>ODAI010727062.1_pt1 | contig 12657 bp, 4 predicted proteins | sample 1539321 | NCBI WGS metagenome assembly ODAI01 (sample SAMN02144231, study PRJEB22623) | gut metagenome | biome: sheep rumen | host: Ovis aries | place: New Zealand
AAACGCGGTAAGGAAAGGTGCGAATTTAAAAAACACTCCAGTTTGCTGCCGCTAAAGCGGCAACGTATATAGTTCCAAGGCAAACTGGCGTGTAGCAGGTGAACCTGCGATTTTTAAATTCGCACCTTGACTGATAGCATTTTTCTTTGGTTGTATTAATGTGTTTATAATGCGTTTGCCCTGTAAAATCGCTCTTCGCAATGCTTTGATTCTTGTGGTATAATTAAAAAATGATTATTAGAAGTGCTGACCCAAATTCAATTTCTGCAATAATTACAGAATTTCTTGGGAAAAAAAGTGACGGAAGCTGTAAACCGCTTTTTGTTTTTTCTTCGGATGTAGCCGTGGATTCATGGACGGAATGGGCTGTCCGGAATTCTGAACTTTCTGGAGTGCAGGCGGTTGCTTTAGAAGAATTTACTGCCTGGGATAAATTTAAGGGCAATTTTCTTGCCGGCAATGTGACTGGAAAAAATTGTATTCCATCTTTGCTGCGTAAACTTTATGTACGTTCGCTTATTCACCAGAATTTGGAGCAGCATTTTATAAAAAAAATCGTTCCTTCTGACAGTGCCGAAAGTGCTTATGCTTTTACAGACTGGCTTTCTAAAATTTTACCTTCTTTAAAGTTGTGGCACCAGAAATACGTTGAATTTCTTGCCAAAAATAATCTTACTGAACAGACCGACCCGGATTTAGAAAATCAGGATTATAATCAGATTTTTACGCGTTACAATAATTTTTTGGAAGAAAATAATCTTTTTGAACCTTCGTGGCTTAATCCCGAATTTGTAGAAAAAGAACGCACTATCATCATTTTTTACCCGGAAATTCTGGAAGATTTTAGCGATTATGAGGCTGTTTTTTCTAAAGCGCAGAATGTTATAGCGGTAAAATTGCCCGAGGCAGGTACACATATTGAAACCGAGGCGGACGTACATACTAATGCGGGCACGTATACCGGTGCAAAAAATCCCGTTTACGTTTACAAGTACCAGGATTCTCGCAAAGAACTTAGACATACAATTTTACGTCTGCGAAAATTACACGAACAGGGTATAAAATGGACGGAAATGGCAGTAAATGTGCCCGATTTGGATGTTTACCGCCCTTACATCCGGCGGGAGTTTGAACTTTATTGTGTTCCGGTTAATATTCGTTCCGGCGAGCCTCTTACAAAAAATTGTGCGGGCTTAATTTTTACTCAATTGAATGAATGCTTTACTTCGAATTTTTCTTACAGTTCGGTTCGGGCACTTTTGCAGAATGAATATGTTCCATGGAAAGAAGATTTAAAAGAAGTTCGTGAAAATCTGATTCTTGAAGGCAACCGTATGCGTGCAATTTGCAGCTACGAAGAAAACGAAAATTCTACAAAAACTGTTGATATTTGGAAAGAATCTTTGTCGGCAGTTGCAACTGATGAGCGGGAATCTCGTTTTTATGAAAAACTTAAAAAGCGGGTTACCGAAATTTGCAGGGCCGAAAATTTTAAAAAGTTAAGGGCAGCGTGGTTTACTTTTAGAGATGATTTTTTACAGAAAGAAAATTTTACCAGCGATGCAAATAAAATTCTTGGCCGTTGTTTGAGCGAACTTGATGATTTGATTGATATCGAAAACCGTTTTCTTGAACCGCTCGCATTAAAATCAGAATCGCCGTTTTCTTTTTATTTGAACGAAATTAATTCAAAAACTTACCGTCCTCAGGAAAAATTGAACGGGGTTTCTGTTTTTTCTTACAGACTTGCAGCTCAGGCACATTTTAAGTACCAGTTTATTATTGACGCTTCGCAAAAAAATCTTGATGTTCCAAATAAACGGCTCTCTTTTTTAAATAACGAAAAACGAAAGCTTCTTTTGGGTGCAAATGCCGATGAAAAAGCAAATTCCAGCGAAGCATTCGTTCGTTTGTATGCAAAAGATTTTGTTGCAGATCTTTCTAACAAGTCTTGCAATTTCTACGATTCTGTGCATTTTTCGTATGCGGAAGAAACTTTTGCAGGATTTGCGATTGCTCACAGTGCATTAACGGTTGCAAATTCTACTGATGAACCAGACAATCACTGTAAGGAATTTGAATCGGCTCTGGAAAAATATGATTTTATAAAATTGGAGCGTGAAAATCTTTGTAAAAATGGTGCGGATGGAGCTCAAGAGGCGGATAGTACGAAATGTGCGGATGATTCCCAAGATGTGTGGGGGGCGACATGTACAAAGTTGGTGTCTGCCTTAAATCTATCAGTTCTGCAAAAGGAAGCTGCTCAAAACTGGGCAAACAGGCTAAAAAACTTCAATTTAATTCAAAACGAAAATATTACTACGCCTTTACAGCAAAAAATTACGGAAGTTCTGGTAACAAACCGCAAAAGTGATTCGGATTTTGTTGTAACTCAAACAGATCTTGCAAAATTTTACCCTTGCCCGCGAAAATGGATTTTATCTTCAATTTTAAAAATTAAAGCGGTAGAAGATTCTCTTGATACAAATCTTATGCAGAATTTTGATATGGGAAACATAAACCACAAAATTCTTGAACTTTTTATGAAAGACCATGCCGCAAAAAAAGAAACTCTTCCTGTTACAAACCAGGACGGCATTTTTGAAAACGAAGCTCAAATCACTAAAAAAATAGAAGAATATGTTCAAACGGTAATTCACAGCCGGAGCATGGATTTTAAAGACAGTCCGCTTGTAATTCGTGTACTGGAATCTCAATCAACGCTGATACGGGATGGAATTTTAAAATTTCTGCACGAATTTTGTAAGGACCCAGATAAACCTGAGCCAGAAAAAATAAATTCCAGATCAAGCATTCATGGTTTTGGCGGTTACACGGTAGTTGGTGCGGAAGTAGAAATTGCTTCAGAAATTAAAGAAGAACAATCTATCAAACTTTTTGGTAAAATTGACTGTCTGCTTTGTTCCGATGACGGCGACTATGTTATTATTGATTATAAAAATACATCGTTTGCAATGCCTAAAGCAGCCGATATTTGCCCGGACGAAAATGGTCTTTTGGGCGATTTCCAGATGCCAATGTATGTCACTTTAGTAAATAACGAAAAAATTCCGCAGGGTTCTACTATAAAAGTTGAAGCGGCATATTTTTATTCAATAAAGGAAGCAAACCGTGTTTGTGCAATTGATGATTTTACTGGACTTACAAAAAATAGTGATTCAAACGCAGTAAATTTAAAAAAATATCAGGCATTCTGCACAAATACAATTCCACTTTTTAATGATTACACAAAAGATTTTGTAGAACGCGTAAAATCCGCAAAATTTGAACCTGTAATTCCGCAAAATAAAAATGGAAACTTTGTTCACGTTGAACCATACAGCGTTTGTGTAAAATGCAGTTTTAAAGACATTTGCAGAACAACCTTTACAGTTGGCGAAAAAGAGGTAAACTAATGGAACAGGAATTGTCAAAATCATACGAATATCTGGATTTACTTTCTAAAAAACTTGATGACCGCCAGAAAAAAGTTTGCTGCAGAACCGGCAATACAGTTGTTGCAGCAGGAGCGGGAAGTGGTAAAACTCAGGTTCTTGCTACAAGATTTGCGTGGCTTGTAATGAGTTGCAATGTTCCGGCTTCTAAAATTTTAACTTTGACTTTTACAAAAAAAGCTGCCGGAGAAATGTACGACAGAATTTACCAGACTCTTAGTTTTTTTGCCCAAAATCCGCAGACTCCACCTGTAGAAAAAGAACGTGCTGCAAAGGCTCTCGAAGTTTTTGGCGAAACTCATATTCAAACGTTAGATTCTTACTGTTCAAATATTGTTCGTCAGGCTGCAAACCGTTATGGAATTCGCCCGGATTTTTCTGCCGGTTCATCCGATACAGACCGCCAGATAAAAGATGATGCACTTCCATTCATCATAAAACATAGAAATAATCCTGCAGTGCTTGCTTTTGCAAATGCGGGCCGTTTACAGGAATTTGCAGAAGATGTTTTTGCGTCAACAGTAAATAAATATGCCAGTATTGCAGATTCAGACACTTTTTTTACCGATAAGCTTACTTTCCAATGCCAGAAAGTTGCAATGGATTTTAATTATTTTGTTTTTGGTCGTGGTCATGCTCCAAAAGAAATTGAAGAAGCCCAGAATTTAAATGAACTTGAAAATCAGATTTTGTATGAACTTGACCAGAGCGATGTTCAAAACGAATTTACACAAAAAGTACACAATCTTTTGGGAATTATTGATTCCATTCAGAATAATTTTGAACAAATCACAGATGAATATGTGGCAAACAGTAACAATCCTGCCATGCAAAAATTACTAAACCTTTGTGATTCACTTGTTCAGGCAAGCCAGATAAATCTTCAGAAGGGTGTTGTAAAATCTGTTAGCCCGTACATAAAAATTTTACGCGACCAGATTGTTCCAAAAATCTCTTCTCTTTGTGCTTACATTCGTCAATTTAACACAATAAAACAGCTTTTTACACTTTTAAATGAATTCCACGTACGAGTAAAAAAATCAAAAAAAATTTCGGGTAATCTTTCGTTCCGCGATATTCAAAAAATGGCGCTTTTAATTTTAAAGGAACAGCTGGATTTGCGTGCTCAGGAAAATGCTGCCTACGACAAAATCATGATTGATGAATTTCAGGATAACAATGGCGAAAACCGCGAACTTTTGTTTCTTTTGTGTTCACCAGCAGAATCGGGCATAAATCCAACGGCAAGTCAAATTGCAGGCGAAAAATTATTTTTTGTCGGCGATGAAAAACAGTCAATTTACAAATTCCGTGGAGCAGATGTTTCGGTTTTTAACGAACTTCAGAATGATTTTAAGACCAATTTTGGCGAAGAAAGCGTTCTTCCAATGGAATACAATTACCGTTCCGACAATCCGCTTATTACTTCTTTTAATAAACTTTTTGGCGGCGACAATGGAATTTTTGACAAAAAAATAACGGCCGCTTACGAAGCTCAATATTCAACAGAAACTAAAAAATATAATCCTGCAAAAAAAGAGGTTGTGGCCCCTGAAATTCTAACTGCAGAAAATATTAAAATGCATTTTTGCCTTTTGAATAAACAGCTGCTTTTAGATAACGATAAACTTCCTGTTTCCCAAAAACTTGATTTACCGGATGAAAAAGAGCAGAATGCATGGTTTATTGCGAATAAAATCAATGAACTATGCAAAAACGGCACTCCTTACAACAAAATTGCAATTCTTGACCGTTCGCGAACAAACCGAAATATGCTTATAAAATGGCTGAATATTTTTGGAATTCCGTATAGTCTGGATCAAAATTCAAGCCTATTTTCTTCCGGACTTATTTACGACATTTACAATTTTTTGCGAACCTGCGTATATCCGTCCGACAATAAAACTTACGCATCTTATCTTTGTTCACCGTTTGCAGGCTTAAGCTGGAATTCTGTGGAAACAATTCTTGTCTGTCAAAAAAATATAGACCTTCTGCAAAAGCTTCTTACACCAGACGAATTTGTTCTTTACCAGCAGGCGCAGGATTTTCTGGAAAAAACACAACCGCTTGTTCTTAGCCAGCCGCTTACAAAAACGCTCGAAATTTTGTGGAATGCAACCGGTTACCGCTACGAAACTTTCTTAAACCGTAGAACCCAACTTTCTGCAGAACAGTTTGATTTATTGTACGAACTTGCCCGCCAGTGCGATTCTAATGGTAAAGGTGTTGCATGGTTTGTAGACCAGCTTTCCATTTTAAATAATTCGGAATCGTCGTCGTTAAGTGATGATGTTGATTTAGATGCAAAAGACCTTGTTTACCCTGTGGAAAAAGAAGATGCAGTTCAGATTCTTACAATTCATAAAAGTAAAGGTTTGCAGTATGACCACGTTTTTGTATGCGGATGCTTTGCGCCACGTAAAAAAAGTGAATCAAGTACTGTTTTTTATGATGAAGAATTTGGATTGAGCGTTCGCCCCGAAAAAGACAGCGGTAATTATTTTTTTGATTTGCAAAAAAGTCTTGCTGAACGTAAGGAACTTGCTGAATTCCGCCGCTTGATTTACGTTGCAATTACGCGTGCAATAAAAGATGTTTACGTTGTTGGTGCTGCATCAAAAACAAAAACCTCAAATCCTGTTGAAGATGAAAAAAGCCTTAAACTTTTGGAAAAACAGCTTGATTTTTATTATCCTGACTGGGGTGATGTAAATTTTGCCCTTGAACATCCTGAATTTATAGAAAATGCTCCGTTTGACTATCTTTCTATAAAACCCGTTTGCCGTGATGTAATTAATCAAATAAAAAATCAGAAAAAAGAACTTTCGCCAGAACAGATGCGTAAAAATTTAAGCCAGAAAATTCTGCAATCTTACCAAAATGCCGCTGTAATTCAAGTTGAACCCGAACCAGATTCACGGATTACGCCAAGTTCTCTGGAAGATTCCGCCAAAGCACAAGTTTTAACTTTAGAAGTTCAAGACAAATACGAAGCTGTTAATAAAATTATAAAAAAACATTGCAAAAACGATAAAACAGAAAATGCCGCGCAAAATAATGCCGCTTTTGAAAATCCAACCCAAACAAATGCAGACGATTCCACAAAAGAAAATATCTTTACCTCCGACGATCCGGATTCTGCCGCAAAAAATGATTACGATGGAATGATTGATTCTTCCGAGTTCAGATTTAAGGATTTTGGAACGCTCGTACATTTATATGCCCAGGCTTTTGCAAACGGAATTGAACCGGAAAATTTTTTGCCAGATTCCAAATTGTTCAAAACTCTGGAGCCGGAAGAAATTCCTGTAATAACTTGTGCGTGCAGCCAGATGGTAAAAGCTTTTTCTAAAAGTTCGACTGGAACAGACCTTATTTGTGCAAAAGAAGAAGGGCGTTTTGTAAAAGCTGAATACGCATTCCGAACATTGAGTACAGACGGTCAAATGCTTGTAACCGGTTCCATCGACTTAATCTTCCAGAATAAAGACGGAACTTACACAATTGTAGATTACAAAACCGACAGAAAAATTGCACCAGGAATTTACTATGGTCAGCAAAGTTGTTACCGTTTAGCCGCATCCCGACTTTTAAATTGCCCGCAGGAAAAAATCCGCTGCTACCTGTACTATACTCGTTTTGATAAAACTATAGAAATTACAGACAAATTGTAAATGCAACAGTTTTTATTTTAAAAGAGTAACGGCATCTTCAAAGTCGAGAGGTTTTCCCCACACAAATCCCTGAACAAAATCGCATTTGTGCTCTTTTAATACAGAAAGCTGCTGTTCACTTTCTACACCTTCGGAAATAACTTCGCAATTCATAATGTGTCCCATGTAAATTACAGAATCAATCAAATCCTGAATTACACGGTCACTTTCTATGTTATCAATAAGTGTTTTATCAATTTTAAGAAGATTTATTGGAAGTTTCATCAACTGGGCAATAGATGTGTAGCCGGTTCCAAAATCATCAAGAGCAACCTGTACACCAAGTTCGCGCAGTTTTTTAATGTTCGTAATTGTATTTTCCATCTTTTCTGCAAAAGAATATTCTGTAATTTCAATTTCCAGACAATTTGCCGGGAATTGTGTTGTTTCTATAATTTTGCTCAATCTTTCTGGAAAATCATTCTGACTTACATTTTTTGCACTTACATTAACCGAAATTGTAAAATTGTTTCCGTTTTTTTCAACAACAGGCTTAAATTTAGTCATTGCATGATGCAAAACCCAGTCATCAATTCTAAGAATAAGATTAGATTTTTCGGCAGCAGGAATAAATACATTCGGACTTATAATCTGACCATCAGGCTTTTTACAACGGATTAATGCTTCAAAACCGCGCAGATTTTTTTCGTTAAGAGTAAATTGCGGCTGAAATACAAGATAAAAATAATCATTTTCAAGAGCCTCGTTTATAAGAAATTCAGCTTCTTTTTGCTTTGCTTCTTTAGCTTCAAGGGCTTCATCAAAAAAGCTCAGTTTTAAATCATCTTGTTTTTTAGCATTAGAAAGTGCAATATCTGCATGCTTTAAAAGAATTGTTGAATTTGTGGAATCTTGAGGATATTGTGCAACTCCGGCTGCAAAATTTATTACACAAGTGCGGTCAAAGCTGTTTTTTTCATCATCATTTTTAGGAATTATTACACTTTCTGGAGTAATAAGTTTTTTAAGAACACTTTCACAATCAGCATCACCATCAAATAAAACTACAAAAATTGCCCCGGTTATTTTAAAAAGACTGTCTTTTTTAGTGATTACCGAATTAAATTTATTTGCCGTTTTCTGGAGAACAAAATCTCCTGTCTGAATTCCGTAAATATCATTTATATGTTTAAAATCTTCAATTTCTATACAGGCAAGTTTGAACGAATTTTTTGACTGAATTCTTGTTGTTACTTCTTCTATAAAAGCACGCCTGTTTTTTAAACCGGTAATTAAATCAGTATAACTGCGCAATGTACTTCGCCGATAAAAATAATAAATTATAACAATTGTCAAAATTGTAACAATTGATGTAAGCAAACCTGGCAAAGCATATAAAGTTCTTGTAGAAACAATATTATAGATATTATGAATCATAGAAAATGAAACTAATATCAAAGAAATTTTTGAACCATATTCATACTGAATAAAAACCAGCAGAATAAACAAAAGCATTCTTATTGCAGAAATTACACCTTGAATTGTTGATATATTCAATTCAAAGGAAAAAAATTTGATTATGGAATTATTATTTTGCCCGTTCCTCTGCAATACAAGCGTACAAAGTACAATAAGAAGAGTACAGAAAATCATCAGTAATATTCTTCGGATTGTTTTTCTCAAGTCACACCTCTACTAAAAATGGAGATAATCGGATTTGAACCGACGACCCTTTGATTGCGAACAAAACGCTCTACCAGCTGAGCTACATCCACGAAAAAAACATTTCATTCCTCAACCCATCTCTTTATCATTCTATTATAACTTTGAAAATCCCATCTGTACATTAAGAAAAGCCAACATTGACTGCCATTTTAAGATTTTTTTTAGGGAAAATTCCCCATCCTCCCGTTTTCTAAAATTTCTTAATTTTTGATTTAAAAAATTAAAAAAAAACTTGCATTATTTTTTTTCTGTGTTACTATTAAATCGTGGTCAGGAAAGAGATGAGGACTTACACCGGCTGCTTGAGAGGAGGCAATATGCAGATTCCGACAAAAATACAGAGCGTGGTCGACGCTCAAAATTAACGTACGACATATAGATTACCAGCCGCTTAAGAGCTGGAACAAAATATAGTGCCAGTCTTTAAATGATTGAAAGCACATTACGAGCCGGGCAAGTACCCGGCCTTTTTGTTTTAAATGTATTTCAAGACAAACTCAATTTAATTTAACAAACTTAACTTTTCTGAACTTGCCTTGCCTGGACTAAACTGATTTTTTACAAGCTTAAATTGTCGCTTAAAGAAGTTGGAGATTCTATATCTTTTAAATTTGCATAACGATGGTAATGCGTTGTTTTTATAATTGTGCCTTCACCTTGTTTTGTAGAAATTTCGATTGTTCCGTTCATAAGATTCAAAAGTTTTTTTGCTATATTAAGTCCAAGTCCCGAACTAGGTAAATCCCTGTTAATCTGATTATCTTCTCGAGTAAAATTTTCAAAAATATGAGGCAAAAATTCTTCGGAAATTCCAATGCCTGTGTCTTCGCAAATAAATTCAATGGCACATTCATTTTCATTTCTTCCTTCATACTGTCTTAGACCAAATTTAATTCTGCCGCCTTCTGGAGTATATTTTATGGCATTTAAAACTATGTTCATAACAATCTGCGTAGTATGAATAATATCCTGGTAAATATACGGTTTTTTTATTTCTGACCAATATTCAACTTTAATTTTCTTTTTTTCAGCAGGTTCTTTTATAAGGGCATAAGTTAAGTCAACAGCATTAGAAATATCAGTTGGAATTTCTCTAAGTTTTGTTTCCCCATTTTCCAGTTTAGAAAGCTCAACTACATTGTTAATAAAACCTAAAAGCTGCTCTTCGGACTCTCTTGCCTTAAGCAAATTAACCTGAATTGCCTGTACATCCGAAATATTATCCTGAATTTCCTTTGTATATTTTATAATTGACTGCATCGGATTAATGATTTCCTTAGCAATATTGTACATAAATATATTCTTGGCATGAATTTCGGCAGTAGCATTCTCGGCAGTTTTTGTAAGCTCTATTTTTTTAAGTCTGTCCTGTTCCGCTTTAATTTTGCGGTTACGTTCTTCGGTAATATCATTCATAAAAACATAAAAAATATCACCATATTTTTCGGTACGAACAAATCTTCCGTAAGTACGCACATATTTTATCTGTTCATCTTTTGTTTTAATTCTAAAATCAATGCTTCCGGTATCGTTTTCTGGTGTAATCTGATTATAAATTGTCTGAACAACGTAATCATGATCTTCTTCATAAATAAGATTTACAAAAGAATTTCCAATATATTTTCTAAATTCTTCGGAAGTTGAACAGCCGTACATCCGCATAAGTTCGCTGTTAAAAGCAATTATCTGCTGATCGCCTCCAGCATGGCAAGAGAAAAATCCTCCCGGAAGACTTTCTGCAACTTCGTTAGCGGCAATAAGAAGGTTTTCGTTAAAATTAGAAATTTTCTTCTTTTTAGAAAATGAATCATTACTTCCGGCAAAAACCGTTGACTTTTTTAAATAAGATTCAAAATTCTGCACAGAAAGTGGCCTTGAAAAATAAAATCCCTGTATAAAATCACATCCAAGACCTCTTAAAATACTGAACTGCTCGTTAGATTCCGCCCCTTCTGCAACCGTAAGCAGACCCATCCTATGTGCCATTTTGATTATATTTTCTACTACAATTTCGTTTGCCTTAATATTTCTTACAAAACTGATATCAAGTTTTAAAATATCAAGCGGAAAGCTCGAAAGCAGACCAAGAGATGAATAACCCGAACCAAAATCATCCATTTCTATTAAAAAACCTAATTCCTGCGCTTTTTTTACCTGAGAAATTATTACATCAGTATTTTCAGAATACAAAGATTCGGTAACTTCAATATGCAAAAGATTATGATTAATACCAAAAGAATCAACAATCTGCAGCTGCTTTTCCAGACAATCAGGTGTAAGCAAATCATGACGCGAAATATTCACAGAAATTGGAACAAGTGGAAATCCATTATCCTGCCATCGTTTTACATCTTTACAAACCTGCTCAAGAATAAATGAATCCAGTTTAGAAATAAAACCATTTCGTTCAAAAAGCGGAATAAACTGATTCGGTTGCAAAAATCCATATTCAGGATGCTCCCAGCGTACAAGTGCTTCGGCTCCTGCAATGTTTCCGCTTATAACTTCGTGTTTTGGCTGATAAAAAACTTTAAATTCACCATTTTGCAAACCGCGTTCCATTGTTTCTATAATACGCTGTTCATCCAAAAGATGCTGTAAAAGCGTACTTTCAAAAAAAGCAACATCCTTACCGTAAATGCCCTTTATTTCGCGGATTGCAATAAAAGCACGGTCACAGCACAAAACCATGGAACATTCAGAATCAATTGGTGCATAAATACCAACTTTTACGTTCTGGTGTGGAATCGGTGCAGAATCAAGAATTGATTTTTGAATACGGTTTAAAACATCAAGGTCAACAGCTTCCTTTCCTTCCAGAAAAAGAATATACTGGTCGCCGCCAAAACGTCCGCTAATTCCATAAGGAACTTTTTCCATAAGCTTTTTAGCTGTATATGCCAGAAATTCATTACATTTTTTTTCGCCATAAAGTGTGTTTGTAGATTTAAAATTTTCAAAATCAAAACCAATTATACAAAACTCTTTATTGGGATTGTTGTTTCTTATTTGTTCAGTTTTTTGTAAAAAGGCCTGGCGTGTATAAAGTCCGGTAAGTTCATCATGTTCAAGTGTAATAATTGATTTTTCGGCTCCGAAAAGTTTTACGGCTATTGAAATTCGGCTTAAAACTCGTTTTTTATTGTATGGCTTTTTTAAAAAATATATTACACCCAAAGCAAGCAGTTCATCTTCTAATTCGGAATCTGAAGTTTCGGAACTAACTATAACCGGAATATTTTTTAAAGAACGGATATTCCTCATCTTTTTTAAAAAAGAAAGAGCAATTTCCAATTCTACTATTACAGTTGAAAATTTATTGGAATCTTCCTGTAATAAAGAAAGTGCCTGATTCTGGTCAAAAATGCATGTTAAATCAAAAGCCGAAGAAACAATCTGCGAAAAAATTTCAGTTTCTTCTTTGTTGCTTTCAATTAAGAGAATTTTTGCATTGTCAGTACTTTTTAAATCTTTCATATTTTTTTATTAAAGGTTTAATTTATTCTAACATAAAAAAAATTTAATGCAATTTATTTTGTCTTTAATTACACTAAAAGTTTTTAGTAATTTTTTAAATTTGATGAATAATATTTTGGGTGCTATAATTGAGGCATAAATTTTTCATCATTTTTATAGGAGCAAAAAAAATGAACAAATACAAAGGAACACAGACAGAAAAAAATCTTAGGGCTGCATTTGCAGGTGAATCACAAGCTCGCAACAAATATCCCTATTTTTCTGAAGTTGCACAAAAAGAAGGCTTAGATAAAATTGCCGAAATTTTCAAGAAAACAGCTAACAACGAAGAGCAGCATGCAAAA
>ODAI011715134.1_pt1 | contig 12657 bp, 9 predicted proteins | sample 1539321 | NCBI WGS metagenome assembly ODAI01 (sample SAMN02144231, study PRJEB22623) | gut metagenome | biome: sheep rumen | host: Ovis aries | place: New Zealand
ACTCATAAAGTTCTTCTCCGTATCGATGTTTTCCTCACGGTGTGCAGAAAGCAGAATATACCTGTGCGGCTCAAGCCGCAAGTTTAAGGAGTTTAAGAGGTTTGAGGAGTTTAAGCGTTCAAAGATGTTTGAGGCCTTGATTGCATCAAGGTTCTGATGCAGCACCTCGGCCATAGGGCTACCAGTCACGTAGGTACGCTCTTTAGGAAGTCCGCAGTCAGCCAAGTAGCGACGGGCATGTTCCGAATAGGCCATGTTCACATCGCTGATGATGTCCACGATGCGGCGATTGGTCTCTTCCGGCAGGCACTCGTCCTTACAACGGTTGCCTGCTTCCATGTGGAAGATAGGGATGTGAAGGCGCTTGGCGCCGATGACACTGAGGCAACTATTTGTATCGCCAAGTACCAAAACAGCATCAGGTTTGATTTCCACCATGAGTTGGTAGCTCTTGGCAATGATGTTGCCCATGGTCTCGCCCAGGTCGTTGCCGACGGCGTTCATGTAAACGTCGGGGTCGGCGAGCTTCAGGTCCTTGAAGAAGACACCGTTGAGGTTGTAGTCGTAGTTTTGGCCAGTATGCGCCAGCAGGCAGTCGAAATACTGACGGCATTTGTTGATGACTGCCGCTAAGCGAATGATCTCGGGGCGTGTGCCGACGATGATTAAGAGCTTTAGTTTACCGTTATTTTTGAATTGTGTCATAAATGGTAGGTTGCTTAAGAATTACATTTGCTCAATTGTTCCTTTTTATTGCGAAAAGATTCGAAATGTACTTAATAACGCGAAAACCATCTCGATTTTCTCAAGCAAAAAAGGCGAAAAGTTCGTGAACTCACAGCGAAAAAGGGCTCTGAAGACTATTTTACATTACTGTTCAAGATACGAACAGGTGTCATATATTCTTCATTGAAATTGACGAGGATACCTAGCTTATAACCTGTTATACCAAGGTAATTGCGCACTTGAGCCTTGTGGGCATCCGTCAACTCGGCGACAGCTTTTAATTCAACAATGATTTTATCATAACATACGAAATCAGCGATATAGAAAGCATCCATCTTCTCGCCACGATAATACAACTCGTATCGTTTTTCGCGTTCAAAAGGAATCTTTTGAACTTTTAGCTCTTTTTCAAACGCTTCCTGATAAACCCGCTCAAGCAACCCTATCCCAAGTCGTTTGTGCACCTCGAAGATAGCACCTACAATCTTATGCGATTCATTAGGATAGACAATGTAGTCCATGCATTATTAAATATTTTCGCGTCTTTTCGCTATTTTCGCAAGTTTTCGCAATCTCAAACCTTCTCGAAGTACGTGTCCGGTCGGTTGGGGTTGAAGACTTCATTGCAATACATCACCGTCACCAAGTCCTCTGTGTCCGAAAGGTTGATGATGTTGTGCGTATGGCCAGGGAGCATGTGCACGGCTTGGATGTGGTCGCCGTCGACTTCCCATTCGAGCACCTTTCCTTCGGGGTCATTGAGGTCGCGTTGCTGGATAAGGCCATGTCCCTTCACCACGATGAACTGCTCCCACTTGGTATGATGCCAATGTTGCCCCTTGGTGATGCCAGGCTTGGAGATGTTGATGCTCACCTGACCGCAGTTCAACGTATGGACCAGCTCGGTGAATGAGCCCCGTTCGTCAACGTTCATCTTCAGCGGGAAGGCCACTTTTTCTTTTGGGAGATAGCTCAAGTAAGTGCTATATAGCTTCTTTGCGAAACTATTTGCAGGTATCTCAGGAATCATCAAGGTTCGCGGCTGGGCAGCAAACGCTTTCAGCAAGTCAACAATACCACCGAGTGTTATCTTGTGGGTCGTCGGAACATAGCAATATCTGCCATCCGTCTTAGGCAATACCTCTAAACCTTCGAACTCGCAATGATGCTCCTCACCTTTGAGGCAGGCTATCATTTCATCGACCAAATCATCAATGTAGAGCAATTCCAGCTCCACCGACGGGTCATTCACCGTGTACGGTAGGTCATTGGCCACGGCATTGCAGAAGGTGGCCACAGCGCTGTTGTAGTTCGGCCTGCACCACTTGCCAAAAAGATTAGGGAAGCGATAGACCAACACCTTGGCGCCCGTCTCATCCTGATACTCTAAGAACAGCTCCTCCCCTGCCTTCTTGGAGCGGCCGTACTCCGAGTTGCCGAAGCGGCCGGTCAGCGAGGCCTGTTGGCTGCTGCTGAGCATCACCGGGCAGCGGTTGTTGTGTTTCCTCAAAGTATCGAGCAGTGTGCTGGCAAAACCGAAGTTGCCTTCCATGAACTCGCTCTGTTCCTTTGGGCGGTTCACGCCAGCCAAGTTGAACACGAAGTCGCAGTCGCGGCAGTAGGCGTCAAGCTCCTCAAAAGTGCTGTCGATGTCGTACTCATAAACGGCATCCACCTTGAGGTCGCCATAGCAGCGGGCCTTGCCGTCTTTTATATTATGGAGTTCGGCGCAAAGGTTGCGGCCTACGAAGCCTTTCGCGCCGGTAACGAGAATTTTCATCTTCTATTGTTTTGACATTAATTACCGTTAACCAATCATGTAATTGTCCATAAATTAGTTTTGTCAAGCAATTAACGAACAATTATATGGCTAATTCAAGATAATTATTTGTTTTATTCAGAGCGAATCTCTTTGCTCTTTGCTCTAGGCTCGAGGCCTAAATCCTCTCTGATAAAGCGCAACTTAAGCAGTAGTTCTTTCATCCCTTCCACGTCGAGGCGGCGCGTGTTGTGGCTATGGTAGTCCTCGGTGCGAGAGATGGCATCGTCGCCTAAGGTAAAGAACTTGTCGTAGTTGAGGTCGCGGCTGTCGCAAGGGATGCGGAAGTAGTTGCCACAGTCGATGGAACGCAACATCTCCTCGCGGGTGACGAGGGTCTCGTAGAGTTTCTCGCCATGGCGTGTCCCGATGGTTTTCACATCGGTCTCGAGGTATTTCTTGTCGAGGCGGCCGTAGACCTCCTTCAAGGCTTGCGCCAAGGTCTCGAGTGTGGCAGCCGGCGCCTTTTGCACGAAGAGGTCGCCGTTTTCGCCATGCTCGAAGGCATAGATGACCAAATCAACGGCGTCGTCGAGCGTCATCATGAAGCGTGTCATGTTCGGGTCGGTGATGGTGATGGGCTTGCCTTCCTGCATCTGTTCAACCCAAAGGGGGATGACCGAGCCTCGGCTGGCCATCACGTTGCCGTAGCGTGTGCAGCAGATGGTGGTCGTTGCATTCGGGCCGAGGGCGCGGCCTTGGGCGATGGCCACCTTTTCCATCATGGCCTTTGAGATGCCCATGGCGTTGATGGGGTAGGCCGCCTTGTCAGTCGAGAGCACCACCACGTTTTTCACTCCATGCTGGATGGCCGAGAGGAGTACGTTGTTGGTGCCTTCCACGTTGGTGCGCACGGCCTCCATCGGGAAGAACTCGCACGAGGGCACCTGCTTGAGGGCCGCCGCGCTGAAGACGTAGTCGACACCATTCATCGCAAAATCGACGGCCTCGCGTTGGCGCACATTACCGATATAAAATTTCACCTTCGAGGCTTCGTCAGGGTGGTTGGCCTGCAGGTGGTGGCGCATGTCGTCCTGCTTCTTCTCGTCGCGCGAGAGGATGCGAATTTCCTTGATGTCGCTGGCCAAAAAACGGCGCAGCACGGCGTTGCCGAAGCTGCCGGTGCCTCCCGTGATGAGGAGGGTCTTGTCTTTGAATATGCTCATAGCTTCCTTTTTCTATTTTTTCAAAACTCTCACAAAGGATCTTCTAACTTCCGCACTTTTACAGCTTCGCCACGTCAGTCACAATCGAGTGGCGACAATCCATTGAAAAACACTTAGTTTACAAGCACTAAAAACCGTTTTAAGCAGTCGACTTGCTTGCTTATGGCTTGCAATAATAAGAAAAAAAAACAATGAGTGTTTAAAAAACTCATTTTTTATGAAATTCCGATTTCGGCACTTTCCATCATCCGCCGCCACTTGAAATAACCGAAAACGGCGATAATGACGTAAAGCCCGTAAAGCGAAGCCTTGAAGGGGATGTCCTTGTAGAAATAAAGCCCACAGGTGACCACATCGACCACAATCCACACGAGCCATTGTTCCAAGTATTTACGCGCCAAAGCCCAAATGCCGACAACGCTCAATGCCGTGGTGAAGGCATCAAGGACGGGGACGTTGCTGTTGGTGAAACGCGTGAGCAGGAAATAGATGGCGGCCCAAATCAAGGCGGCGAGGCCAAGCCATAGCACAGCGGTTTTCTTGGGCATGTGGCGGATGGGCAGGTCGGTGGTTTTCTGCTTGTGGCGCGTCCATGCGACAAAGCCGTAGATGGTCATGGCCAAGTAGTAGAACTCCATGCCGCAGTCGGCGTAAAGGCCTTTCTGATAATACAATACGATGCCCAACAACTGCATCACGAAGCCCACGACCCACATCCAAACGCTGGCTTTGTATTCCAAAAGGATATAGGCCAGCCCAAGCGCCGTGGTGGTGATGTCGAGCCAATGATTGCTGAGAAAGTCCATAGAAGAGATGATGATCTGGGTTTGGTCGTTTCGTTCAAGAGATAGCGGGTTACGCCTTCGCGGAAAGAGGGCCCGCTATGAGGGGGTTGGAGTGTGAGTGTGTCGTTTATGGTGTGTATCAGGATAAAAAACCTGCCATTGACTCCGCCAAGGCGACAAACTCCTGTGCGGTCATCTGCTTCAGGAACAGCAGCCCGTGGGTGGCGCGAATGAGCGGATGGGCGTTTTCGTAGAAGAAATTCTTGCCGAGGACGAACTGTATGTCCTTGTATTGCTTCACCCAAATCTGCTCTGCCAATTCGCTGAAAGGCCCGTCGAAGTCGGGATTGGGAAACTCGGCCTTGAATTGTGTCAAGTAGCTGTCCTTGAAGGCTTTCTCGAAAACGGCCATGGCGTTAAGCGACACGGGCACATACACGTTGGCCTCGGCCGGATGGAAGGTAGACCAAACGTTGCGGTAGCCGAAGATTTTCAGGTCCATGAGGTCGGCTTCTTCGCCCCAAAGGCGCACGGCTTCGGCAATGGCCTGCATGACTTTGTAGTGTGTGTTTGGACCAAGTCCCTCATAGTCAATGGCAACAGTGATAACCGTTGGCTTCAACTCGCGCAGTTGGTTGAGGATGGTTTGCACGTCACTGTCAAGCGGGTCCTGCGCCTGCCGATGCACCGCGTTATCTTCATACAGCCCCAACCGTAGGTGGTGGATGTGGCACAACGACGTGCCGGCGTAAGCCCACACTAATTCCTCTTCAAACTCTCGGATTTCGCCTTTAAGTTTTTGTACTTCGGTGCTGTTAGGCTTCCCATTGCGAAGGTTTTCGATTTCTACCACGAACCGTTTTTCCACGTCGTCAATGCTTTTCAGTTGCCACAAACCCACGGCATCGCGCAGGATGCGGTGGCAAAAGCCGCGCCGCATCTCGTCGGGGTTCTTGCGGGCCACGTTGTCCAAGTAATGGTGCACGTCCTTCTCCTGCTTGAAACGGTAGCCTTGATCGAAGAAGTCGGGGTAGTCCACCATTTGGATCCGCCCTTGGCGCATGTATCGCAGCGTGTCGGCCAAGGCATCCAAAAGGAACTCGTCGGTCACCGAATGGTAGCCCGAAGTCATAATGGCGAAATGCACTTGGTTCGAAGGGCTTCGCAACTGCCTGTTGATGAATGGCATGAGGCCAAGCATGATGTCGTCGTGGTGCGGGCCGGTGTGGTAGATGACTTCGTTTTCCAACGGCTTCGCGCCGCGCCAGAGCTTTGCCTCCACGTCGTCGATGACCCGTTGCACCGTGTCCATCCCCAAGTTGGGGATTCGGACGCAACGCGGGTCGTTCTCCAGATCCTCAAGGGTCAGCTTGTGTGCATAGCGGTCGAGAATCTTGCAAAGGCCGAGGATGGCCCTTTCGGTCTTCTCGAAAGTCCAGTCACCATCAAAAATGGAAGGGTCGGTTTTGTTGAACATGAGGATTAATCCCTCTTGAAAATATCCCTCGTGTAAACCTTGTCGATGACATCGTCGAGGATGCTGTCGTAGCGGTTGGCGATGATGGCTTGGCTCATTGCCTTGAACTTGGCGATGTCGTTCACGACGAGACTGCCGAAGAACGTGGTTCCGTCGGGCAAGGTCGGCTCGTAGATGACCACCTCAGCACCTTTGGCCTTGATGCGTTTCATCACGCCCTGTATGCTCGACTGGCGGAAGTTGTCGGAGTTCGACTTCATCGTCAGGCGATACACGCCGATGACGCAGCGGTGCTCACGCGAAGCGTTGTATTGGCCTTGGTCGTAGTAGTCGTAATAGCCAGCCTTCTTCAACACTTGGTCGGCGATGAAGTCTTTGCGCGTGCGGTTGCTCTCCACGATGGCGCGGATGAGGTCTTCAGGCACGTCCTCGTAGTTGGCCAAAAGCTGCTTCGTGTCTTTCGGCAGGCAATAGCCGCCGTAGCCAAACGATGGGTTATTGTAGTGCGAGCCGATGCGCGGGTCGAGGCAAATGCCATCGATGATGGCTTGTGTGTCGAGACCTTTCACCTCGGCGTAGGTGTCCAATTCGTTGAAATAGCTCACGCGCAAGGCCAGATAGGTGTTGGCGAAGAGCTTCACGGCCTCGGCTTCCTTCATGCCCATAAAGAGCGTCGGCACGTCTTGCTTGATGGCACCTTCTTGGAGCAAGGCAGCAAACTGGCGGGCCTTCTCCTCAATGTCGGGGCGGACCAACGATAGGATGGCTTGGTTCTCCTCGTCGAAGCCGGGAATGGCTTTCGGCACGCCAACGATGATGCGGCTGGGATAGAGGTTGTCGTACAAGGCCTTGCTCTCGCGCAAAAACTCCGGCGAAAAGAGCAGGTTGAACCGCTTCACGCCCTTGGCGGCATATTTCAAATAGAGGCTCCGTGTGTAACCCACGGGTATCGTCGATTTGATGACCATCACCGCATCGGGATTGACACTGAGAATCAGGTCTATGACTTCCTCGACGTGCGAGGTGTCGAAGAAGTTCTTCTGCGGGTCGTAGTTGGTGGGAGCGGCGATGATGACGAACTCGGCCTCGCGATAGGCCGCTTTCCCATCGAGGGTGGCGGTGAGGTCCAGGTCCTTCCCAGCCAAATATTTCTCGATGTATTCGTCCTGGATGGGTGATTTCCTCTGGTTGATGAGGTCTACTTTTTCGGGAACCACGTCGACGGCGGTGACGTGGTTGTGTTGCGCCAAGAGGATGGCTATACTCAAACCGACGTAGCCTGTGCCTGCTACTGCGATTTTCATGCCTGTTTGGTTTTATAATCTTCCATCAATTATGTTACGCGGCAAAATGCCCTTCACGTCGTAAATGACGCCATTGGGCTTCATGAAGGATTTCATGTCCAAGGACTGGAACTCCTTATGCGCCACGGCGAGGATGACGGCATCGAATTTTTTTGTCGGAACATCGTTTGTCACGGTCAAACCATACTCGTGCTTGACATGACTTGCATCGGCCCAAGGGTCATAAACGGTGATGTTCTTCGTATATTCCTCCAAAGTGTGGAAGATATCCACGACCTTGGTGTTACGGATGTCGGGGCAGTTTTCCTTGAAGGTGATGCCGAGGATGAGGATGTTGGCATCCTTCACCATCACGCCCTTTTTGTTCATGCATTTGATGGTTTGGTTGGCCACATACGCACCCATGCCGTCGTTCAATCTTCTGGCTGCGTGCATGATGCGCGGCAAAACGCCATATACCTGAGCCTTTTGGATGAGGTAGTACGGGTCCACGGAGATGCAGTGGCCTCCCACGAGGCCCGGACTGAGCTTGATGAAGTTCCACTTCGAGGCGGCGGCCTCTATCACGTCGCGGGTGTCGATGCCCATGGCGTTGAAAATCTTGGCCAACTCGTTCATGAAAGCAATGTTCACGTCGCGCTGCGAGTTCTCGATGATCTTGGAAGCTTCGGCCACTTTGATGGAACTGGCTTTGTGCGTACCATTGACAAGGACGGTGTTATAGACGGCATCCACATAGTCGGCGATTTCGGGTGTCGAACCGGAAGTCACCTTGCGGATTTTCTCGACGGTGTGCTCCTTGTCGCCGGGATTGATGCGCTCTGGGCTGTAGCCGGCATAAAAGTCCACGTTGAACTTCAGTCCGCTGACTCGCTCGACCACGGGGAGACATTCTTCCTCGGTCACACCTGGGTAAACGGTGGATTCATAAACGACCACATCGCCCTTGCCGATGACTTTGCCGACGGTTTCTGAAGCACCCCATAGGGGCTTCAGGTCTGGATGGTTGTCGCTATCGACCGGGGTGGGTACGGCCACCACATAAAAGTTGCATTTCTTGATTTCCTCTATGTCAGTAGTGCAGCGGAAGCCGTGATTCTTGATGGCGTCCTGAAGCAGTTCGTCGGCTACTTCAAGAGTGGTGTCGTGACCGGCCATGAGTGCATCCACGCGATCTTGGTTCATGTCGAAACCTATGGTTTCAAACTTGGTCGCAAACAAGCGGGCCAGTGGCAAACCGACATAGCCCAGGCCGATAACGCAGATTTTCGTGTCTTTCATTTGATATGTTGTTTTTGTTATTTCCATCCAAACGGATGTCCACTCAGCGGCAGCTTGGCCATGGGATGGTATTCGCCTTTCAGGCCCTTAGGGGTGGCGTTGCGGATTTCATATACGATATCTATGCAACGGCGAGCCTCTTCGATGCCGAATCCACGCCCTGCAAGGATTTCCTCGTAGCTTTTGGTGTGGAGTTCGGTGAAGCCTTCGCTGAACTCAAACTCCTCGCCGTCGATGGTTATGCTGCGGAAGGTGCGTTTCTCGCCTTCCACGGCATTTTCGGGCAGTGTTTCGGCATTGATGCTGAGAAAATAGCGCACGCGTGCGCGGTCCAGTTCAAGATAGCCTGCCACGCGGTCGTGAGAGGCCACATGGACCACGTTTTTCTTCACATTGCCGAAAATCCAACTGAGCATGTCGTAGAAATGCACGCCGATGTTGGTGGCAATGCCGCCGCTCTTGTTGATGTCGCCTTTCCACGAGGCGTAGTACCAATAACCACGCGAGGTGATATAAGTCAAATCGACATCATAAACCTTGTCTTGGGGGCCTTCTTCCACCTTCTTTTTCAGTGCCTTGATCTTATCGTGAAGACGGAGTTGGAGGATGGTGTAGGCCTTACGTCCCTGCCGTTCCTCCACCTTCTGCAAGGCGTCGATGTTCCATGGATTGAGCACGAGGGGCTTCTCGCAGATGACATCAGCGCCGAGGCGCAGGCCGTAGCGAATGTGGGCATCGTGCAAGTAATTGGGCGTGCACACACTGACGTAGTCAATCTGCTTGCCTTCGTCTTTCAGCTTGGTATTGTGCCGGTCGAAAAGCTCCTGCTCGGTGAAAAAGGAAGCCTTCGGAAAATAGCTGTCCATGATACCGACACTATCGCTTTTGTCGTAGGCCGCCACTAAATTGTTGCCCGTGTCTTTGATGGCTCTGAGATGGCGCGGGGCGATGTAGCCGCCAACGCCGATGATGGCGAATGTTTTCATTGTGTTTTTGTTGCAAACTGTAAGCCATAAGCAGTAAGCAAGTCTGCTTATGGCTTACAGCAAAAAATCAAATATTGTTCTTCTCGATGTCCTTGAAGTATTTCACTGTGCCGTAGGTCATTTCGTCGCAGGCGGCGTCGTCGCAAACGATGATGCCCTTGGGGTGCATTTGCAGCACGCTGACGGTCCACATCTGGCTGACGGCGCCCTCGATGGCATGGGCCAAGGCGCGGGCCTTGTTGTGGCCGTTGGCAAGAATCATCACCTCGCGGCTGTCCATGACGGTGCCCACGCCCACGGTGAGGGCAGTCTTCGGCACCTTATTAATGTCGTTCTCGAAGAAGCGAGAGTTGGCGATGATGGTGTCGGTCGTCAAGGTCTTCACGCGGGTGCGTGAAGTGAGGCTGCTGCCAGGTTCGTTGAAGGCGATGTGCCCGTCGGGGCCGATGCCGCCCATGAAGAGGTCGATGCCGCCGTAGCTCTTGATTTTGGCCTCATAGTCGGCACATTCTTTCTCCAAATCCTTGGCGTTGCCGTTGAGGATGTTCACGTTCTCCTTCTTGATGTCGATGTGGCTGAAGAAGTTGTTCCACATAAAGCTATGGTAGCTTTCGGGGTGGTCTTCTGGAATCTTTACATATTCATCCATGTTGAAGGTGACCACGTTCTTGAACGAGACTTGGCCTTTCTTGTAAAGCTTCACCAGCTCCTTATAGGTTCCTATCGGGGTTGAACCCGTGGGCAGACCGAGGATGAAGGGTTTTTTGGCCGTCGGCTTGAAGGCATTGATGCGTTCGACGATATGGTTGGCGGCCCAACGCGACATGGCGTCGTAGTTTTTTTCTATGATGACTCTCATTGTTGTTGAATTGTTTATTTGTTGAATTGATAATTTGACGTAGTCAATTGTTGAATTGTAGTGCTGTCACAACGTGGCAGCCGATTGGTATTCAGCGCGGCTGCCGTAATACGACAGCCCTTTATGATTAATGCGTGTTCCTGTATTTTTGGATTAATGCCACAAATTCTTCGGTTTCCTGACGAATCTGTTTCACGAACGACACGTCGTCGATGCTTCCGATGACGGCCAGTTTTTCGGCCTCGTTGCGGAAGGTGGCGTTGCGGAATTCGTTTTCGTAGTCTTTCTTGCGGCTGTCATACACTTGGTCGCAGATGAAGTGCTGGATGCGGATGGCCTTGTCGAGGTTCTCGTGCCACATCTCTTCGGTCATCACGTCGGTTTCGTCCTTGTAGAGGAACATCAGCGCGAAATAGGCGTGGCGCAGTTTCTCATGCTGGTAGTTCTCCCAAAGCTCGTCGTAGCGGTGGTGGATTTCGTCCCAAGTGTTGAGCTTGCCGTCGCGGATGTCGGCACGGAGTTGGTCGGCATATTCCTCGGGCATGGTCTGTCCGCCAAGGTTAATCCACTTGCGCAGACGCTTGCCTTTCATGTGGTTGACAATGGTCTCCATGTCGACGTCGGGATGGGCTTCAAGATAACGCAGACAGGTCGTCATGGCATAATAGGTAATCATGTCGCCGTAGGCATGATAGGCTTCCAAAGGCTTGAGTATGCGCACCTTGCGCTTTCCTTTTTCCATGCCTTCGCCTAACACTTCCAACGACTTCACTGTTTCCGGCTCGTTGTCCAAGAGGTTTTTGCCACATTCGCGCAAGTCGTAATACTCGTATTTTCCGGGGTCTTCGCCTTTCTTGCGCAACCAAGCCTTGGCTACCCAAACTTCGAGCAGCTTGCGACCCTCTATGATTTCCTCAACCGTGTCGGGCGCAAGGGTTTCAAACTCAATGTTCTGGATCTTGCGTTTGCGTTTGTCGCGGCTGACGTATTTCGAGGTATTGCGGGCAAGGGCGTACATGTTGTACATCCACCAATAGGCGGGCATCACTTCCAGTTCGTTCTTGCTTGTATTGTTGTTCACGAGGCAGAACGGGAGCATGATGTTGAGTTCGCTCGGGTAGTCGGCCTTGCTGAGCAAGGTGAACGAAGCAAACCTTGACGAGTGCTTCACGCTCGAGCAAAGCCCCGGCCAGAAGCCGCGCGAGGCCACGATTTCGCCATCGGTGGCGCGGCTGTTGTGGTTGGAGCCGACGGTGGCGCCGGCGGCCATGTTGCTCTGCCCCATCACGCAGGCTGAGATGAGGAAGGAATTGTTGTGATGCTGCTCGTGCGAAGGGAAAATCAGGTTGTTCAGCACCTCGCAGCACGAGATGGTGGAGTTGTCGCCCAGCACCGAGTGGATGAGCCTTGCGCCGTATTTCAGGTTGCAGTTGTCGCCCAGAACGAAGCGCGTGGCCACCACCGAGTAGAAGATGCGGCATCCGTAGCCCGTCACTCCGTTCACGAGGATGACGCCCTCGCCGATTTGGGAAGGCTCCTCTGCGGAAGAATTAATCGTGACGTTTTTCAGTTTGCTCGCACCTTTTATATAACAGTGCGGCCCCACTTTGGCGTCTTTCAAAATCCAGCAGTTCTTGATGACGCAGCTTTCGCCGACGGTGCCGTAGTAGCCACGATGCGAATCGACGCTGGCTTGGGTGATTTCCTTGAGGCGTTGCTGAAGCTTGGTGTCGTCGGTGTATTTGGCCCAAAGGTAGGCGTCGGCTGTAATCATGCCGTCGAAGGGCAGTATGCGGCGCGTCCCGATTTCGTTCATCACCTCGAGCCACACGCGCACGTCTTCCGGCTCGCCTTCCTTGACGATGCCGTTGCCGAACTTGGAGTGGTCGGTGGTGGAGATTTCCTGGATGTTGAACAGGATGCTGCGGTCGCCGATGATGTAGTTGGCCATGTAATGCACATCGTGGATGGCCACGTCGTCGCCGATGTCGCACGAGATGATGCTGCTGTCGGTGATGCCGATGGGCACACGCAGGTCGTGGTATTGCAGCACTTTATTGCACACGCGACCGATACGCACCATACCAAAGAAATGGTTGTTGCGGATCATATTGGTGTCGAACTCGTCGGTGACCCAGATGTCGTCCCAGTTGGTGGCTGAGTTGCTGTTTTTCACCAGACGCTCGATCTCGTCGGAACGCAGGTGACGCCAACCGCCCTCAGGCTTCTTGACCTGTTGGTTGCGGTAGTAGTA
>ODAI011502466.1_pt1 | contig 12656 bp, 7 predicted proteins | sample 1539321 | NCBI WGS metagenome assembly ODAI01 (sample SAMN02144231, study PRJEB22623) | gut metagenome | biome: sheep rumen | host: Ovis aries | place: New Zealand
ATGTTAAACGAAAAAGGTGATTTTAGTGATTCTTTATACGCAAACTCTATATATATAGCAATAAAATAAAAAATGTTAAATTTATTTTTTGTATATATATAGGGTTTTGAAAACTTTAATCACTTAAATCACCTTTTGCTCTAAGTCACTCATTATCAGCGAGAAAGCGAATGAGTGAAAATGATGCGAAATATTTGTGGTAAAATAGTAACCTTATTCGCACTCATTTGCAACCGTATTGGAACCAATTGCGTCCGAGGAATGCGTGAGTTAGTCGTAAGGAAGCCCCTGTTCTGTCGGCATCAAACTCCCGTTCTATATAATCGTGATCTCCTCGGTGAAGGTCGCTTCACTCAGCCCCTCATACTACGTTCTCTTTTGTAGAGAGAACTATGTATGGGGCTTGAAGCCTTCACCTCGGAGAAGAGTCACAGGAATGGTCTTCTTTATGACCGATTTGTAGGTTGTATCACTGCGTCACTTTCACAAGCCTTGTGAAGGTAATTTTTTTTGAATTTTCTTTTTCCTTATAGAATTATTTTGTATATTTGCAGTATCAATAACTAAGACTTATGAATTATCCGCTTATATCAGAATACATAGAGGCTATAAAAGCAGCAGAAGACAACTTCAAGGAGTTGGTCAATTTACGTGCTGTTTTTGGAAATGATGGGCAGCCGGTGATGACAAGTGGTAACTTTGCTGTAGTCTTTAAAATGAAGGATGAGCAGAATGGGAAATTCTATGCCGTGAAGTGTTTCACCAAAGAGCAGGAAGGACGAGCAGAGGCTTATAAGCAAATAACGGAGGAACTGAAAGATGTATCTTCACCGTATCTAACATCTGTTCGCTATTTGGATAAGGAACTGTTTGTGGATACTGACCAGACAAGCGAAACTGAATTCCCTGTATTGCTAATGGATTGGGTAGAGGGTAAGACTTTGGATAAGTATCTTCGTGAGAATCTTGATGACAAGTATGCCCTCGAAATACTTGCCTATCGTTTCAGTCAATTGGCCCAATGGCTCATTCCTCAGACATTTGCTCATGGTGATCTAAAACCAGACAATATCTTAGTTCGTGAAGATGGTACTCTTGTTCTTGTTGATTATGATGGCATGTATGTACCTGCGATGAAAGGCCAAAAGGCCCGTGAACTTGGTTCTCCAGATTTCCGTCATCCTCTGAGGACTGAGAATGATTTTGATGAGCATATTGATGATTTTCCACTTGTTTCAATTCTCTTATCTCTAAAAGCCATTTCCTTAAGTCCTAATTTGCTAGAGGAATATGGGACTGTAGACAGATTATTGTTCTCAGAAAACGACTATTTACGGGAATTTAATTGTTTGGCGTTTAAAGCTGTGCAACGCCTTGATTACAGCAATAAAATACAAAATATAATTTATTTAATTTTGAGTTCTTTTTTGTCTTCTATTTATATTAAAAACTACGATAATTTAAAACATTGTTTAAATTTAGACAAACCTATCCTATCAAACAATGATTGGAGTTATTTACAAACAGCGTGTGGAAGAACAAATTTGTCTGAAGGAATAAAAGAAGAACATGGTACTGTTTACAGTAAAGGGGGAGACCGTTTACTTAGGGTAAGCCCTTGGGGAAATTTCGGTAGTTATTTTAGCGTTAAATCGGGTACAAGAATTATTTGTGATAATGCCTTTGCTGGTTGTTTTGATTTGAAGTATATCGATATTCCCCAAAGTATAGAAAAAATAGGGTCGTTCGCTTTCACAGAATGTCGAAATTTACAATTTCTCAGAATACCAGATGGTTTATATGTGCTGAGGGCTGGATTATTTAAAGATTGTTCTTCACTACTTTGTATATTTATACCAGATAGCGTTAAAAATATTCATGGTGAAGCATTCCAAGGGTGTGTATCGCTGCAGTCAATTGATATACCTTTAGGAGTAACATCCATAGGCGATTATGCATTCTCAGGCTGTAAAAGCATAAAGGAAATAAATATTCCCAATAGCGTAACTAGTATCGGAGGATGGGCTTTTGAAGGGTGTGAGGGACTAAAATATATCAATCTTTCAAATGGACTATCAAAAATAGAAAATGGTTGTTTTTCTGGCTGTTATGAATTAGAAGATATGGTTATTCCTAAAGGGGTAAAGTATATTGATGATAAAGCATTCGAAGATTGTGGGAAATTAAAGACCATATATCTTCCAAGTGGTGTTATAGAAATAGGTGAGGAACCATTTGTTGGTTGTGAAAGTCTTATGTCCATTGTCGTACCTAAAGGTCAAGGGCGGGTGTTTGAAAGTCTTCTTCCTAATGATAAAGACAAGATAATAGAGATAGATTCAGAAAAGCTGGATATCAGTACAGAAGTTTCTAAAGAAGACTTGAATAATGTTTGGACAGATGAATATGGCGTGATTTATAGTTCAGACAGAACATGTCTCCTTAAAGCCCCAACGAAACAAATTAAACGTGGAAATCACAATTGGACAAAAAGTATTTTCAATGGAACCTACTCTGTTAAACCAGGAACGCAATATATCTGCGATAGAGCGTTTCTTAATTGTTGTGGTTTGAATGCTGTTATTTTCCCTCAAAGTGTGAAGCAGATTGGAGATAGATCATTTCAGGGCTGTTTCGATTTATGTACTGTTGAATTAAATGATGGATTAATTATAATAGGAGACAATGCCTTTAAGGATTGTAAAAAATTACACTCAATTCAGTTGCCTAAGAGTATACAGCAAGTGGGAAATAATGCGTTTTATGGCTGTATGATTAAGGTGCAATTTTCTAACCACGAATCATAAATCAGATAGGATATGGATATTTACGAAATCAACGTTTCAAATGAATACAGACAAATAGTCGACTATATCAAGAATGGGTTAAAGGACATCTTTTCTCGTTCTTATGCAGCAGAAGGGGATATTTATGTTGTGAATCATTTCCCTGCGGCAACAGATGGATTTGGTGAAACGGAATTGTTGATTTTTATAAACATCCCTGATAAAAAGGGAAATTATTACTGGCATCTTGAAAAAAACAAGCGTTACTATCTAAATAGTCTTGTGATAGGAATTAAGATGCTGTATGATGATAGTATCACAGATGTGGATGCCACAACCCTATATTCATCAGAAGGATATCTTGATTACATAGAAGAATTAGGGAATGAGGAGTTCTGTTTGCAGAAATTTTCTTCATGCTGTAATAATTCCCTTCGAAATTGTGCCTATTTTTACTGGATAGTTACGTCAGGGTGCAAAAAATCATATACAAATGATTATATTTTATTTAATACCCCATTAGACATTTCAAAGGTCTTGTATTCTGCTTGTCACCGAACATTATTTAAACAAGGCATTAATTGCTTTGGTAAAGTTGATGACCTAGGGGAAATGGTTAGAAACTATATCGATGAAGCGAATAACAGAACAGAAATAGGAATCTTAACCAAAAATCGAATAGATAAAATTACAGAGAAAGGAGTAAAAACTCCACTTAGAGTTTTAGCTAATCAAGGCAAGGCTATCACAATTTTACGGGGAAAAGCAGGTAGTGGAAAGACTTTAATGCTCACAAGAGTTTTTAATAGTGTCATTGTATCTGGACATCATTGCCGATTCTTGACTTTCAATCATCTTTTGGTGTTTGATTTGAAACATTGTCTTTGCAGAATACCTGCTTATAGAAATACGAATGCGTACATTCATACTTTACATTATTTCTTTTATCATTTTTCAAAGAAGATGGGAATTCATTCCCTTTTTACAGAGGAAAGATTAAATGAGTTGATGGATGTTTGTGTGCAAAGAATAGACATTGCAAATAAATATATTCAGATATTTAAGGAAGAGACAAACAAATGGCCCAATAATGAACAGTTTTGGGAGAAATATAAAGATGTGATTGATTCTGGTGATTCAGCAGAAATTACCAAGTATCTTAAGTATTTAGATATAAATATTTATAGTCTTGAATCATTAGGAAAATTACGTGAAGCGTACATTCAAGAAAGAAGAGAGCTGTTATTGAAAGAACTCGGAAATGAGTTGTTCCTCGCTGATTATAATAAGGTTTTAGAGAACACATACTTGATGCTTGATAAACCACGTGAGTTTTATGAGAAGTATAATATAAAAGACAGGCGTGAATTACTAAATCTCATGTCAAAAACTGATAAGACAAAGGATGACGATTTTGCGTCCGATTATCAATATGAAGAATTTAGTAAAGATGTTCAAAATACTATCATGCATACCAAATGGTGGTCGAAGAGTGTGTTAATAGATGAAGCGCAAGACTGTAATAATTACGAGAAATTGATTCTAATGAAAGTATATGGCGCAGAAAATATTGTTATTACTTCTGGCGGGAAGGATCAGTTAATAAGAACTTCACTCGTCACAGACTGGACTCATGCATTAGAAAAACCAATCCCAGCTGATTTTCCCCCATTAACAGGTAGGTGTTATCGTCAGAAAGAAAACATTGTTAGGTTTGTAAATTCGTTTGGGGAGTATTTTAAGACAGCAAGTCCGATAAAATCAGCGAATGAATCTCATGGGCTGGGGCGCGTAATAATAGATGCAAGAAGTAGTGTCCGTGGTTTCTCTAATGAGACACTAAGCAAAATAAGAGAAGAAGGGAAAGTCCTGGGGTGTTCTGATTATGAAAATTGCATGGTGCTACTTCCAACTACAGGATACACCTCTAGAACCATAGAAAGAGGAATACATATCGATGAATTGGACAACGTAGACATTATTGATAAGTCAACAAACAGGAAGTTGGAGATATCAAACCAAGAATTAAAAATATGGAATGGGGTCGTAGAAAGGAAAGGTAAGTTATCTGTTCCAGCAGCTAATCAAACAAGGTTCATATACTATGAATCGTGTCGAGGTTTAGAAGCCTGGAATGTGTTATGTGTCGACTTGGACTCATTCTTTTATAACATGCGTTGTAGTAATGATGCTGCATTATATGCTAGAACGAATATAGAGTCTTCCTCTCATGAAGAAGATTTAAAGAGCGAATTCGCCCTGCATTGGATATATATGGCAATCACTAGACCAATTGATACTCTTTACATTAAACTGAACAATCCATCAAACGAATTCTCACAAAAGATTATTGAGATTGGAAAAACTTGTGGGGCAGAACTTTTATGTGATTCTATTGTCAATAATACCAAAGATGATGATTTGCCATTTTAATCTAAAATCACAAACATTATGGTAAGATTTAGATACGATAATATAGAAGCAAATAAACTTATTCTTGAATTCAAGTGTAAGAAATGCCATTCATTAACAAAGACAGAGTTACTGAGTGTACCAGAATTGGACTTAAAATCATTTAAGGATACAAGATGTTCATTTAAGCACGAATGTCAATGTGGAGCCTGCTATACTATTGATATAATTAATGGACTATATGAAGGTTATGGACTGATTCACAGAATAATAGGAAATGAGGAAGATGTATTTGTACATGAAGTACCAGATTTTCCATATGGAAAAGAAACTATATTGGTTGATACAATACAATCTTATTCAAGAATAGAATCTATCGCAGATGGAATAGAGGGAATGAGCAAGAGTGATAAGGATTACGTTTATTGTTTGTTGTTTTCAAATCTTGTTTCGATTCTGGATTCTTTTATCAAAATATATACAGAACCATTAATACTTTCAAATATTGTTTTAACTAATCGCTTTTGTTCTACATTTGGTATAGATAAAAAGTCAACAGATGAAAAGAAACAAGCAGTTGTAGATTTTTATAAGCGTAGGGCTTTTCAAAATATTCCTATTCAAAAAAAATTATTTGAAAAAGTATTTAATGTTGATATATACTTTAATAATGAACTAAATCATATTGTAGCAGTCAGAGATGTAATTATTCACAGAAATGCCATTACCCCAGCAGGCTATATACACAAGATTCATAAGTATCAATTAATAAAGGCATTGAAAGTTATAAAAAATCATATTCATAATATCAATAAAGTATTAATAGATTATGAGATAAATATATTATGTGAAAGAATTATTAATAGTAATATACAATGAACTATCCGCTGATATCTGAATATATAGAGGCCATCAAGTCGGCAGAAGACAACTTCAAGGAACTGAATTATCTAAGGCCGGTATTAGATGATGACGGTCTGCCCGTAATGACAAGCGGCAATTTTGCTGTTGTATTTAAAATGGAAAACAGACGCAAAAGGAGGCTATATGCGGTTAAATGTTTTACAAAACACCAAAAAATGCGGACAGAAAGTTATCAGTTAATATCAGAAGAACTTGATAAAATCTCATCATCATATATACCATTTATGAGATTCTATGACAAAGAATTGTTCGTAGATACGAATCAAACGGATTTAACAGAATTCCCAGTGCTTCTAATGGAATGGGTTGAAGGGGTACCATTAGATAAGTACATCCGCGAAAATATTGATGATGACTTTAAATTAAAAATGATTACCTATAGGTTTAGTCAATTAGCTGAGTGGTTAATCGCTCAACCATTTGCCCATGGAGATCTTAAACCTGACAATATATTAATTCATGATGATGGGACACTGACTCTTGTGGATTTTGATGGAATGTTTGTGCCAGCAATGAAAGGTCAGGATTCTCGTGAAGTTGGCTCACCTGATTTTAGTCATCCTTTGCGTACTGAAAGAACGTTTGACCAGCATATAGACGACTTTTCATTGATTACTATTTTACTTTCTTTAAAGTTGTTATCTTTAGACCCCACTCTATTACTTCGATATGGGGCAATAGATAGATTATTGCTTTCCAGAACTGATTATCAGGATATTAGCAAGTGCTCGCTAATAAAAGAGACCTTTCCCTCTCAAGATGTAGAAATTAATAGATTGATAAATTTGCTAGTTGCGTCGCTAACAGAAGGGAATGTAAAGCTAGATGAAGCAGACGTTAGAGTCAATCATGAAATGAATATGTTTTCAACAGTTATAAACGATGATGATTATAATTATGAAAACTACTATTGGGACAAAGACAATGTTATTTATAGCAACGACGGAAAGAGGATACTGGGATGTAATGATGCGACAAATCATGAATACAGTGTAAGCAATGGATGCGTAACGATATGTGATTATGCTTTTGCCGGAATGTGTCAAATGCTGGAACATATTGAATTGCCAGAAGGGTTGATTGCTATCGGAATAGAAGCTTTTTCAACATGCTACATCCAATCAATTGTATTACCTAGGACAGTAAAGGTGATAGGCGATTATGCATTTAGCTATAATCCGTTTCTATGTTACATATTTATACCCAAGTCTGTTGAATATATTGGGAAATCAATATTTGATAAGTGTGAAGATAACTTCTCAATATACATAGAGCCAGGTACACGTTCGAAATTTGAGAAATTGCTCCCGGAATATACCGAGAAGTTAAAAGAAGGAATGTTTTATTAGTAGATATACCAGATAACGTTTTTTATGATTTACCCATCTATTGGACAATATGCGGAGACAATAAAATTGGCAGCAAAGGCTCCAGAGGATTATTTTGACAAACTAAGTAATCTTCGTCCTGTGCTTGATGCTAATGGCGAGCCGATAATGAGCAGCGGCAATTTTGCTGTTGTGTTTAAAATGGTGGACGAAAGCGGAAAATTCTATGCGGCAAGATGTTTTCACCGTGAACAAGACGGGAGGGAGCAGAGTTACAAAAAAATATGTTCTGAACTAGAAAAAGTATCATCTCCTTACATCTTGCCAATTAAATATTTAAGCAAGGAGCTATTTGTTGAATCCGATGAATATCCTGTTCTACTTATGGATTGGGTTGATGGGATACCATTGAACAAATATATTCGTCAAAATATTAATGAATCAGGTTTGCTAAGGCAGCTTTCACACAATTTTAAAAAGTTATCACTTTGGTTGTTGTCACAGCCCTTCGCTCATGGCGATCTTAAGCCAGACAACATCTTGGTAAAACAAGATGGTTCTTTAGTCTTGGTTGATTATGATGGCATGTATGTTCCTTCTATGAAAGGAGAGACTATAAGAGAATTGGGAAGCCCAGATTTTCAAAACCCTCATAAAGCGGCAGAAAAATTCGATGAAAATATGGATTTATTCTCTTTAGTTTCCATATTTCTATCATTATCACTCATTGCTATTGATAGTGATATATTAGAACGTTTTGGGGCAGAGGACAGATTGCTCTTTTCTGTAAATGACTATTTAGATGTACAGAAAAGCAAAATCTTTAATTATATTCCCCAAATTGGAAAAATAGGGAAACTAACAGGTATATTATATAAGTTATGTAATGGTGACCCCGTCTCTTTATCCGTCGTAAATAGTGTTAGAAGAATATTAACCAGCGACGTAGTATGTACCTTGAATAAAGATAGGAATCTTCCAAGTGCAGAAGAGTATATAAATGCGATTTCAAATTATACTTTTTATTTTAGGACATTGGAGAACCTTAAGATAATAACAGAAAACAATCGAGTTACTTACGTAAAGGGGGCTAATTCGGTTGTATTCAAGATGCAAGATGAGTTAACAGGGAAATATTATGCAATAAAGTGTTATACTGACGTGAAGTATGACATCTATAACAGATTAGAGATAGTGAAAACTAAACTGGATTTAGTAGAGTCGCCTTATCTTGTTAAATTTGATATTGTATATAATGAAATAAATATTAATGTTAACGACCTCGTAGATGAAGAGGTTGTTTATTTCCCCGTAGTTATAATGGACTGGGTGGATGGAGTTACATTGGATAATTACATTCCTGAACCTGAAAAGGCGAAGGATGATTTTAGAAAATTAATTAACAACTATAAGACCATGTCATCATGGTTGTTAGAGCAGAGGTTCTGTCATGGCGATATTTCTCCTAAAAACATTGTTATAACAAAAGACAATAACATATTGCTCATAGATTATGATAATATGGTTTTTAGTGATGAAGAGATACCTGTATCTACTAATAAAATGAAAGATGAGAATTTCTGCAACCCTTGCCAGGAATCTTCTAAATCCGAAATAAATATTGATAATTTTTCATTAGTATCAATTATGATCTCGTTGATTTATGAATATGAGTCCATACCTAAGACTTGGGAAAGAAATCCATGGGGAAGAAATCATAATTATTATGGAAGAATATCTTTTTTCAAAAAGGAGGATTATACAGATTTGGGTAAAAGCAATCTTTTTAAAAGAATCGACAAATGCTTTTCATGGGACTACAAATTAAGTACATTCATCCTCTGTCTTAAACAGCAATTGCGTTCGACATTTTTTTCTAAAGAAGAAATAAACTATTTGTTCAAAGATGAATTATCCAAAGATGAGGATTTCCATCTTTATAGATACGAAGGTCCAAATGCGAAATTAGAAAAATCTTTAGTTAAGTTTGCCTCTGGATTTGGCGTTTGGGCATTTGTCGCACCATTTATTCTTATTTCATACACTCAACTTACTTTGTTGAGCGTTTCAATAATCATGCTTATTTCAAGTGTTGCGTTATGTCTGTTACTCTTCACGAAAGCATCATTTAGGCCAGATCAGAAGTCTCATCTAAATATTGGCGATGATCGCTATGTGGGCTTTGGCTGCTTAGGCAGTTTGGGACTGTTTATGCCAGTGTTGTTTATGTCAGATTTTACAAAATATTTAATAAACAACAATGTGAGCTGGCTTTATATACCAGCGTATGATGAACCTTGGTATATTACCATTGCTATTTGGTTTATATTTTTTATTAGTAATCAAATCTCTTTATCAATTACCATGGGAGATGTTTACGATTACGACACATTAAAATATGATATAAAAAATAAAATCTATAGAAATAAAAGAGAAAAGTTTATAGATAAATTGAGTGAAGATGAGTACATTTATATGAATTCTGCAAGATTCCAAAATTCACGTTTACTCAGTCTTATACTTATTAATGTTTTAGCTTTATTGCTAATCATATATACATTATATTGTTTTTATTTCCTACATTTAGATTTAATCTATACAAACATAATAATTGCGTTGTTGTCATTGGGAACTACACTCCTTGTACAACCCGTATTAAAAGACAAATACGCCGTCTATTCACATAAATTGGGTAAAATATATTGGAATCTAACCCTAATAAAAATGTTTCTTCCAATGATAACAATCCCTTTTGCATTTGCAGGTTTTACAGATTTTTTGAATTCAATATTCTCAATCTCAATTCCTCCATATGAATTAGGCACGAAAGAATTTATAATAAATGCTGTTTTATACATTCTGATATATTGTTCTCCTTTTATAAAAGAAAATTTTGTATGATAATAATTGAGTCAAAACGCAAGAATCCCGAAACGATTCTGAAACATTATCCGGGCGCAATCCTGGCAGATGTGACGAGCGGAGCAAAAGACGACTTGGTAAAACTGAGCCCATTCTATCCTCACGGTGGCGTACCCGTTCCGTTCAGTGAAGGCTACACTGCCTCGTGCGTAGAGGCCATATGGCAAGGATTAAAAGTGTTTGAAGGCGCAGATGTTGATACATCCCTTTTTCTAAACGACACTATGAAGGGGTTAAAGCGTACCATTCGTAGGTTTGGCAAACCACTTGGACACAGGAAGGGTGTTAATGGAAAAGAACTGCTTGGATATATTGAAGCAAGAAAGTTGATTTACATTCCAACTTATCGATGGGTCTTGGAGAATAAGGTGGCTCATATCATTGAACGCATGAAATCTGCAAGTGATGGAGGCAAGACCATCGTTTTGTTAGACTATGATACAAATGCAGATGTGGAGAATGCAAAGAAACCACTATCACATGCGTCCCTAATAAAGGCATACGTCGAAGGTCTTTATCCTTATGGAGAAGAGAAACCTGCAGAGCCACATAAGACAATTGCTACTAAAAAAAGCAAAAAGTCAAAGAAGAAAAGCAATAATAAGGAATTGGATTTGTTTAATGAATAAAGCATAATTGATATGGATAAGAAGAGTAACTGGCAGGAATTTAAGTCCGTGCTTGATGAACATGGCATTAAAAAACTCTATCACTTCACCGATAGAGATAATTTAGAGTCCATAATAAAAAATGGCGGGTTGTATTCATGGATGGATTGTAATCGCAAAGGCATCAAGATTAAGAAACCTGGTGGCAGTACTGCTTCGAGGCAATTGGATAGTAGTAGAAATCTTGAGGACTATGTGAGAGTGAGTTTCACGACACAGCATCCAATGATGTATGTAGCAATGAAAGATGGTAGAATATCCAATCCCGTGATATTAGAGATAGATCCAGAGGTCATTTACTGGGATAATAGCCTATATGCAAATCTTAATGCAGCAAGATATACAATCAAGCCAAATATCGGTCCATCGATAAATGACTTTAAGCAGATTCATTTTCAGTCTGTGAAGGCTCGGAAGCATTTTGACTTACCAGAAGAGGAACAGCCATATTTCCAGGCTGAAGTATTGGTCAAGAACTTTATTCCGCTAGAATACATCAAGAACATAGGTAATTTTGGTATACCAATTCCTGCTCAACCGAAGAAGCTACAAGTCAAGAACCCCTATACGGCTCAGATTACAAGAAATACTCCTACGGCTTTCATCTTTATGATTGACCAATCTATCTCTATGAGCCGTAAGTTGAATTATCGTGGTGAGTTTATCACTCTTGCTGATGCAGTGGCAAGGATAGTCAATAATCAGATTAACGAACTTGTACTTAGATGCATTAAGACTAACGAGGTTAGGCATTATTATGACATCGCAGTGGTTGGATATGGTGATGATGCAAACTACGGATGGAAAGGTACATTGGCTGGGCGTGACTTTGTTTCGCCTGAAGAATTGAAGAACAATCCTTTCAAGAAGATTACGGTCAAGGAAGAGAAGAGAACTCGGAAAGGAGTCGAACTGAAAGAGGTGGAGAAGGTTCAGTGGGTAGAACCAGTTGCTGCCGGCAAATACACAAGAGCACACAAAGCGTTTGCCATGGTGAAAGAACTATTGGACAAATGGATGAAGGAGCATCATGACAAGGACTGCTATCCTCCAACCATCATCAACATCACGGATGGAGCATTTAATGGAATTGCTAATCCTCGGGAGGAGAATACACAATTGGCAAACGAACTGAAAGCCTTGTTTACCAATGACGGAAATGTACTGTTGTGGAATATCCATGTTACGCCAGACAATCAGGAGCAGATACTATTGCCAATCAGCAAGATAGAATTGAATGAAGATAAATATTCTGAATGGCTTTATGACATGTCAAGTCTGCTACCGTCAAGGTATAATCAGCCTATTGGAGATTTGCGTGGTGATGCGGAGAACAGTAGACATGTTGCAATGGCCACAAATACAGATCTCTCAACGCTGATTCAATTGATGGATATTGGAACACCAACGAACAACATAAATCCCAATAAATGAGAGCAATATCGATAGCAAAATTTGAAGAGGGCATCACGAATGAAGATGCTGCCATAGCACGTAAGGATGTGATAGCTGTTTCTGACGGTGCAGGTGGCGGTGGCGTTTTCGCTGAGCGATGGTCTCACTATCTTGTTAATCACTTGCCAGAAGACGCAATAACAAACTATGAGTCTTTTGAC
>ODAI013388394.1_pt1 | contig 12656 bp, 7 predicted proteins | sample 1539321 | NCBI WGS metagenome assembly ODAI01 (sample SAMN02144231, study PRJEB22623) | gut metagenome | biome: sheep rumen | host: Ovis aries | place: New Zealand
CAGAGCAGCCTGCTGGTCGCCTGCGACGCCGGTGATCTTGATGGGGCCGCCGAAGAACTCGGGATCGGACTCGCCGAAGTCACCGCTGGAAGGTCTTGCATCGGGAAGCATGCACTTGGGAACTTCCAGTCTCTCGCAGAGCTCGTCGTCCCATTCCAGAGTGTTGATGTTGAACAGCAGAGTTCTGGATGCGTTGGAGAAGTCGGTGGCGTGTACTTTGCCCTTGGTCAGCTTGAAGATCAGCCAGCTGTCTACGGTACCGAAGCAGAGCTCGCCTGCTTCTGCTCTCTCACGAAGGCCTTCTACGTTGTTGAGGATCCAGCGGAGCTTTGTGCCGGAGAAATAAGGGTCAAATACCAGACCGGTCTTATGATATGCGCTGTCGGCAATGTCAGGATACTTTGCAAGCAGCTCGTCCTTCATGTCCGCGGTTCTGCGGCACTGCCATACGATTGCGTGATAAACAGGCTGGCCTGTCTTTCTGTCCCATACGATAACAGTTTCACGCTGGTTGGTAATGCCGATGGCGGCGATATCCTTGTAGGTTGCGCCTACCTTCTGCATTGCCTGACGTGCTACGGAAAGCTGTGTCTGCCAGATCTCGCTTGCATCATGCTCTACCCAGCCGGGCTGAGGATAATACTGTGTGAATTCCTTCTGAGCCATGCTGCAGATCTCGCCCTTCTCATTGAACAGGATACACCTGTTGCTGGTCGTGCCTGCATCCAGAGCCATTACGTATTTTGCCATAAAAAATACCTCCTTTTCTCTACGGGACCCCATTCCCGTCTGTGGATTTATGAAGAACCGCCCCCACGGCAGTTACTCCCTTTTAAAGGAACCATACATCCTGGTTCGTTGTCGAAATGGCGGCCGCTCCTCCCGACAGCGCGTTCATAACATCTTCCCTGTCTCTGATCAGTCCCCCGCAGATGACGGGGACCCGGCTGATCTGGTTGAATTCCCGGATCATCTTGGGAGGAAGGATACCGGGCAGGATCTCGATCACGTCCGGCTGGACCACACCGTGCCTGGAATTCTTTTCCACGGATTCAAGAGCCATGCTGTCCAGCACAAAGTAGCGGAGGACCGTGTAAAGGCCGAGGCTCTTGGCGTGGGGGATCAGATTGGACTTGGTGGTGATGATCCCGTCCGCTTCCGTGAACTGCCGGATATAATCCAGGGAAACATCCTTGGAGGCCAGTCCGCCTACCAGGTCCATGTGGACCAGGGCGCATCTTCCGGCATTTTTGATCTTTTTTACTATGTCCGGGATCGTACACAGATCCCCGTACAGGACAAATACGATATCGATATCGCTGGTAAGGCATTTGTCCAGCCCACTGTCGTCCTTGACCGCTGCGATAATGGGAGAAGCCTCGATCTTGTCTAAAAATTCTCTGCTCATTCACACCTCGTTTCCTGCGCATGACAAATTTTTGGCAAACAAAAAAGAACATGCAGTATAGAAGGGAAATCGCATTCCCCTTACATGCCACGTTCTCTTCTCTCAAGGCCCGATTATTATGTTCATTTATACATTAGCACAAGAATGTATTTATTTCAATACACAATATCTCTATTTTGACAATAATCAGCGAGAAAACACAAAAAAACAGGACAGAATGCACAAAAGCCGGATACACACTTATCGGGAAGTGTGTATCCGGCCCGGAAAGTTCAGACCGTTTACTGCGGAACGTCGAGGGAGCTGAGGGTGAACATGGTCAGGCCCTCTTCGTCGTAAACGACCAGTTCCATGTCTCTGACGAATTTCCAGTCATAGGTGTAGGAGGAGTAGAACATGGATTCCGAGTAAAAGGGCTCTACGGAGGGCTCGCCCAGGGCATTTTTTATGTCTTCGGCGCCGGCTCCCCAGGTCAGATCCCCGGGCAGGGAGAGAGAAGGGCGCTCCTCTTCCCCGGCCCATGTGGCATCCATGGTGATGCTCCAGACGGAGCATTCCTCCAGGGGAAGGTCCTTGTCGGAAAGATTAACAAAGCCTGCCGTGACAAGCATTTCGCCCCATGATTCGCTGATAAGCGGGACATTGTCCATCGTCCGTTCACCGGGAGAAAGGACCGTATCTGCGGGAAGGATACTGTTTTCGGGATCGACCTGCCATTCGTCCCCGATTCCGGCAAAGGAAAAGGGAAGGGTCAGTGACGCTTCTCCCAGAAGGAAGGTCATGCCGGCCCATGCAGGCATCTCTTCCCGGGGAGCTTCTCCGGGCTCTTCGGGGGCGGCTTCTTCTGCGGATGGAGAGCCGGCTTCGGGAGACTGCTCCGGAGCTGCCGCTTCAGACGCCTCTGAGGGCTCTTCCGTAAGAGGAGGAACGCTCTGCCGGAGGCAGGAGGTAAGGAGAAGTCCGGTCAAAAGAGACAGAATTACGGAACGGGATTTCTTCATTTGGCAAAACCTTTTCGAATCGGTGACGTTTTTGTTACAAATTTGTGACAAGTGCGCTTGTGACACTATACTTTCTTATGATATCATTAATAATAGGAAGCCGCAAATATTCTGCGGTCCGGACATGAACATCGGACATATCTGACACAAAAATCATTTCAGTCATACAGTATCAATATACACCTTTTTATTTCGGGAAGGAAAATGAAAAAATGAGAAGAAGGGGACAGCTGTCTTTTATAAGCCTGTTCCTGGCTGCAGTTCTTATCTCGGTATCGGGGACATGGCACCTGGATGCCGACGCCAAGAGCATGGCATACAATCTGGAGGGAGAACTGGTTGACCTGGACAGGATCGAGTATGATACGGTGCACCTGCGCTACCGGTACGGCGACGCATACATGGACCGCTTTCAGGAATATCCCTATATCGCCTGGATGCTGGATTTTGCCCAGGACGATATCCATGGCTACGGTTCCTACAAGGAGGGAAACAACCGCGAACTGAACGTGGTGTGTTCCACCTTTATTTACTATGCCCTTTACTGCACCGGCTATAATGTCCCGGATTATATATCCGTCAACGAAGACGATTCCATCAATTCCGCCACCGAAAAGATCGGCAATGTCAGGACCAGCGTGGGCGCGGAGACCATGTACAGCCGGCAGCTCCTTAAAAAATGGGGCTTTGAGGAACATCCCATTACAGATAAGACGAGCCTTTCGGAGCTGCAGGTGGGTGACATCCTCTGGATCTTTGACAATGATATTTCCGTAATGGATGACGAGGACGACGGCGTCTACACCGAGACCGGCGCGCCCAGAAAGCACGTGGAGGTGGTCTATGAGACCGGCGTTGACGCCGGCGGCCCTTATTTCAGGACAGTCGCCGCCAGCGGCACCAGCGAGGACAAGGATGATTCTCCCTACGACAAGCGGGGCACCGAGGTCAGGACGCGCTATTACAATACGCTGCGCTATAAAAACAAGGCCGATGAATTGGAGTACATGGCCTATTACAGGCCTACGACGGCACTGACCAGAAACACGGAGTCCAGGAACTATGAACCGGCTCTGATCAAGATGGCCAGAGACGTGAAAATAAAAGTCTACGGCGGGGGAGAGGCTTCCTTCTCCGACGATCTTTCCAGGATCCCCGGCACGGCCGTGACCGGCAGCAGAGTTTCCGTGCAGGCCCGGCCCGAGGAAGGCATTTCGCTTTCCGAGGTCAGAGTCTCCTATGTGGACAGCGAAACCCAGGAGACGGTCTATGTGGACATAGGCAGCGATCTTACCTTCACCATGCCCGAGATCCCTTCCGGCAGCAGCGTCAATATATCCGTTATCTTCGACGATTATGACACCGGGAGCGTACAGAAAGGCTGGTACGACGATCCGGAAACCGGCTCCCGCTGCTATTACAGAAACGGCGAGCGCCTGACCGGCTTCCAGGACATCGGCTCCTATACCTACTTTTTCAATGAGGACGGGGTCCGCCTGACCGGCCTGCAGACCATTGACGGCAATACCTACTACTTCCGTACCAACGGCCGTATGGTCAGGGGCTGGCGCACCATCAGCGGCAGCGTTTATTACTTTGACGAAGAAGGGCGCATGCTGGACGGCCTGCAGGTCATCGACGGCAATACCTATTATTTCGCGGACGGCATTCGGCAGAATTCCTGGCAGTTCCTGGACGGCAGGATCTGCTACTTCAGCAACAACGAGAAGAGGCCGGGCGTCATGCTGACCGGGCTTCATACCATTAACGGCTGCAGATACTGGTTTGACAGCCAGGGAGATATGCAGACCGGCTGGGTCACCATCGGGGACGGCCGCTATTATTTCAATGCATCGGGAATCATGCAGACCGGTTTCGTAAAGGTCGGTTCCCATCTCTACTACATGGACGAAGACGGGGCCATGCAGACCGGCTGGATCACAGCCGCCGGCGGTACTTTTTACTGCGGAGAGAACGGCAGGGGCGCCAGGGGCCTTCAGACCATCGACGGCCGGACATACTGCTTCGGCAATGACGGGTTCATGCAGAAGGGCTTTGTCACCGTGGGGACCGACCGCATGTATATGGGCGAAGACGGCACGATGCAGACCGGCTGGATCACCACAGATCTGGGACAGGTCTTCTGCGGGGAAGACGGCAGAGTATGCACCGGACTGCAGGTCATCGACGGCAGAAAGTATTTCTTTGACAGCGACGGCCTTATGAAGAAGGGCTGGCAGGTGGTGGACGGCAGCCGCTTCTACTTTGACAGCAAAGGAAGAGCGCTGACGGACTGCACAAAAGTGATCGGCGGCATAAGCTATGACTTTAACGCAGACGGGGAGGCCTTCTGCAGGGAGGACGGACTGGTCGTCATCGCCGGCAGGACCTATTACTTCGAAAACGGCCAGGCTGTTACCGGATGGAAAAAGGTTTCGGGAAAGAAGTACTACTTTACCGTGGACGGCTCCAGGGCCGAGAACGGGGCTTTTGACGCCGACGGCGTGATGTGTCTGTTTGACGCCAAAGGCCTGCGTCTGACCGGATCCGGCCTCAAGACCGTAAACGGCGCCCGCTATTACATGAACAAAAAGAATGTTCTGCAGACCGGCTTCCAGAAAGTATCGGGCAAGACCTATTACTTCAATCCCGGGACCTGCGAGGCTCTGACCGGCATGCAGACGATCGGCGGAGAACTCTATTCCTTCAATTCCAGCGGCGTCATGCGCACGGGCCTGCAGACGCTCCAGGACGGCACCTACTATTTTTCCACAGGCGGAAAAGCCCAGAGCGGCTGGAAGACTGTCAGCAAGAAGACCTATTATTTTGACCCCGAGACCCTGACCGCGGTCAGCGGGATCCGTAAGATCAGCGGCTACTACTATCATTTCAATGATGCGGGCGTCATGTATACGGGATTCCATAAAAGCGGGGGAATACTGTACTACAGCACCTCCAAGGGCGTCCTGACGACCCAGGCCGGCCTTAAGACCATTGATAAGGGCACCTATCTGTTTGAGAGCGGCGGCGCTGTGGTATGCGATCAGATGCGCGTCATCGGAGATCTCTACTATTATTTCAACAGCAGCGGCAGATCCGTGACCGGGCTTCAGACGGCGGACGGAAATCTGTATTACCTGAGCAGCAAAAACAGGCCTCTGACAGGCTTCCGTACCGTCAGCAAAAAGACCTATTATTTCGACCCCGAAACCTTTGCCGCCCTGACGAGCGTGCAGGAGATCGGCGGCAAAAAATACTATTTCAACAACAGCGGTGTGATGCAGACCGGCCTGAAGAGCTTCGGCAGGAACATCTATTACTTCAGTCCCAAGACCGGCGAAGCAGTATCCGGCTTTGTGACGGCGGGCAAGAAGACATACTATTTCAGCCCCGAGAACTGGCGGTCCGTGACCGGCTGGCAGCAGGTGGGCGGCAGGACCTACTACATGAACGACGAAGGCGTCATGCAGACGGGCCTCCAGACCATAGACGGCAGCCGCTACTATTTCAATTCCTCCGGTGTGATGCAGACCGGCGCCGTGACCGTCAGCAAGAAAAGATATTTCTTCGATCCCGAGAGCGGCGTCATGCAGACGGGCTGGCAGACAGAGGGTGACAGACGCTACTACTGCAATGCCTCCGGCATCGTGCAGACGGGCCTTCAGACCATAGACGGCAGCCGTTATTATTTCGGTTCGGACGGCGTGATGCAGACCGGTGCCGTGACCGTCAGCAAGAAAAGATACTTCTTCGATCCTGAGAGCGGCGCCATGCAGACAGGCTGGCAGACAGACGGCGGCAGGCGCTATTACTGCAATGCTTCGGGGATCGTGCAGACAGGCTGGCAGACGATCGGCGGGGAACGCTATTACTTTAATTCCTCCGGCGTCATGCAGACCGGCTTCCAGAACATCAGCAAAAAACATTATTATTTCGATCCCGAGAGCGGCGTCATGCAGACGGGTCTTCAGACCATAGACGGCAAACGCTATCTCTTTGACGCAAAGGGCGTCAGAATGACGGGCCTTCAGACAGTGAACGGCGGACGCTGCTACTTTAACGGCAGCGGCGTCATGCAGACCCTCTGGCAGACAGTGGATAAGAAAAGGTACTATTTTGAGCCCGAGTCCGGACACGCGCTGACAGGGCTGCAGATCCTGGACGGCCAGACCTATTTCTTCTCCTCCTCCGGCGTCATGCAGACCGGCCTTCAGACGGCAGACGGATACCGCTACTATTTTGACAAGAACGGCCATATGAAGACGCTCTGGCAGACCGTAAGCAAGAAGAAATACTACTTCGATCCCGAAACCGGAAGGGCCCTGACAGGGGTGCAGCGCATCGGCAAAGACGGCTACTGCTTCTCCTCTGCGGGCGTTATGCTGACGGGCCTGCAGACGGTAAACGGCGGGACCTACTACATGAACTCCAGCGGCGTCATGCAGTCCGGCTGGAGAACGGTCAGCAAGAAAAAATATTATTTCGACGCAGAAACCGGAAAGGCCCTGACAGGGGCGCAGCGCATCGGCAAAGACGGCTACTGCTTCTCCGCCTCGGGCGTTATGCTGACGGGCCTTCATACCGTAAACGGCGAAACCTACTACATGAACTCCAGCGGCGTCATGCAGTCCGGCTGGAGGACAGTCAGCAAGAAGAAGTACTGTTTCGACGCGGAAACCGGAAGGGCTCTGACGGGTCTTCAGACCATAGACGGAGCGGTATACTGCTTTAACGGGTCCGGCGTCATGCAGACGGGCCTGCAGAAGGTGGACGGACAGTCCATGCGGTTCGGAAGCGACGGAAAGCTGGTCAGCGGCTGGCAGAAGAAAGACGGAAAGACCCGCTATGTGGATGCCGGAAGCGGAAAGGCTCTGACAGGTCTTCAGACCATAGAGGGAGCGCTTTACTTCTTTGACAAAGAAGGCACAATGGAGACCGGCTGGAAGGAGAGCGGCGGAGAAGTCCGCTATTTCGATCCGGATTCCGGCAGGGCTCTGACAGGCCTTCAGACCATAGACGGGGAATCCTTCCTCTTTGATGAGGACGGCATTATGCAGACTCTCCCGGCAGAGGAAAGCGAAGATCCCGGTGTGTCCGGACCCGAAAACGAAACGGAGCCGGAAGAGACCCCGGAGCCGGAAGAGACTCCGGAGACAGAAGAGACTCCTGAGACAGAAGAGACCCCGGAGCCGGAGGACGGAACTGACAGGTACAACGCGCAGGAAGCACGGGCCGATGAGGCCGAATGACACCGGAACAGAGAAAGGTATGAGTATGAAATTATTTCGGGCCAGAAAAACGATACTGCTGACCGCAGCCATCCTGATGCTGATGGCTGCGCCTCTTCTGCAGGTCCTGCCGGTCAGTGCGGCGGCCGGGGAAAAGGATGATCCCGGGGATCCCCTTTACTACACAGGCGGCCTGATGGCAGCAGAGCCTGCGGAAACGGAAGACGGCTCCCTGGCTGCCGGCGAGGCGGATGCCTACGAAGGCCCTCTGAACGCCAGGGGACTGTCCCATGACAGCAGGTTCGCCCAGAGGCAGATGACTGTCGGAATCGACGTTTCCTATTATCAGGGAAACATCAACTGGAACAAGGTCAAGGCGGCAGGCGTCAAATTCGCCATCATCCGCTGCGGCTACTCTACCCTGGCCAAGGGAGAAAAAAACCAGGACGTGAAATTCCTGGACTATATCAAAGGCGCGAAAGCGGCCGGCATCAAGGTGGGCGTATACTACTTTTCTCAGGCCATCAGCCTGAAGGAAGCCAGGGACGAGGCCGAGTTCGCGGCCAGGATCATTCAGTCCTCCGGGGTGAAGCCGGATCTTCCGGTCTTTATGGATGTGGAGATCGTTTCCAATTCCATCTACAGCAGAATGATCAGCGCAAAGCTTTCCAAAGAGGCAGAGACCAGCATCTGCAGGACCTTCTGCGAGACCATCGAGGCCAAGGGCTACAGGGCCGGCGTATACAGCAGCATGAATTATCTCTACACCAGAATGAACGCCGATGAACTGGCCAGGGATTATATCATCTGGCTGGCCCACTACACCAATAAGACCACCTATACTGGCGACTATACCTTCTGGCAGCACGGCTCCACCGGGACCGTCAACGGAATATCGGGCGGCGTGGACTGCAATATCTGGTATGCCGCGGATGACTTCAGTGCCAACAGCAGCTGTAAGGACGCGGGCGTAAAGACCGGCTGGCAGAAGGAGAACGGGAACACCGTTTATCTGGACCAGGACGGCCAGAAGCTCCTGGGCATGCAGAAGATCGGAAACAGCTGGTATTACTTCAGCAAGGTCAGCGGAAAAAGGATGACAGGCTGGAGGACCGTGGACGGGAACCGTTATTATTTTGACAAGACCACGGCGGTCAGGGTGTCTGGGTTTAAAAAGATTGGAAACAAGACCTACTATTTCGATCCGGACACCGGCATTATGGAGACGGGCCTTAAGACGGTCGGAGCAAATACCTACTTCTTCGGCAGCGACGGCGTCAGGCGTACGGGCTGGCAGACAGCAGACAATGCCAGATACCGCTTCCGGTCCGACGGTACCATGTACCAGTATACGGGCTGGAAGACCATTTCCGGAAAGACTTATCTGTTCGGAGAGGACCACAGCCTTCTGACAGGCTGGCAGACCGTTTCCGGCAGCAGATATTATCTTGGAACCAACGGCGTCAGGCGTACGGGCTGGCAGACCATAGACCAGGCCAGATATTATTTCGGCAGCGACGGCGTCATGCGTACGGGTCTTAAGAAGATCGGGAAATACCGCTACTACTTTGATGCGGACGGTGCCATGCAGACCAGGTGGCAGACCGTAGGCAATTATCGTTATTATTTCAACAGTAAGAACGGCCATGCCCTGACCGGAAAAAAGGTCCTGGGCGGAAAGACCTATGTTTTTGACAAACAGGGCCGTCTGACCTGAGGGGTTTTTGAGGGATAGCATGGACAGACCTAGTATTTTAAGAAAAATTGCTGCAGTTTTGACGGCCCTTTGCATCTGTGCTGCGCTCTGGTGTCCGGCTCTGCCGGCCAGGGCCCAGGAGGATCCGGAAGCTTTCCGGGAGGAAACCGCAGAGGCCGATGCCGAAGCCTACGGAGCGGATTACAGAGGGAGCGGCCTTTCTCATGACAACCGTTTTAAGAACGCTTCCTGCAGGATCGGCATAGATGTGTCCCAGTGGCAGGGAAATGTCAACTGGGCGACCGTTGCGTCTTCGGGGGTTAAATTCGCCATTATCCGCTGCGGCTATACCGGAATGGCAGACGGAAGACGCTATACGGATCCCATGTTTGACAAAAACATAAAAATGGCCCATGCCGCAGGCATTAAAGTCGGAGTCTACTATTTTTCCCAGGCCATTTCCGTTTCGGAAGCGGAGGCCGAGGCTTCCTATGCGGCAAACCTGATCAGAAAAGCAGGCGTAAAGCCGGATCTGCCTGTCTTTATGGATGTGGAGATCGTATCGGCGACTGCAAGGAGCCGCATGATCAATGCGAGGCTTTCCAAGGCCAAGGAGACGGATATCTGCAGCAGCTTCTGCGGCTATCTGGAAAGGCAGGGCTTCAGGAGCGGCGTATACAGCAGCAAGAGCTACCTCCAGACCAGGATGGACATCGGGACTCTGAGCAAACAATATATCGTCTGGCTGGCGCACTATACCAACAAGACGGATTTTGACGGTCAGTATACCTTCTGGCAGCATTCCAGCCGCGGCAGCGTGAACGGCATTAAAGGCCGTGTGGACTGTGACATCTGGTATGACAGCGGGAACCTGGTCTTCAATACCTCGGCGGTGGCCTCCAGGAATGGCTGGGTGGCAAACGGCAGCGACAAGTATTACTATAAGGCCGGAAAAGTCCTGAAGGGCTGGCAGGAGATCAGCGGCCGGCTGTATTACTTCACCCAGAGCACCGGCAGGATGCTCAAGGGCTGGCAGAACCTGGACGGCCACAGATATTACATGGGCAGGAACGGAAATGTCAGAAGAGGCTGGCAGAAGATCGGCGGCAAGACCTACTATTTCAGCAGAAAGACCGGCAAAATGTGGACCGGACAAAGGACCATCAACGGCAAGAAATACAAGTTCAGAAAGAACGGGAGTCTGATCCGTTAGAAACCGAAAGGGCACAGGTCAACCTGTGTCTTTTCACTTGCCCCTTAAAATGATATGATGACTGATGATATATACGGAAGACAGATGACAGGAGAGAACGGCAGATGAGATGTCCATACTGCGGCAGCCGGCTCGGAAAAGAACCGGAAGCCTTCTGCGGCTACTGCGGACAGAAGCTTCCCCACATGCAGGGAGCGGCTCTGGAAAAAAGATCCATGAATCGCAATACCGGAAGCCGAAGCCAGGAAATGGCCCTTCAGAAGCAGAAAGAGGAAAGGAAGGAGACGGCCCCCGTCAGAAAAAAGCCCCGGCGGGAGTCCACTCTGGGAGCAGTGCTGATCGTGCTGCTTGCCCTGGTCCTTTTTGCGGGATTTGTATGGGTCTGCTTCGGAGACGGGATGGATACAGTGCTTCCGTATCTGGAACAGACAGGCCTTTTTTAGCAGCAGTCCTGCTTAAGGCAGCGAAAGAGGAGTTTCCGGCATGACAGAAGAAAGAAAGAAAACCGGAGTGGTCATGGAAGGCGGTGCCATGCGGGGCATGTTCACGGCCGGCGTTCTGGATGTGATCATGGAAGAGGGGCTGGACCGGGCCTTTGACGGCGCCATAGGCGTTTCCGCCGGCGCTACCTTCGGCTGCAACATCAAGTCCCGCCAGATCGGCAGAACGGTCCGCTACAATACGAAATACTGCGGAGACTGGCGCTATGTCAGCTGGAGATCGCTTTTTACCACGGGCGATCTCTACGGCGCCGAGTTCTGCTATGAGACAGTACCCTACGAACTGGATCCCTTCGATGTGGAGACCTTCAATCAGAATCCCATGAAATTCTACTGCGTGTGCACGGACGCGGAAACGGGAAAGCCTTTTTACCACTACATTCCGCATTTTACCCGCAGGGATATGGAATATGTCAGGGCATCCGCTTCCATGCCGGTCTTTGCGAGGCCGGTGGAAATCGACGGGCGCTTCTTCCTGGACGGAGGAGCTTCGGATCCCATCCCCGTGACTTATTTCGAGCACAAGGGATACGAAAAGATCGTGGTCCTTCTGACACAGCCGGCGGACTATGTCAAGAAAAAGGCCGGTTACCTGCCGGCGGCCAGGATCCTTCTCCGGAAATATCCTGCCCTGATCAGGGACCTTGAGGAACGCCACATCCACTATAACGAGCGTACTGCCTATATCCGCAGGCGGGAAGAGGCCGGAGAGATCTTCGTCATCCGTCCGCCCATGGCGCTGAATATAGGTTCTGTGGAAAAAGATCCCGCCGAGCTCAGAAGGGTCTACGGGATCGGAAGAAAAACTATGGAAGAGAGGCTGAATGCCCTGAAGGAGTATCTGGACCGGGACTGAAGGCCCGGAGACCGGACATTCGGAAATAAGGAGAAAAAATGACTATTATTGTGACCGGCGGTGCCGGATTTATCGGAAGCAACTTTATTTTCCATATGCTGGAGGCCCATCCGGACTACAGGATCATCTGTCTGGACAAGCTGACCTACGCGGGCAACCTTTCCACCCTGGCGCCTGTTATGGACAATCCCCATTTCCGTTTCGTGAAGGCGGACATCTGTGACAGAGAGGCCCTGGACAGGCTCTTTGAGGAAGAGCATCCCGATATGGTGGTCAACTTCGCGGCCGAGTCCCACGTGGACAGGTCCATCGAGGATCCCGGCATTTTCCTGCAGACCAACATCATGGGCACGGCGGCCCTGATGGACGCCTGCCGCAGGTACGGCATTCAGAGATATCACCAGGTCTCCACGGACGAGGTCTACGGCGACCTTCCTCTGGACAGGCCCGACCTCTTCTTTACGGAGGAGACCCCCATCCATACCTCTTCTCCCTACTCCAGTTCCAAGGCAGCGGCGGATCTGCTGGTACTGGCCTACCACAGGACTTATGGCCTTCCGGTCTCCATCAGCCGCTGCTCCAACAACTACGGGCCCTACCATTTCCCGGAAAAGCTGATCCCTCTGATGATCGCAAACTGCCTGAACGACAAGCCTCTACCGGTCTACGGAGAGGGACTCAATGTCCGCGACTGGCTCTATGTGGAGGACCACTGCAGGGCCATCGACCTGATCATCCATAAGGGCAGGGTCGG
>ODAI010455841.1_pt1 | contig 12654 bp, 12 predicted proteins | sample 1539321 | NCBI WGS metagenome assembly ODAI01 (sample SAMN02144231, study PRJEB22623) | gut metagenome | biome: sheep rumen | host: Ovis aries | place: New Zealand
TATAAACTGCATCAAAGAACACCCGATGCTGAGCCAGCAACCGTACTATGACTCATCATCGAGTGCAAAGGTAATCATTCTTTCTGAAAGAACCAAATCTATTCATCTCTTTTTCTCTGAGCTTGCTCAACGCTCTTGAACTGATTGCGGCTTTTTTTGTGGCACTTGCCAGATAAGTGCGTATTAGGCTACGTCCTATAACCGGAGTGATATGTGGTATGGGTGTAAATGAAAGAATTCTTTCTTTTAAAGGATGATACGAGCGACAGATTCGAACTGCTACCCATACCTTTCGGCAGCCGCATTTACCATACATCAGCGGATCTACTCGTATCATCCAGCCAGCCTTCAAGAGATGCGAGGTCGCTTACCCCCTGTGCATCTCTATAACTACTGGAGAGGCCGGAACCCCGTTGGAATCACAGGACTCTAACCCCAGCAGGAGTGTCAGCATGAAGTCCTTGGACTAGCCTGGTGGCATATAAGTATCCGCCTTCGTCCGACGGGCTCATGCCATCCCGACGACATCCTGCCGTATCAAAGGTTCAGTTTGATGTAATCGCACCCGATTATGACCTTTGACGATGCAAAATTAGTGTTCGCCTGTCTCAAATCATGGGACAAGATGGTAAAACATTTAATTTTTTCATGAATATTTCTTGTTTTGCTCCATTTCCCAATAAAAAGAGATTCGGGCAAATCCCGAAGGATATGCCCGAACTGAGGTGCAGAAGTGAGAGTCATGCTCTCTAGGTTAATCCCGCCATCTGAAAGAACTGGCTCCGGCTTTCCAGTTCTCATACGACAAGGAGGTCTCTGCCTGAAGTTATCTCGCCGCCTCGACGACTCGTCCCTTGAAGATCACCAAGAAGGGCAGCTTGATATTATCGCGCCATCTCGCCGACATCTTGGCAATGTTAAAACAGTACGTGCCCATCAACCTTGGCTTTGACCATTTTGAAAAAGGCAGTGCCTGCATACCGGTTGCCTTCGCCTTGATTTGCTTACCGCCGATGCTGAATATGCTGCAACTGCTGCTCACAAGTGCACATCTTTATGATGATGGTGCAAAGGTACAATAAAGATGTCTCAAAACATGGGACATGTTTCTTTTTTTTTAAATTCCTCTTCCACTCAAAATGTAAGATTCGGACAGGCACCAAAGCACCTGTCCAAACTTTGGTGCAGAATGCGGGGGTTTTAACTCCCTATCTCATCCCGCGTAATGCCTGCTGTATGATTTGCTAACACGAAATCACTATGCTACTTTGCCATTCCTGTGGACGGCTTTCCTAAAAGATTATAGCTCGTTGTATTTCTTTGCATTACCATAAGCTTTCTCTACTGGGTATTTCTCAGCATTTCTTTTCAGTTTGTCTAAAACAATCTGTTTAACATCGAGGTTGAATTTGTCTGCAATCAGAATGGCATAGTTGAATACATCAGCCAACTCCTCCTTAACTTTTTCAATATCAACTTCTGAGGCATCCTTCCACAGGAAGGCTTCATTAAGTTCTGCTGCCTCAATAGAAAGAGCCAGTGCGAGATCTTTTTCGCTGTGGAATTGATCCCAATCACGCTCATGAGTGAATTGTACTATGACTTTTCGAAGCTCTTCAAGGTCACTCATTGTTTATTGTATTTTGAGTTATACATTTCAGGTGCAGTATTATTTGCCATAGCATTGATCCTAACATCTATTTCTTATCTTTGATGCAAAGGTAAGATTTTATATTCATATATGCAAATTATTGTTCATTCAAAATCTTACGATAAGAAAATGCCACCAGGATGATTTGTTAACCCGAAGTCACGGTGCTACTTTTTCATCTGGTGGCTGAATCCCAAATTAACAGGTCGCTTGCCGTGGCAAACGGGGCTCCTGCCCTAAGTGGGAAATGGATTGGGTAGGATTCGAACCTCCGATATGCTGCTCCGTTATGAGAAGCCCCGCTCCCGTGCGACCATCAATCCACTATGTAAAGGCTGGCAAGCGGGGGATATCGACGCCCCTCATATCGGCCGTTTTACGTGCCGTCGCTCCGTTCCAAACATCATGCGCTCTACTTGCCAGCCTTTTTTTTTAAAAGCCCGAAATCATCTGCACCTCGCAGCACCAATCGCTGCAGCCTCAGACAACAGCGGGCTAATCGTTCCAGTCCATCCTGCCAGTCCTTTTTTCAAAAGGATGATACGAGCGGCAGGATTCGAACCTGCTCCACTTGCTTGCGCTTTCACCGTTCCGAAATCGTAGTTCTACTCGTATCATCCGACCAGCCTCATAAGAAGCGAGGTCGTTTCCCCCGTATGCCTCTCAATGAAAACTGGTGGAGGTTGGAGTCTCACTGGAATCATGAGGCTCCTACCAATACCAGGAAGGTCAGCTTGAAGTTATCGCGCCATCCCGACGACATCCTGGTATACCAAAGTGGTGCAGCTTGAAGTTATCGCGCCCTTTTTTGACCAAATTGACGATGCAAAGTTAGCCCCCTGTTGTCTCAAAACATGGGACATGCAAGATTTTTTTTCTGATTAAGTAAAAAAACAAACCTGTCACCATCAGGGCGGTAGGTCGCTTACCTATATATGCCCCAATTAGTGACAGGCGGCGGTTGGAGACTCACTGGAATCGCGAGGCTCTTACCAACACCAGGAAGGTCAGCTTGAAGTTATCGCGCTATCCCGACGACATCCTGGCAATTTCAAAACGGTACGTGCCTGTCTTAGTGAAATCTTTATTGACAGTCCATAGTCTCGTCAATAATCCGTATTGTTTCTCTCTTGTATTTCAGACGATTGAACCTTTGTCCTTTACAAACCCAGCAACTGCATGGTGTTCCTGTTGTTTTGTACACCTTTGCCCAATGACATTTTTCCAAGTCAGTCCACTTAGGATGATAGATATAATTGCCATCATCCATAATACACACGCTCATCCCTGCTGCATAATACTTCAAGCGGGACTTTAAGACGCGAAATACTTGTTCTCGTCTCCATAATTTTGTTCTTTTCTTTTCCATCATCTCTTTCAATTAAGGTGATAATCTGAGATGATGTAATCATAAAGAAAAATTCTGTGTACATAATTTTGTTATTGATTAGACGTTTGTTACTTTCATAAACCTGTCACCATCGGAACCATAGGTCGCTTACCTATAGATGCCCCAATTGGTGACAGGCGGCGGTTGGAGCACTTCAATTACTCCAAGTACTCTTACCAAGTGCAAAGGTAGTCTATAGTTGTCTCAAATCATGGGACAAGATAAATAAATCTACTCTTTTATATGGTACGGGAGGCTCCTCATCCTTTAGGGTCAACTCGTAATCCAGGATTCTCGAGGTACCCCCCCCGCATATTAACAATTATATCGGTCTCTTCAAGATAACTATTTAATTGTCAAACCAGAAAACCATTCGGCACGGTTCCCCTTGGCCTTCAAAGTATTTCATCGTCTCATAAATCTTATAGTACGGTTGAAGAGATTTTTTCACTTGCTGAACATAAATGGGCTTAGTCCTTTTCAAGACCTGATCCATGCATTCTTTCAGTTCTTGCGTCGTTAGCCAACTTGGAGTATGGGCATCCTCTTCAAAATCTTTGTATGTCTTCAAGGTTTCTGGCGACACATCTTTTGGCAATCCCCGTGGGTCATAAAGAGCATCGCAATCACCCCTTGTGCCTGCAAGGACACCAAACATACCATAGTTACGCTCACCATCAGCCTCGTAAGCGTATGCCCACCTGCCCTTTTTCCGGCTTTTGTACTCTATGTGTATCCATATATCCGTTGCCATATCATTCTGCTTTATAGTTCTTCAGATAGTTCCAAGCTTTTATATATTTGTTCAGTCTTTGGGTGTCAGTCTCGCCAAGTTCCTGCATCCTCCTTACGTCCATATTATCTTCGAGATCAGCTATCTTCACTTCTCGGGCAATCGGATTAGGAGCCAGTCGCTTGATGAAATCATTATACGACTCCTCAGGCTTACGAGTAAGGCAGACAACAGACTTCACAATGAATTCCGAAACGCCCATCTCCTCCAGTTTATCTGGAGTCAAGTCTGTATCTTCTATCACATCATGGAGCAATGCAACTATTTTAGCAACATCGGAACCACATGCCATCGAGACTCTGGCCAGATGTCCGAAATACGGTTTGCCTGCTTTGTCTTTTTGTTCTCGGTGTGCCCACGATGCGATGTCAAGAGCTTTCGTGTATTCACCTTTCATGGAACCGTAGAAGTCATCAAAATCGAATTCATCCAACTTGTCGTTCCCAGATAAGGTCTGAAGCATCTCTTTCATCTTTTCCGTCGCTTCCCTCCAAGTGTATGCCCTTATGGTTTTGATCTCATCATAGTAACGGTCACGCAACTCTACAGATATCTCACCTGATTTATCGAGTGACACTTCGGCTGAGTACTCATTTTCATCATCCAAGTCCTCAACTTCAGGTTCCTCATCGTCGTCCTCATCCACATCTATGATATCCGAAAGATCTCTCTTGATAGCATGACGGTAGAACATCTCCTCATGCTCGTCTATGAATTCTTTCCAAAGCGATTCCAACTTCTCTTCATATTCTGAAGGAAGAACTCTGCCAGAGTGACCGCCCGTCCAATCAAAATCAGGCATCTCCCGCTGAAGTATATCAGTCGTAAGCACAGGGCAATGTTCGGAGTCTATCATCACTTCGACATCAAGGTCAACGTAATATACCTCTCTTCCTTTTCCTGACCAGTCCTCACCCTGATAGGGCTTTGAGCAGAACCGTCCACTTTGACATATACCCGTGTTGCCTTCTCCACACCTAACCATAAAGAAGCGCTCCCCAGCATCGTCTGCCTGGTCGTGGTCCCATACAGCCCAACTACAGTCGAATAAATCTTCCCTGTCTATCATATGCCGCCAATCCTCTGTCTTGACATTCGATATAGCGGGATTCCAAAATAATATAAATGTTTTCATGTGAATAATCTTGAAAGTTTCATGGTTACAAATTCTTATCTATCACATCGCCGAGAACGAAATAGTAGAACAGCGGTCTCACATCATCGCCGCGTTTCTCGCAGTCTGCAAGAATCTCGTCAAACTCATGATAGTCAAACCTTTTGTGGAGGTTTTCTACATTTTGACGTGTAACACCGATCAAGGCATTCTCGGTACACAGCACATCCAAATACCACGTACCCCTATAGTCGTGGAAGTGTATGGTCTCAACAGGACGGGTGGCGCACATGAATTCATTAAAGGCCTCCATGTCCATTCCTTCCTTGTCTCGTTGTTCGGTCATCCACTCATCAACAACCTTGTCAGTAAGCCGATTGAACAGGCGATTAGAGTACTCGCGTATCTCCACTTTCTTTTGGCCTTTTATGATTTCCTCCGCAATAGAACGGCGAATAACAAGGTCAAGTTTCTTGACTGGTTTAGGCACTGGTGCCTCATACTTTGCCGTGAACTCATCCAATGCATCAAAATACTGCTTGTCGCTCATTTCTGTGAACTTACTCATAGCTTCCTTTTTTAGATTTTACACTTCATTTTTCATTATCACGGTGCAAAGGTACGGCTATGTTGTCTCAATTCGTGATACAGGTCAAAGAAAAAGATACTTATTGCTTGTTATCTTGTATTTTTATGTTTGTACGATTCCAACCAGGAGCATTTTTGACCGCCTCTAAATTAGCATTAGGAGCCACTATCTTTATCTCTCTCTGTGACCATTGTGGCTTTCTTTCAAGACCCGTTATTACAGGAAGAGTGTCGCCTTCAAACTCTACAATTTCCAATGCATCACACCATGCTAAATTAGTACCCTCGATTGTTTTAACGCTGGCTGGTACATGTAATGTATGGAGATTCGGACATCCGTAGAAAAGTTGATCTGGTATGTCAGTCAGTCCATTCGGTAATCCGATGTGTTCCAACCCATCACAGAAACGAAAGGCTAATTCTCCGACTTCCTTCACAGAGTCTGGGATGGAAATACTTTTTATGCAACTTCCTTGAAAAGCCCATCCTTTTATTGCTAATAATCCATCAGGTAAACTAATGCTCTCTATTTTACTATCCATAAATGCACCAAAACCGATAATCCTTGTAGTGTCTGGTACATTGAAGTGCTTATTGGGGAAATCAGAGGGAAAGGCAACGAGTGTTGAAAGATCTTTTGTGTAAACGACCCCATCTACAACTGTGAAATAGGGGTTTCGCGGATCCAGTTCATATCCCTTAATTCCGCATCCTGCAAAACAGCTTCCATCGAATATATTCACTAAAGCAGGTATGCGGATTGAAGTAATTGACTTACACCCGCAGAAAGCAAAGGAAATAATGTTTCCCATACTATCGGGCAATATCAGATCTTCCAAATTAGGACAAGACTGTATTCCTCCGATAGTCTTCAGACCATCTGGGAGTATGATATGCTTCAGACTGTCTGATTCAGAAAAACAAGACGTATCATCTCCAATCTTCTCAACTCCCTTTGGAAAAACTATGCTTTCCAGATGTGAATGAAAACCAAAGTCAGGGAGTTCCGTTCCGTCAACATAAGTGGCTTCTCCAAGGTCAAGATGTCTTAGTTCTGATGTAAAGTCCAAATCGGGAATAAAATTGTCATCGTCGTCAAAGTGCCCCTCAGTCTCGCACATTCCATCAAGGACATCATAGATGTCATTCCGCCCTATTGGCCCTGATACTTTTAAAGATACCACCTCTTGCTGTTCCTTTTCTGAAAGGAATTTCGACAGGGTATTGGGTTTTTCCAAATGTATTGCTTTGCTCTTCTCCATAAACTACATCCACGAAAGACAGACAGGCACTTCTATATGACTTTTAGTCAGCCAATTTTATGCCCATTACGTTTTTCTAAGGTTTTCCTAATCAGCGTTGAGCTTGAGAAAAAGCCATCAATGGCACCTGTTCTCACACACTCTTTTGCATCTGCCAGTTCTTCTTCGGATAAGTCTTCAACCGTAAGACCATAAGTTTCCAGTCTTTTGTTTACTCGTTCAATGATTGTCATAATTTAAATTGATGTTTGTGCTATAAAACGTTACACTTCGTTGTTATTGAATCACGGCGCAAAATTAAAGAGAGGTTGTCTCAATGCGTGGGACAACCTCTTAAATATCATATTTTAGATAATATGATCCTGTTCTTCGTCCTCTTGATAGTTTTCACGCAAAGAAGATAATTTCTGCCCATTAAATCTCCAGTAGTCATTACCATTAACCGTTGAGAGATTCTTACCACCATATTCGTTCAAATAGTACAAAGCAAGCGGAGACGAACGTTTTACTTCATCGCGACAGTTAAATTTGTTGTTGCCGACGTACTTTGCTGTAATCGGTGATCCTTTTTCATCAACGATAGCTTCTCCTGAGCCATTGGTTAAAACAACCTCGTCTCCCTCATTCAATATACGGTTAAGGTCAAGCGTCGGTTTTCTGTTCCTACTTGCCAAACGTTCGTTGTCATCGTCCTGTGCACCACTGTTAATGTCTTTATTGTTGCATCTGCAAATCGTTGCCAACATGTTAACATCATAGTCATCGATTTGGAACAGTTCGTGATCATAGGATTGAACAGCATAAAGAATCTTAGGTCTGCTTGCGCCATACACAAACTCATCACCAGCCTGTATACGAGTTTTATCTGCCCTTACCTCTTTATTTATTTGCATGCTATTTTCAATATCATCATAAAGTTCGTTGCATAACTTACCTCGTATAAGTCCATCGATTTTTATATTCTTTTGGACACCGTTCTCTATGATTTTGGGAAATATAAAGACATCATATATCTTACATGTAACAGGAATACCTGTTCTAATTTCTCCCTTGATTCGAGCCATTGACTGCTCTTTCAGTATTTCTGGAGTAACGTCTTCGATGTTCCCAACAAAATCCGTCTGCCCGATTTTTACCCATTCCATAGCTTCTCGCTTAAGAACGTCATTATTCAAGTATTTGTCTTCGCACTGCTCTGGTCCGAAGACATACACAATTGTAAAATTTGAATCCTTTCTCATTTCGTGTTTTATTTGATAATGTTATTGATTATTCTTCATCATCAGAGAAACCAATGTTTTGACTCATTGCTTCCAATAGTTCCAATTTGACAGATTCGCTATAGTCTTCATCGTTGACTATACATCGCATCACTTCTGTCAGCAAATCACGGTCTATGTGTCCTGCCGCCACATGATAGCCGATAGCCTCCATTTCTTCCATGAAGTTCTTCAAGAGATACATATAGCCGTTCTTCAGGAAGAAGTTAGCTGTCAATGTGATGGATATTCGCTTGTTGCAGTCGGCAAAGTAATGGCCTTTGCACAGACTATACATCAAGTAAGCTGCCTTGTCTGCTATTTCTGGATAATACAAGTCGTCTTGCACAAAGTCAAGCGTTGACTTGATACCACCCTCGTCGCGTACGCCAGCCATACCGCCGCCACTTTTCTCAACCGTCTTATAGTAGATGGCGAGGGCTTCGTCGTAATCAATATAAGTTAGGTTTGCCATACTTCTGTTCCTCCTTTTATTGCTTTAGACGATCAAGCACAGCTTTGTTTTCATCAAGCAGATGGTCAAAGTCTACAGACTGACTGCCAATGAACTTCTCATACTCTTCTGGCGATACTGCTTTCAGATACTCAGCGATATTGTCGTGATACACGTCTCGCAGCGCAAAGTCACGCGAGGCCATCTTTGTCCGGGCATCCTCTATGATTGGCTTAACGAAAGGCATGTCTGACAGCTCCTTGATAGCACCACCAACCTCGTTTACCGTTACTGTACCGTATTCCTTTGCTTTTGCCTTGATAGTCTCTGCCACATGGTTTTCAAATGCCGACACAGACACCAGCACCTCAGCATAGAGCGTACGCCGCAGATTATCTTTCTCGCTCAATTCAAGCAGTTTCTTGTATTCCTTTGCTTTCTCACAAAACACAGCTTTGTATATCATATCCATGATGGTGGAATACTTGTATATTCTATGTCCATCCACATAATCCCTAATTGCATCCGTCAGCTTCTTGTGGTAGTTCTCTTCCTGAACAGCAGATATCACATAGTTTCTGTCCCGGCGATTGATGTACTTCGTGCCGCCACCTGTTTTCTCATTGATGACTGCAATAACAATGTCGAGCATCATACCACGCACTTGTTTGGCCTTCTCGCTTGTCGTGAGCAGCATGCCGATGTTGAGGAAGGAACGGAAATCAAAGACGCCTAAAACAGTTGTTTTGGTAGGGAAATCGATTTCCTTACCAAAATGTGACTTAAACTCTTTCAGCTCTTTACCTTGTAGAACCTTGTAGCCGTTCTTCTTTAATTCTTCCTCATTGGAGTTAAGACAATTCGTGATGGTACGCAAATCCACCTCATAGAAATCCGCAGCCATCTGCTTGGTTACATATAGTACGCCATTAAACTCAAGAGGCTTTATATCCAAAGCTTCACGGATTCGAGGCAAAGCCACAGGATTGTTCAGTATGTTCTGCCTACTAATTTCTGATGTCGTTAAATCCTTAGCCATATTAAACAGTCAACATTCGTTTCAATTCATTGAATTTTTCTGCATCCTCCATCTGTTCCCATCTATAGGTTTCGGTGCATTTATTCTTATTAAATATTCCGTTCTTGTCATGATGATATACACGAATCTGATTTTTGTCACATAGAACAAGAACCTCTGCTTTTCCCCAGTTAGCATAAGTAACTCCCTGGTCGAAAGTTTCTTCTATGCCCTGTAATCCGTGCATGAATAATTTAACCTCAATTACGACCTTTGCAATAATTTGTTTACCGTAATGCTTATAATGTAGAACAAAGTCAGGGCGTTTTTCCATTTTATGACCAGTTGTCCCATGGCCGGCAGGGAACTCTACTTGCTGGTCATAGTCTTCTTTATATTTCCATCCCATCTGTTCAAGAAGTGGTTTAAGACGGTATTCCTCAACATCTTTTTCATCATTGATGACGACGTTCCGTAATTTCATCGGCTCGTAAAGTGATGGTAGAGCTGAGACATCATATCCCTTTGCAGCAAGCATTCTTTTTATCTCAGCATAGTCAGCATTCGTCACTTGCCATCCACTTACATCTTGAAATCTCTTGGCCACAAAATTTCCTGGATTCTTTCGGTTTTTGAAGTAATCACTATTTCTGAAATCATCAAAAGTTATTGCCTGTTCCAAAGGGATTTCGACCTTATGTCCTATATAGGTGTAGGAATAATAATGGAAGAATGGGTCAACAACACCGTCTTGTAGCGCCACCCATGCAGAATTAAGCTTCTTCACTGGAGACTTCTCGTAGAAGAGCATAAGGTCTCCTTTTTGTGTAAAAGGATTTGCCTGCCAAAACAGTTCTTTGCCGGTTTTCTCACCTTCACCATAATTCCCAACCAAAATCCATGCTTGTTGAGGAACTTCTGGCATCGGCTTGCTGAATTCAACGACCATTTCCTCCTTAATTACTGACATCTCATAGTCGTACAGAAAGGCACAAATCTCACTCAATGAGTTTAATTCGTTTTCTACTGCAAACTCATTTAGCAATCTACACATTTCATCGTAATAGAGCCATCTGCCCTTATAGTCGGAGCGATTTGGCATATTAGGCAGTTCAATCTCATACTTATCCGCAATTTTTTTCCAGAAAACAAATTGCATTGGAAAAAAGTTTGGAATGTAGTATTGCGGAAAATAGCAAGACAACATTAACGACAAGAAAAGATGGTCACCAAGAACTGATTTGAAAATACTCTGAGGTAGGTCTTCAAATTTTGTTTCTTCATCTTCGCTGAATAACAAGCAGGCTAATCCTTTGTAATCCACATAGGCACCATCTTGATTCTGCTTATCAATCGCTTCCTTAATCTTTCCAATTTCATCGTCAAGGTAGCCGAGAAATTTGAGTGTGGTTTCTTTTTCTTTATTATCTGTATTCTTGAAAAAAACAGGATTGAATCTACATGCAAGCTGATAAAGTTCCTCTATCGATGCCTCGGAAGATGTTAATTTGTCAAAAGCCGAAATAACTTCTTGACCTCTCGGGCTATTCAAATAGTTGTCCCAATTAAGTTTGATAATTTTCTTCATGACTATTTTTTATTATTGGATTGCAAAAATATTTTGGTGTTGTCTCAAATCGTGGGACAACATTCAAAAATTTGTTATTCTTCCTCTTCTGGTTCGTACAAACACAGGGTATCATAATGCCTTTGGCAGACTTCATCTGCCAGCCAGTCGGGTGATAGTACTTGCACTTGGTCGCCCATGCCTATAAGATGGCGGATAAAGTCGGGCGTGGGCCTAAGGAACATTTCATAGTCTGTGTAATCATCACCATGGCCAATCTCGCGCTGGCTGTGGTGAATGGGCAAGTCACTAACGTAATACTGCTCATAGCCATACACGCGAAGTGTAACCTTAATAGGACGGGTGTCATCATTAACCAATACTCCGTAGCACTCACTGAAGAATTCTTCGGCATCAAAGTCGGGGTCTATTTGGAATTTTGTATCTGTCAGCGACATCTCCAGAATACGGTCGAAAGAGAACATGCCGAAGTAATCTATGTCAGGACCGTCCTTAACGTCACGGTGAAAATGCCCAAGCACATACCATCGCTGGCGGAACACCTTCAGGCAGTAAGGCTCAAAATTCAGGTCACGTGGTTCATCATCGCCATATTTTCTGTATTTTATGGCAATTCGCACATTACGTTTCATGGCCTCAATAACTTTCGGAAGATATTCGTCCTCATAGTTTGCTGCCTCTAACAAGATGCGATTCTGGAGAGACAAACTCTCGGTGATGATATTGCTCACACTGAGTGTTGACAACATCCAGTTCTGAACACTATTCTCACGCAACACCCTTTCGTTATAGATGTAGTACTGATAGCCATTCTGACGGTCGCACTCAATAACGATGCCAAAAATGTCTTGGATGGCATCCTTGTGGCGGTTGAAGGTGGCACGAGGCAAATCCACGCCGCCGCTCATTTCTGTTTCCAACCATCGCTCGTTAATCTCGGCAAATGTTATTCGACGTGCTTTGCGGATGGTGTTCACCAGCCAGATATACTCCTTGAATTTTGTTGGTATGTTCATAATGATGCTTATTATCTGTGCAAATATAATCAAAAATATCAAGGATATGATGATTCTTGAACATTAATTAAGAAAAAGTGTAGAAATATCTCTTGATATGCCAGTATTTCGCATAGATTTCGGTTTTCAATGCCACAATCAGGTTCCATAGAAGGGTGTAGCCTAATACGCACTTTTCTGTGGAGTGCCACACAAAAATGCTTGTCTGCTTTCTGATGAGCAAGCTCGACTGACATTTGGTTTTTGCTTCCCTGAATTGTTATTTCACAACAAGAAATTTTCAGAATGAGCCAATTTGGAGATATTGATGTACCTTTGCCCGCAGATTATAAAAACTAAAAGAGACATGGAAGTTATTTCAATTGAGCGCAGTACCTACGAGGAACTTCTGACGAGCTTCAATAGCTTCGTCACAAAGATGAAGGAGATGGCCAGTAGAGGCAATGACAAAGGTTTGGGTGATTGGCTCGACAACCAGGACGTGTGCCAAATACTGAACATCAGTCCAAGAACATTACAGA
>ODAI010580159.1_pt1 | contig 12654 bp, 10 predicted proteins | sample 1539321 | NCBI WGS metagenome assembly ODAI01 (sample SAMN02144231, study PRJEB22623) | gut metagenome | biome: sheep rumen | host: Ovis aries | place: New Zealand
ACCCTGCCCCTGCTGGCCGTCGGCGGAATCCTCACCTGGTATGCCGCAACGGATGACAAGGGCTTCGAAACCGTCTGGCGGTATTTTTCCTGGAGCAACCAGACCCTGGCCATGATCTCCCTGTGGGTGGCGACAGCCTACCTGCTGAAGAAAGGAAAAGGGCGTGTGGCCGCGCTCCTGACCGCCCTGCCCGCAGCCTTCATGTCCGCGGTCTCCCTGACCTATATCCTGATGGCCGATGAAGGCTTCCGCCTCTCCTCCGCCATCGCGTACCCGGCTGGCGCCGTCTTTGCGGCGGTCCTGTTCCTCTTTTTCATGCTCAGCCGGAGTTTCACGAGCCCTTCGGAACACCCGAAGATACACAAATAATTGGAGATGAATTCATGATGAAAAGAATCGCTGTTTTCCTGATGGCTTTTGTCCTGCTGGCCTGTTCTGCCGCGTTCGCGGAAGAAGCCGATGCCGGCCGCACCGTTGTCACCGCAATGGCCGCCTGGTTTAACCCGGAAGAGCCTGTTTCCGTGGCAATGGACGCGAAGATCCTGTCCTGCGACGGGAAAACCTGCACCCTGGTTCCCCTGGTTCCCGAAAGGTATCCCCAGGAGGATGTCCGGGCCCTGAAGGCCGGAGACGCCATCTTCACCCAGGGCCGGGAGGTTGTCGTCCGCACCGTAACGGAGGAGGACGGCTTCCTGGTGCTGAACAAGGGAGAAGAGGACGAGGTTTCCCTCTTTGAATGCGATGACCTGAACTTTGGAATCACGGATCTGAACGACAACACCTGGACGGAGTTCCCGGAGGTTACCGTTCCCGTTTCCGATCACCTGCTTTTCCTGGATGAAATTGATCCGGAAAGCGGAAGCACGCCGGTGGTCCCCACGGTCCATAACAGGGACGGATTCCTGTCCCTGTTGAAATCCGAAAGCGATCCGGGCTTCGATATCCGGAACGTCCTGGTGGCCTTTGATGAGCACGGGGAGCTGGCGCTGGTCCGGCGGTTCTATGTGCCCTGGCAGTAAGCGGTTTATATGCCCGGCTTTTGAACACACGGTGAAGGAGGAGGATTCTGTATGAAACTGGCAGAAGCGCTGCAGGAAAGGGCGGACCTGAAAAGGAACCTGAACAGCCTGCGGGAAAGGCTGGAGCGGGTGGTCCTGGTCCAGGAGGGCGAGAAACCCGCGGAGGATCCCCGGGAGCTCCTGAAGCTCCAGGAGTCCTGCTTTAAGCGGATGGAATACCTGATCGCGGCCATCAATCACTCCAATGACAGCATCACCGTGGGCGGAATGACCCTGACGCAGCTGATCGCGAAAAAGGACGTCCTGCTGATGAAGCTGGCCGCGTACAAAAATGTGCTCCGGGTGGCCGGAAGCAGCCCCAGCCGCGCCCGGGGAACGGAGATCCGGATCCTCCCCACCGTCAGCGCCGCGGAGCTCCAGGCGGAAGCCGACAGGATCTCCCGGGAGATCCGGCTCCTGGACAACCAGCTGCAGGAAACCAACTGGACGAAGGACCTGATCGAATAATCACGTGAACCGTATCTGCTGGTAGCTTCACCAGGCGCATATCAGGCGGCAACTGCCCAAGTTGCACATAGGAGGCGGCACATACCATGCCGCTGTGAAGAAGTGCCCTGCAGAAGGGGGATTGTCACAGCGAATGGAGCATATATGCATCGTCAGGTGTTATGGAGTCTTTGGACCGATTTACTACCGGATATGGATGGTGAAGCGAGGGTTTGGGTAAGGGGAATTTCCGGTTCCGTGAATGAGGCGGGGAAACCCGCCAAATAAAAAACCCGGCCCCCGGGCCGGGTATAAGCGGGAGGAAGACGGCGGCAGTCACGGATCCCCGAGAAGGGCCAGTGCCCGCTCAAAGTTTTCCTCCTTCACAAGGATATAGTCGGTATTGAAGGTCGATACGGCAAAAATGCTGATGCCGTGCCCGGCGAGGATTCCGGATATTTCAGCCAGGACGCCGGTGAGGGAGAAATCAAGCACCCCCTCCACCCGGAATCCCCTCCATCCGTCCTCCCGGGCAACGGCCCCGGCAGGAACATCCTCTGTCCTGCAGACCAGGGAGATCTCCTCGTCTGTCCGCGCGATGAACCAGAATTCCGCTTCGGTGTTGATTTCGCGCAGCTCCGTGACCTTGCACACGGTCAGGTTCCAGGGCAGTTTCTTCAGCTTCCTGTTCATCCGTGTCCCTTTCCTTCCATCCACCGCAGATCCGGGTTCCGGCCCCACCAAGGCCGGAACCTTTTTTTGCCGCTCTCAGTTGGCTGCCTTTTTCCGCATCAGGTAATACCAGCACAGGGCTCCGGCCACCGCGGCAATGCCGATGATGTCCGTCAGCGTTCCCGGATAAATCAGCAGCAGGCCGCCGGCGATGGCAATGAGCCGCTGGATCAGGGCGCATACCTTCGCGCTTCCGGCCTTCTCCTGCTCCCGCAGGCCGCTGAGGCCGAAGGTGATGCCGTACATGCCGATGATGGAGGTCACCGTCAGCTGGATCACTTCCAGCGCGGTGGTGTTCACCAGCAGCATGGAGGGGCTCAGGGCGAAGATGAAGGGAATGATGAATCCCGCAATGGCCAGCCGCGTCGCCTGCACGCCGGTCTTCATGGGACTGCCGCCGGAGATGGCGGCCCCGGCGTAGGCCGCCAGCGCAACCGGCGGCGTGATATCCGCCACAATGCCGTAATAGAACACGAAGAAGTGGGCCGCGATCATGGGAACGCCCATCTGGATCAGGATCGGGGCGCAGGTGGAGGCCATGATGCAGTAGGTTGCCGTGGTGGGAATGCCCATGCCCAGGATAATGCAGCAAATCATCGTCAGCAGCAGGCCCAGGAAGAGCTTGCCCTGGGAAACCGTCACGATGGCGTTGATCACCGTGGAGGCCAGGCCGGTCACCGTCAGGCATCCGCAGATCAGTCCTGCCACGCCGCAGGCCACCGCCACGCCGATGCTGCTGCGGCCGCCGTTTTCCAGCGCCTCAAAGATGTTCACCAGCCGGAAGCGGCTGTTGGTGGTTCCCTCCCCGGTCTGCAGCGCCTTGCCGTGGCGGATTTTCCGGTGGATGTTGCTGATCACGCCCACGGCAATGGTGGCCAGGATGGACACCGCCGCGGAGAACTGCATGGTCCGGGTATTGGAGCACACCAGGTAGATCAGGATGGCCAGGGGCAGCAGCAGGTAGCTTTCCTTCAGCAGCTCCTTGATCCTCGGCAGCTGTTCCCGGCTCAGGCCCTTCAGTCCCAGCTTCTTCGCCTCCAGGTGCACCGAAAGGAAGATGCCCAGGAAATACAGGCAGGCCGGCAGGATGGCCCGGACGATGATGTCCGAATAGGGCACGCCCATGTAGTCCGCCATCAGGAAGGCGGCGGCGCCCATGATGGGCGGCATGATCTGTCCGCCGGTGGAGGCTGCCGCTTCCACCGCGCCGGAGAAGTTCTTTTCATAGCCCGTTTTCTTCATCATGGGGATGGTGATGGATCCCGTGGTCACCGTATTGCCCACGGAGGAGCCGGAAACCATGCCGCACAGGGCGGAGGAAACCACCGCCACCTTGGCCGGCCCGCCGGCAAAGCGCCCGGTGAGGCCGTTGGCCATGGCGATGAAGTATTCGGAGATTCCCGTTTTTTCCAGGAAGGCCCCGAAGATGATAAACACCACAATGTATTTGGAGCAGACATTGATGGGCGTGGACAGGAGCCCGTTCTCGTTGTAGAACAGCTCATGCACCACATTGGCCAGCATCTTCCCGTCCTTGACGTAGAAATAGATGGTATACGCCAGGAAGGCCCCCGCCACGCACAGGATCGGAATGCCGACGCTCCGGCGGCACAGCTCGCACAGCACCAGGATTCCCACGATGCCGGCGGTGATGTACAGCGGGTCGTTCAGCTTGATCTTGATCCGGGTGTTCAGAAGCCGCTGGGCGCCGAAGGTGTAGTACAGGAAGGCCGCCGCCCCCAGCACCATCAGCAGGATGTCATACCAGGGGATGTAGTTGGTCCGCACGTGCTTCTTGGAGGCCGGATAGGTCAGGTATCCGATCACGATCACAAACCCCAGGAAGGAGCTGAGCCGGACCTGGTCCAGCAGGTTTGCGAACAGGGTTACATAGATGCAGAAGCAGGAAAAGACCGCCAGGATCACCCGGATGATGATCTTCGGCGTTCCCTCCCAGATGCGCGTGTTGGACTCCCGGTCATACTTGCGCATGATCGCGTCCACGTTCGCGGCTGTCTCCTGCTGTTCCCGGGTTTTCTTTTCTTCCAGTTGGCTCACCGATATTCTCCTTCCGCTTTGTTTGGATCTTAAAACGGGAATCCGCCTTCTGCTGAAGGCGGATTCCTTCCCGTTTCTTTTCCGTTCAGGATTTCAGGGCTGAGGTCAGGGGTTCGCCGTTTCCACGGTGATGCCCTGCTCCGCAAAATACCTGGCAGCGCCGGGATGATAAGGCACGCCGCAGGTGGAGGCGTAGGCCAGGTCCAGGTCCGCGCCCTTGGCGTGGGCTTCCGTAATGGCGTCCTTGCCTTCGAAGATGGCCTTCACGATGGCGTAGGCCTGGTCGTCGGTCACCTGGCCGTTGGCGATGATGGTCGCCTTCACGCCCACGGTCACAACGTCCGCTTCCTGGCCTTCATAGGTGCCGGCGGGAATCACGGACTCGGCGTACACGGGAGAGATCTCCTGCAGCTTCGCCACATGCTCCGCGTCCAGGGACACCAGGTAGGTGGCCTTGCTGGTGGCCAGGTCGGTCACGGCGGGGGTGGGGGCTCCGGCCACCACGAAGGCCGCGTCGATCTTGCCGTCCTTCAGGGCCTCGGCGGAATCGCCGAAGCTCTGGTAGGTGGGAACGATGTCCGCTTCCGTCATGCCGTAGGCAGCCAGGAAGTCCATGGCGTTGAAGTACACGCCGGAGCCGGAGGAACCGATGGAAACGTTCTTTCCCTTCAGGTCCGCAACGCTCTTGATGTCAGGATTGCAGGTGATCAGCTGCACGGTTTCGGTGTACAGGGCGGCAATGGCGGTGAAGGTGTCCACCGGCTGTCCCTCGTACTGGGCAAAGCGGATGCCGTTGTAGGCGTAGTTCGCCACGTCGTTCTGCACGAAGCCCAGCTGCGCCACTTCCATGTCCAGCTTGTCGATGTTGTCCGCGGAGCCGTTGCCGGCCACGGCGTTCACCGTCACGTCGGAATTGTTGCTGATATACTGGGCCAGCACCGTTCCGTAGGCGTAGTAGGTTCCGGCGGTTCCGCCGGTGGTAAAGGTCAGGCTGCCTTCCGCCGCGGCAGCGGACAGGCCCAGCACCAGGCACAGGGCCAGGATTGCGCTCAGGATTTTCTTCATTTTCTGCTCCCTCATTTCATTGATTTAGTATTTTCCTGTTTGTATCCTATCAGCCTTCCGCGGAAAGGAACACCCTTTTTCGCAGAAAAAACATGAAAAGAACGTCCGCGTGATTTCCCTGTTTGATTGTCCGTCGGATTATTGTATAATTTTTCCTGTCGGCCGTCACGGCCGGCGCCGTCCGGCCCCTGTCCGGATGCGCCTGAGAGAAGGAAAAGAGGTCCTGAAGTTGGAAAAACCTGGAAAAATCCGGGTACGGGGTGCCCGTGTCCATAACCTGAAAAATATTGATGTTGATATCCCGCTGGGCAGCATCGTCGGCATCGCCGGCGTCTCCGGCTCCGGAAAATCGTCCCTGGCGCTGGGGGTCCTTTACGCGGAGGGCTCCAGGCGCTACCTGGAATCCCTTTCCACCTATACCCGGCGGCGGATGACCCAGGCCTCCCGGGCGGATGTGGACGAGGTGCTGTATGTGCCGGCGTCCCTGGCGCTGCACCAGCGGCCGGGCGTTCCGGGAATCCGCTCCACCTTCGGCACCGGAACGGAGCTGCTCAACAGCCTGCGCCTCATGTTTTCCCGCCTCGCCTCCCACCGCTGCCCCAACGGCCACTATGTAAAGCCCGGCTTCCAGGTAGCCCTGATGCAGGAAATCGTCTGCCCGGAATGCGGGGAGCATTTTTACGGCCCCGGCGCCGAGGAGCTGGCCTTCAACTCCCAGGGGGCCTGCAAGTGCTGCGGCGGCACCGGAACGGTCCGCACCGTGGACCGGAGCACGCTGGTTCCGGATGAAAGCCTTTCCATTGACGACGGCGCCGTCGCCCCCTGGAATTCCCTCATGTGGTCCCTGATGACCGACGTGTGCCGCGCCATGGGCGTGCGGACGGACATCCCCTTCCGGGACCTGACGGAAAAGGAAAAGGAGATCGTCTACGACGGTCCCATGGTCAAAAAGCATATCTTCTACCGGCCCAGGAAGGCGGATACCGCAACCGCCGGGGAAATGGACTTCACCTATTACAGCGCCACGGCCACGGTGCTCAACGCCCTGAACAAGGTCAAGGACGAGAAGGGCATGAAGCGGGTGGAGAAATTCCTGAAGGAGGATGTCTGCCCGGAATGCCATGGCACAAGGCTGTCGGAGGAGGCCCGGGCCCCGCGGCTCATGGGGATCTCCCTGGACCGGGCGTGCGAATTCACCCTGAAGGACGCCGTGGAATGGGTGAAGCAGGTGCCGGGTTCCCTGCCGGAGGAAATGCGGCCCATGGCGCGGAATATCTGCGAGTCCTTCCTGGAAACCGCGGCGCGGCTGATGGAGCTGGGTCTCGGCTACCTTGCCCTGGACCGGGCGTCCTCCACCCTGTCCACCGGGGAGCGGCAGCGGATGCAGCTGGCCCGGGCCGTCCGCAACCGGACCACCGGCGTGCTGTATGTGCTGGACGAGCCCTCCATCGGGCTGCACCCGGCGAATATCACCGGCCTGAACGGCGTGATGCACGATCTTGTGCGGGACGGGAATTCCGTGCTGCTGGTGGATCACGACACCCAGATCCTGAAGGAATCCGACTGGCTCATTGAAATGGGTCCCGGGGCCGGGGCCCAGGGCGGAACGGTCATTGCCGAAGGCACCGTGCAGGACCTGGAGGGAAACAGCGCCTCCGTGATCGGCCCCTACCTGTCCGGCGCCCAGAGTCCCGTCCGGCCCGGCGGGGCCGCGGATCCCTTCGCCAAGGGCGAAATCCGCATGGAGACCGACCGGATCCATACGGTCCGTCCCCTCTCGGTCCGCATCCCGAAGGGCGGCCTGACGGTGGTCACCGGCGTTTCCGGCTCCGGAAAAACCACCCTGATCCTCGAAAGCCTGGTTCCCGCCCTGGAGGCCCTCTGCAGCGGCGGGAAGATGCCTGGGCATATCCGCTCCCTGGAGGCGGAGGGCATCCGGCACGTCCGGCTCATTGACGCCACCCCCATCGGCATCAACGTGCGCTCCACCGTGGCCACCTATGCCGGGGTGCACGATGAGCTGCGGAAGATCTTCGCCCGCACGGCCCCGGCAAAGCAGCTGGGGGTGAAGGCCGGGGATTTCTCCTACAACACGGGCTCCCTCCGCTGCCCCGTCTGCGACGGAACGGGTCAGATTTCCCTGGATGTCCAGTTCCTGCCGGATGTGAACACCCCCTGCCCCGACTGCCGCGGCACCCGTTACTGTAAGGACGCCAAAAAGATCCGCCTCCGCAGCCGCTCCGGGGAGGAGTGCTCCCTGCCGGAGCTGATGGAGATGGATATCCACTCCGCCCTCGGCTTCTGCAAGGGGATGAACACCGTCCGGCCGAAGCTGGAAATCCTGCGGGACCTGGGCCTGGGCTACCTGACCCTGGGCGAGGAAACCCCCGGGCTTTCCGGCGGCGAGGCCCAGCGGCTGAAGCTGGCCTCCGAAATGGGGCGGCAGCAGGACGATTCCGTTTTCATCTTTGACGAGCCCACCATCGGCCTGCATCCGAAGGATGTGGAAACGCTGCTGAACGTGTTCCGGACGCTGATTTCCCGGGGCGCCACGGTGATCGTCATCGAGCATGACCTGGACGTGATCCGTTCCGCGGACTGGATCGTTGATATGGGCCCCGGCGGCGGGGAGGACGGCGGCAGGATCGTCGCCTGCGGCACGCCGGAGGAAATCCGCCGCTGCGAAGAAAGCGTCACGGGAAAATATATCTGAGGGCCGGTTTGACGGCCCCGCTCCCCCGATGATACAATCGGTGAAAAGAGCTGCCGCGGGGCGGAAACCCCTCCGCGGCCTGAAAAAAACAAGAAGAGCTGACAGAAGGAAAGGACGGATCGCCCATGTCAAAGGTATTGCTCATCAACGGAAGTCCCCATCCCAACGGCTGCACTGCCGCGGCCCTGAAGGAAATGATTCCCGTCCTGGAGCGGGAGGGCATTGAAACGGAGCTGATCCATATCGGAAACCGGGATATCCGCGGATGCATTTCCTGCAATTCCTGCTCGAAAACCGGCAAATGCGTCTTCAGCGACCCGGTCAACGAGATCGCCCCGAAGTTTGAAGCCGCCGACGGCCTGGTCATCGGCAGCCCGGTCTATTACGGGAGCCCCAACGGGACCCTCCTTTCCTTCCTGGACCGGCTCTTCTACTCAACCTCCTTCTCCAAGCATATGAAGGTCGGCGCCGCGGTGGTCAGCGCCCGCCGGGGCGGCAACACCGCCTCCTTCGACGTGCTGAACAAATACTTCACCATCTCCGGCATGCCCGTGGCCTCCTCCACCTACTGGAACCAGGTCCACGGCTTCACCGCCGCGGACGTGGCCAAGGACCTGGAGGGCCTCCAGACCATGCGCAACCTTGCGGCCAACATGGCCTTCCTGATCCGCGCCATTGCCGACGCGAAGGAGAAATACGGCCTGCCAGCCGTGGAGCGCGGCTGCTTCACCAGCTTCCCGGACGGAAAATAACCCGGAATCACCGCAGGAGGATCAGTTATGGTCAGGGTTTTGCAGGTCATCGGTTCCCTCGGCTGGGCCGGGGTCGAGGCCGTCGTCATGAATTATTACCGGCATGTGGACCGCAGTCAGTTCCAGTTTGATTTCATCACCTCCTCCCGGGAGCCCGAGCGCTACGATGAGGAAATTGCTGCCCTGGGAGGCCGCATTCACCGGCTTCCCTCCCGGGCCAGGCATCCCCTGGCCTATATGCGCGCCCTTCGCAGGGTAATCCGGGAGAACGGATACAGGATTGTCCATATCCACCAGAATTCCGCCAGCATGGCCATGGATGCCCTGTCCGCGCGCCTCTGCCGGGTACCGGTCATTATCGGCCATTCCCACAATACCCGCTGCAATGTCCTGTGGCAGCACTATCTTTTCAAGCCCTTCGTGAACCTGTTCCTGACCCACCGCTTCGCCTGCTCCGAAGGGGCCGGCCGGTGGGTTTTCGGCCGCCGTTCCTTCCGGATCATCACCAACGCCGTGGATCCGGAGCTTTTCCGCTTCGACGGGGAGGCCCGCGCTGCCTTGCGGAAGGAGCTGGGCCTGCGGGGCACCGTCATCGGCTTCGTCGGCCGCCTCCATCCCCAGAAGAATGTCCTGCGGATCCCGGGAATCTTCCGGGCCGTGAAAGCCCTGGAGGAGGATTCCTCCCTGCTGCTGGTCGGGGACGGCCAGGAGCGGGAAGCGCTGGAGCAGGCGCTCCGGGATCTTCCGGATGTATGCCTGGCCGGGCGGCGGGAGGATGTCCCGAAGCTGCTCTCCGCCATGGATGTATTCCTGCTTCCCTCCCTGTACGAAGGGCTGCCCACGGTGCTGGCCGAAGCCCAGGCCTCCGGCCTTCCCTGCGTGCTCTCCGACCGGTATCCGGCCATCGATCTCCTGGACCGGGTGAAGGTCCTCTCCCTGGAGGAAAGTGACGAAGCCTGGGCCCGGGCCCTCCTGTCCCGGGATCCCTTCCCCCGGGAGGAAGCGGCGGCTGCCGTCCGGGCAGGGGGATACGATATCCGCGCCGAGGCTCAGAAGCTCCAGGCCCTGTACGCCTCCTTCCTGGAGGCCGCCGGGGGTTCCGTGTAAACCGATTCCGTTTTTCAGGAGACGGCGCGTCCCGCGCCAGCGAGGATAAGAACCATGCGAAAATATACCCGCCAGGTGGTACTCCTGGCCCTTGCCGTGCTGGTCCTGACCGTTGCCGGCCGTTTGCTCACCGGCAGTACCCGGCAGGTTTCCCTTCCCTATAATCCCCCGGCAGATGGGGAATCCCTTCCCGTTCCATACGTGGATGACCCGGAAATCCTCCGGCTGGAGAATGTCCGGTATGAACCGGGGCGTTTCGTCTTTGACGTCGTTCCCCTGAAGCAGGGCAGCGCCCTCGTCGGCCTCCGGGACTCCCGGGGCGGAGATTTCCCGGAGAACATCGTCTTTTCCGTGGACCGCTTCCAGACCCTCTACAACGAAAACACCGGCAGCTTCACCGGAGACACCGTTGTCATGATCGGCCTCACAGCGTTCCTGCTGGTGCTCAGCGCTATCATGCTCCACGGCTACCTGTCCGCCCGGGGCCCTGCCTTCTATGCCTATTCCACCGTGTTTTACATCGGTTTTTTCTTCTTTGCCCTGATTACGGGCCTGACCATGCTGCTCCTCACCGTGAGCCACCTGGCCCGGCCGGATTCCTTCTCCATGCTGAACGTTTATTCATCCCTGAGCGGCGCTTCCACTCTCTTCATGCAGCTGACCGCTCCCCTGCTGCTGGTTTTCTGCGCCGCGCTGGCCGTGAGCAACCTGGCGCTGCTCCGCCATAACCGGCCCCGGATCCAGAACCTGCTGGGAATGCTGCTGGCCTTCCTGATCCTTGCCGGCGGCGCCTTTGGCTTCTGGCTGTCCGGCCGGGACTTCTCCGGCTCCGTCACGGAATACCGCATCCAGTCCGCCATTGAGAATGTGTACAGCACCGTCTTCGTCTATTTCGAGTGCATCCTGGCCGGCGCCGTGGTCTGCGCCTTCCGGGCCGCCCGCCGGCAGCCGCCCCTGGACCGGGATATCATCATCATCCTTGGCTGCTGGTTCCGGAAGGACGGCACCCTGCCGCCCCTGCTCCGGGGCCGGGTGGACCGGGCCGTCGCCTACTGGCGGGAGCACCTGCGCCTCACCGGCCGGGAGGCCTGGATCATCCCCTCCGGCGGCCGGGGCCCGGACGAGCCCATGCCCGAGGCGGAGGCCATGAAGGCCTACCTGCTGCAGCAGGGCATTCCGGAGCGCGTGATCCTGCCGGAAACCCGTTCCGCCAACACCCTGCAGAATCTTTCCTTCTCCCGGAAAATCATGGAGGACAACGGGCTCTCCGGGCCCGTCATCTTCTCCACCACCAATTACCATGTGTTCCGCAGCGGCCTGTGGGCCGCTCAGGCCGGATTGCGCGCCGAGGGCATCGGCAGCAGGACCCGGTGGTGGTTCTGGCCCAACGCCTTCGTCCGGGAATGGATCGGCCTCATCGCCAACCGCTGGAAGCAGGAGCTGGTCCTGCTCCTTCTGATGGACAGCTTCTTCGCCCTCCTGTCCCTGACCATTATCGGATAATCCCTTTTATTCCCCCGCCTGCCCGCAGAGTACGGTGCAGGCGTTTGATTTTTGTTCCTTTTCTTCGCCCTCCGCGGTCCTGTAGCGAACCAGGGCTTCGTTGACCATCAGGCCTTGCCCTGACTGCTCTTCCGTAACCGCGGTCCGGAAGTAATAAACGGCGGAAGCCCCGGCGTATACCGCCGCGTTCCTCCGGCAGGGTTCCTCCCCCTCCTGCAGCAGCAGCTCCAGCCGCACGTCATAAATCTCCTGTTTCCCCGGGTTCGTCACCGTGATCCGGAATTCCGCTTCCTCTCCCGCGCCGAACCGGACGCCCGCCTCCGGCACGCTCACGCATTCCGTGTATACATACACGTCCCCGCCGGGGATGCCCGCCGGCGCCTGCCACATCAGGGCGCCTGTCCCGGTATCCCCGCTGCCCGACGCCTCCGCCAGGCCCAGCAGCATGCCGGCTTCCGCGTCCTCCTCCGTAACCGTGTAAAGCTCGTCAAAAACGCGGATCTCCCCCTCCTCCATGGTTCCGGGGGTCCATACGCTTCCCGTCAGGCTGTCCGTCACCCGGACCTCCTCCGCCCGGCTGCCGGTCCGGTTCCGGATTTCCGTGCGCAGCGCCGCCGTCTCTCCGGCGGTGAAAAAGACGCCGTTCTCCGGCCCCTTTGTCACGGTCTTCGCCACAGCCAGCTCCTTTTTCCGGCTCACCGGCAGCTCCAGGGCTTTCAGCAGCCCCGGCCAGGCGATCCCGTCCGCCTTCATTCCCAGGTCCTTCTGCGCCCGCTTTACCGCCGCTTCGGTGGCGCTGTCATATTTTCCGTCCACCCGGCCTTCGGAATATCCCTTCCGGATCAGCGCCCGCTGCAGCGCCTTCACCGCCTCCGGATCATTCTCCCCGCCGGCGGTCAGGGTGCCGTCCGGATAAAAGCTTTCCTTCTTTTCCTTTCCGCAAAGGCGGCAGGCCGCTGTCCGCTCCCCCGCGGAGAATTCCCCCGCCGCCGTAACCGTTGTCCATTCTCCCATATCGTGCACGTGGGCGCCCTCTCCCGCAGCCGCCGCCGGCACCGCCAATATCACTGCCGCCATTACCACCGCTATCATCGCCGCCAGCCGGGCCGGCAGCCTTCCCATCTTCCTCATGTCCATGCTCGCCCTCCCGCCCCTCAGTATACCACATCCCCCCTCCCGCGTCATAGTGAGTCAGGGACGTGAGTCACGGGGACGGTTC
>ODAI014000510.1_pt1 | contig 12654 bp, 10 predicted proteins | sample 1539321 | NCBI WGS metagenome assembly ODAI01 (sample SAMN02144231, study PRJEB22623) | gut metagenome | biome: sheep rumen | host: Ovis aries | place: New Zealand
ACAGGTTCGCCGAAGGCATTTCCACATCCTCGAAAACAGCCGGCAGGATGATCCGGCCCGTCCGTCCGTCCAGGACGCCGATCCCGTCGCCGACCCGGAAACTGAAATAGCCCGACAGGCGCCCGTATTCCTCTTCGTCATCCTCGTAACGGAGCGATACCATCGAGTCGATGACGAACGGTTCCAGCACCTTCCCGTCGAAAGTGACCAGCTTCTTGACGGCATCTTTCGTCAGATAGGCCGCCCGCTTTCCGTCCGGATGGAGACGGACCTCATCGTACTCCGGCGGGAAGATGTACTGCATCGTATTGTCCATCAGTCCGACCTTCCCGCCCAGCGAAACGGTGTACAGGGAATCGGAGAGGGGACGCGCCCAATCGTATTGCGGCGCGACGAGCCATCGGCCTGACGGATCGATGGCCCCGACCTTCCGGTCCTCGTCCGGAATCCAGCAGACGCCGCCCCGGAAGACATAGTCGACGCCGGTTTTGTACGGGAAAGCCGGCGGAATGGCCCAGGTGCCGTCCGGACGGAGGAACCCGACCCGGCCGTCCTCGCCGACGACAGCGCCGAGGCCCTCCGAAAAGACCCACGCATGGGCATAGGAGGCTTCCTGAACGACCTCGCCCGTATGGATATTAAAGAATCCGCGCAGTTCTTTTTCATGGCGGCCTTTCCCGACACGCCGGCAGAATACGGCGATGGAATCCCGTTCCGGGATGTCGGAGACCCACCGCCACTTCGGGGAGACCGGGTCCTTGGTTTCCCAGTCGATCAGCCGGACCTCGTCACCGTTCAGGTATTTGAGTCCGATCTTTTCGCTCAGCCGGTAATACTCCGCCTCCTGTTCACGGGCCCAGGCCCGGAAGCGGAGCGTGTTGCGTACCTGCCGGAACGTGCAGACCAGGCAGAAGCACGCGAAAAGCAGCACGGCAAGGGGCCAGATAAGGTCCCATGCCCTCGCGAGCGCCGAACGCTTCTTCGGCGACTCGTTCATTTCAAGTTCATTTTCATTCATATTGCTGATAAGGTTTTGATGGGAGGCGGGCCCATCCCGCCTCTCCTGATAGCAAGAGAGGCCGTTTCGGTTCAATTCTATCCGGATAACGGTCGTTTTTTTGGGGGACGGGCCGGGAAAAGCGGTGACTCAGAGCGCTGTCAGGTTGCCGTAATTGAACAGGGTCAGTTCGCTGCGCGCATGGTCCATCTCCCGAAGATACGACACGATCTTCGGGAAAGGGATCCCGGCGTTCAGCAGGAAGCGCAGCCGTCCGGCGAACCGGCAGTTCTCCAGGTCCAGTTCATCGCGGTCCGTGTGGATACCCCAGGCCTGCGCTTCTTCCAGCTCGGAGATGAACATGCCGGTGAACAGGCCGTGCAGGCCCTCCCGACGGGCGAACTCGTCGGCATGGCACCAGATTCCGACCAGCGGATGCTGCCGCAGGCAGTAAACATGGGAATGGTCCAGCAGAAGGCGGAAGCCGTCGTCGACGCGGGCGAACAGGCCGCGGTCGTTTCCATGGCCCAGCAGGAGGATCATTTCGCCCGGCGGCCGGCGGTAGAGCAGGCTGCGCAGGCGGGCCTTCCCCAGAGAGGGATCCGACAGGAGGGTCAGACCGGGGGTTTCTTTGTAAAGCCGGGCGAGGAACGCCGTCGTCGCGTCGGCCGGATGCAGGGCGAGCATGGCTACAGGCCCGCCTGGCGGTCCAGGGGGGATTGAAGAAGGAACGTTTTCATGGTTTTCATTTTTGGTCCTAGAGAGAGCCGGACCATGAAAACGCTTATCAAGGAAACTAGCGGATGGATGCAAGAAGATGCTCCGCCGCCGCATGGATTGCGGCCTGAATCGCCGGACCGGCGGATTCGTCATTCATCATGGACAGGACACCCGCCTCCGTCAGCATGTGACCCGCCTCCCGGTAGGCCCGGTAAAAACCGGGATGGGAATACAATTGGCGCAGGCAATCCTCGATCTTCTTTCTCTGGGCATGGTTCCGCATCCAACCCAGGGCAGACGAAACGGGTAACTGCAACAAAGGCCGGTCTTCGAACATTTCCGCAAAGATGCCGGCATAACGTCTGACGGACGCGTCGAATCCGATCCGTCCCATCTGCATCAGTTCCGGCAGCAGCGGAGACGACAGAACTTCGAACATCAACGCAGTATCCGGCACCTCCATTCCCGCCCTTTCGAAGAGGGATTCTCTATAAAAGGCGAGACACAACAGGTCCGCCTCGCCCAGCATCGCGATGATAGGGTTTTTCCTGTCCATAATCACATCCTGTTAAATTGGTACCGCATGCACTCTTCCAACACCTGCCCCATCCACAGGAAGACCGGTGCGACCTGTTCCTCCGGTCCGGACAGGAGGTACAGGCGGCGACGGCCGACCGCATCCGTTTCCGCAATCCGGATGTCCCGGAAAGCGATCCGGTAAGCCCGGATATCCTGGTCCTTGCCGACATGGGCCGGAAGATAATACTCTACCCGTTCGATGACGCCCAGCAGACCGTTGTTCTTCAAGGCTTCCTTGACATGACTGCGCAGCCTGCGGAAACCTTCGGCGATCTCGTCGTCGGTCTTCCTCTTGTTATTCGGATAATCCACCTCCTTGTCCCCCCGGTACCGCTCCCGGATCCGGCGCAGAAGGCGGACTTCATTGATTTCTCCTTGCATCTCCTCGAACTGCCGGATGTCATCCTCATAGACACTCCACCAGAGCACGAACAGATAATCCGCGATGGATGCCTTGAAGTAAACCGTGACATCCTCTCCGCCACGGGCTTTCAAGAAGGTCAGCGTGCCGTTGTCCGGATCGATGACCAGCGCGGGATTGAATTTCCGGACCCGCTCCCCGGCCAGCCGGGCGATCAGGGACTGGTACAGGTCGAAATGCCGCAGCCTTCCGGTCGGCTGGGGCCGGACGACATAGCCGGATGCGCCCACGGCGTCCGTATAGCCCTGGAAGAACTCCTTGACCGTACCGATAATGGAACTGATGCCGTCCCCGACGACCGGCAGGTACAGGAAATTGTAATACTTGACCTGCATGGAACCGGAATCTTTCGTATCCGCCGTCACCATGGAATCGCTGAGCTTGATCAGGAAGGCCGTCGTATCGTGATCCGCGGCCACGTCGTCCTCCCGCCCGGAGAAGAGCATCTCGGAGAACCGGGACGTCGTGAACTTGCGGCTCTCGTCCCGGTGGCCGAACGAGGCGATCGCGGATTCGACATACTCCCGGGGAACATGGCTGAAGAAAAAGGAGAACTGTTCCAGTTCCCGGATCAGGTCCGGATCCGTACCGAAGTCTTTGCGGAGCTGGGGAATGAAGACGAAATCGTAGCCGAAGCAGTAGAACAGCAGGACCAGTTCGTCCAGGTGGCGGAAAATCTTGTCCGACATGTTCCGGATCCGTTCCCGAAGGTCCTCGTCGCAGAGCTGCTTGTCGGGATGGATGAACGTCGCCTTCCGGCCGTCGAACTTCAGCCGGTCGGCTCGTACCGAGAAGATCCGGCAGTCCACGGACGTCTTCCCTTCCTGCGGGACCAGCGCCGCCTTCAGGCCTTCCAGCAGCACTCCTTCTTCCGGAGAATAGGAGCCGTCCGCCCGGGCGATGGCTTCCAGATCCTGCAGCAGCCGGGTTCGGACGTCCGGATCCAGGTCGCCGATACGGTCGACCGCCTTCTCCAGCGTCAGGGTCTGCGCCTGGAGGACGGTGCGGTTTGTAATGCCGTATGCCTCACCAAGCAACGCATTGAGGCACTGCATTTTACGGACGCTCGTAACGGTTTCCGCGTTACAGAGTTCCGCAATGACCGCCGCAATGGCTTCTTTTTGTCTGAGGGTAAACTTCATAATCTGACGGGCTGGCTCGGTCCTGCTTTCTAACAAAGATACGATTCCGCAGGGAAAAAACCAAGCGGACCGGATCGGACGTCCGAAAAAAGGAAACGGGCGATGCTTCCGGCTAATTTTGCTATCGGATAAAAAGACGAAAGAATCATGAAAAACGCTTCCCCACTCTCAGACCGGCAGACCGTCGAACGGCTGCTCAGCGGCGATGCCGCTTTCGCAGAGGTGTTTTTCAAAAACACCTGCAGACCCCTCCTTTCCGGCCTCAACCGGAGGATCTTCATGGGAAAACTGAACACGGACCATATGGCGGAATGCCTCCATTTCTATTTGAAACAGCACGACTGGCACCGGCTGCGGACCTTCCGGGGTGAGACGACCCTGTACGGCTGGCTCCGGATCACCGCCCGCCATCTGTTCTACGACAACCGGCACGAGTACCTGTCCGAACTGACCAAGCCCCGGCGCGGCGAGCCCGTCCGGGAAGTCGACGAATCGGAAATGGGGCAGGGCCCCATCGTCGAAACGACGGGCAGGATCATCATCCGTGTCGACATCCGCAACGCGCTTTCCTCGCTGAAAAACGACAAGGAACGCTATGTTATCCAGACGCTGATCCTGGAAGACAAGGACCGCAAAAGCGTGGCCGCCTCCCTGGGCGTCAAGCCCGGCTACCTGGACATCATCCGGAACCGCGCCCTCAAGAAAATGAGAACCCTGTTGACAGACTGACACCATGCAAGCAATGATGACCCCCTCTCCGTCCGTCCGCTATATCCTGGGGATGGACCTGGGCGCCGCCGAATGCGCCGGCGCCGTCTCTGAACTCCGGCCGGGACTCTGCGGCCAGCGCCACAAGAAACCGGAAGACATCCGCCTCTGCGGAAACAGCCATGTCCTTCCGTCCGCCTACGCCATCGTCGGCGGCACCATGTACATCGGCCACTCCGCCCTCCGCCATATCCACGAAGCCTCCTCCTTCCGGATTTCCTTCAAGCACAAGCCGACGGAAATGACGGAGGAAGACCGGGCCGCCTTCGCCCGCTTCATGCACCACGCCTACCAGTTGATGGTCTCCGGCAGCGGCGTGCTGGTCCCAGGTAACCACCAGGTCGCCCTGAGCTGCCCTTCCGGCTGGACGGAAGAAGACAAGTCCCTGTACAAGGACATGGCCCGTGACGCCGGCATCCCGCTGCTCGGCATCTGGCCGGAATCCCGGGTCGGTTTCTTCAGCAACCTCCAGAACCAGCCGGAAGAAAACCGCCTGGCCATGCAGGAAGGATGCATCCGGTGCGACTACGGCTCCCATTCCGCCGATTACTGCTACCACAACGCGACCTTGCCGCAGCCGGTCCGGGATTCCGGAACCCAGCTCGGCGCCCAGAACCTGGACCTGGCGCTCTTCCATTATATCCTGGCCCAGGAGCGGAACGCACCCATCCGCGGACTCCTGCAGGATCCGGCGTTCGACGGGCTGAAAGACGTGCTGATCTTCGTGTGCCGGATGGCCAAGGAAGAGTTTTTCAGCAACGGCATGGAAAATCCGCTCCGCTGCAGCTATGCCCTCGAAGACATCTTCGCGGCGGACGACCCGCGGGCGGACCTCCGGTTCGTCTGCAACAGCCGGTGCGGCGGAGCGGCGGAAGACATCTTGAAACTCTGTCGCGGCGGCCTGGCCGCCTTCGGGCTCCATGCCGATCCGGATCCGCGCTTTCCGGATGCCGACTGGGACGCCGTCAACCAGGGCTACTTCCCAGCCCTGGCCCGTGATCTCCAGCATTTTACCGGCGACACCGTCCGGGACATGCCCGTCCGCCTCCTGATCCTGTCCGGCGGCGCCTCCGCCATGTTCCTCAGCGCCCGCGGCCAGGAACTGTTCGCGGACGAGATCCTCCCCGCCGCCTTCCCCGACCGGGACATCCGCGTTGCGTTCGACACCCGTCCCTCGACCTCCGTGTCCCGCGGCGTCTGCTCCCTGGCCAACGCCTGTGCGAAAGCGGTCGGCATTCCCGGCGTCCAGGACAGCCTGAAGGAAACCCTGCGGCAGGTCCGCGATTTCCACCTGGCCATGATCCATCCCGAACGCCGCAGCAGCCTGACTTTCACCGAGCCGGCCCGGATTTACCTGCGCACGGCCCTGCGCACCGACCCGGCTTTCCGGGAGATGTCCGACCGGTTGGGACTGTCCCAGCTGAAAGAAGCCGTATGGGCCGACCAGCCTCTCCACGCCGTCGCAACGCCGGCCGTCCAGGAAGAATTCCACACACTCCTGACCCGGGGACTTCCGTCCCTTCCCGCTCCGGAGAGCAGGATCGCACAAGTCATCACCGACATCGTCCTTCCGCTGGAAGCGAAAACGGTCCTGGGCTTTTCGGGCCATAACCTGGCCCAGTTGCAAGACGCCATCTCGGAGCAGATCAACGCCCACAACGATGAAATCCGGCAAACGGCTTTTGACAAAAGCCTGGAAATCGTCTCCCGGCACCTGCAAATCGGACAGGCTTGTTCCCTCGAGGGGATCCGCCTGTATTCCGCCGACCTTTGCTACGACTTCGGCCTGGATCCCGGACAACTCGAAAAGAAGATCGACGGTCCCGCTATCGACCAGATCCTGAAGCACTTCGGCGTATTCGAAAAAATGGAGAAAGTCCTGAACGCCATTGTCGTCTCCGTGCTCGGCCTCCTCCACCTGGCATGGACCGTCGTATCCAATATCTTCCTGGTCGGAATCCCGTTCCTGCTCTCGTATTTCCGGTACCAGTTCACGAAAGGAGAAGCCTATCCGTCCCTGTCCTGGCTGGAATGGCGGATGCGGTTCCTCGACCATGTCGATGCCGCCAAGATTCCGCTGCCCGAACCCGTCCTGCAACTGATGAAAACGAAATTCACCGCATCGCTCGACGAAAACCGCAAGGAGATGGAACGGACGCTCCGGGAGAAAATCGAAAAGACCGGCTTCAAGGAAGGTCTGTACCAATGCATCACGGAAGCCTCGGAAGACTGCCAGACCCATTATTTCAACAAATACAACGCCCTCTTGTCATGAACCCGAATCCCTCTTTTGAACCGCAGACCCGCCTGATGCTGGCGACTGCCATGGCCGAATCCGTCAACTTCATGCTGCGACGGGATTATCTGGATCTGCTCTCGGCCGTTCCGGCCTGCGGCGAGGGCTTCTCCGTCCTGCCCGGACCGGCCTGCCCCGACGCCCCTGTCTGGATCGAAATCCGGCAGGTCGGGGTCCCCGCCCGGGACGCCCGGTCTTTCTGCGCGGATGCCATGCAGAAACTGCTGCGCTACTGCTCCCACCAGCAGCGGGTCTACTTCCTGGCTTATTTTGAAGAAAACCGGTTCCGGCTGTTCATGGGCATCCGGCTCCGTGCCGACGGACCCGTCTCCGCCCGCCGGTTCCTCTGCGACCTGAAAGCATTTTCCGCTTCCGTCTGGGACGGCCTGGCCTGCACCGAAGCCAAGACCCGGGATCCGCTGCAAGGGTTCCTGGACCGCAACGGATTCGAGAAGGCCGTCGCCCTGACCGGCATACCGGCCGACGGCGAGACGGCATCCGTCGACAGTCTTTTCGCAGGCATGCGGGGAAAGGAGGTTGCCTATCTGGTCTGCGCCGAACCGCTGTCCCTGGCGGACATGGACCGGTCCCTGTTCGCCATCCGGGAGGCGGAGGGGCAGATGGAGTCGATCCGGACCATGAACCTGCAAACGGGACGGACCCTCTCCGCCACCCACGCCGACGGCGTCACCTGGTCCCGGTCGCGAAGCCGGAAAGACTTTGAAAAGGTCCGGCAAGGGGTCTTGGGCTTCCTAGAACGGGACCTGGGATTCAAGCCGGCCGCTTCCTACGGCAAGGCGCTGGCGGTCGGCGGGCTTGCGCTGGGAGCGACGGCGCTGGGAGCGACGGCGCTGGCACAGACGCCTGTCCTCCTCGGCGGGGCGGGCCTGGCGGCCGGCCTGTTGCTCGATACCGTTTCGGAGCAGGAGGGCGGCAGCGCTTCGGACACCTTCGGGGTGAGTGCGGCGGAGAGCCTCAGCGGCTCGATTGTCAACAAACACGCCGACCACTGCGTCCGCAAACTGGAGAAGGCCGCCCAGCGGCTGGAAGCCGGGCAGTCCGCGGGGATGTGGAGCACGACCGTATGCCTTCTTGGGGAAAGCCGGTCCGTGGACACGGTATCGCGACAACTGCAAGCCCTCGTCTGCGGGAAAGAAAGCACCCAGGAGCCGATCCGGCTGCACGACGTCACCGCGGCCTTCGAGCGCATCGGAGGGCCGGACCTGGAGAGGATGCCGCGGCTGCATGTTTCCTCCTCCGGCGAGGTGCTGGGAGACCCGTTCGGACGGGGCGGCGCGGAAGTGGCGACGCTCCTCACGACGGCGGAACTGGAGATGTATTTCCACCTCCCGGCCAAGGCGGTCGACGGCATCCGCACGGTCCCCGTGACTCCGGAAGTCAGTCTTCGTCCGCCGGAGGCGGCCGGTCCCGCCCTCCGGCTCGGCAAACTCCTCAGCGGCGGCGTTTCCACCGGCATGGACTGTCCGCTCGGCATCGACGCCCTGGCCCGCCACGCGCTGGTCTGCGGCATCAACGGCAGCGGCAAGACCAATACCATCCTCGGCATCCTTTCCGCCCTGCAGGACCGCGGCATCCCGTTCCTTGTCATCGAACCGGTCAAGTCCGAATACGCCGACTGGGCGCTCCGCTACAATGCCTGCCATCCCGAACGGGAACGGATCCGGGTCTTCATGCCGGGCCGGGAGAGCTATTCCGCTCCGGCCGGTCCCGACGGTATGCGGCAGGGCAGGACGCTGACCGACCGGCTCCGGTTCAACCCCTTCGAGGCTTTCGAGCCGGACTACGCCTGCCCGGACAACCGCGCCTGCCGGACCGAATCCCATATCAGCCTGGTCAAGACCCTGTTCAGCCTCGCCTTCCCGATGCAGGACATCCTTCCCACCGTGCTGGAACTGCTGATCACCCACCTTTTCGACCAGGCTGCGGAAGAGGGCAGGACCCCGACCCTGGCCGACATGCAAAGTGCCCTGACGGAGGGCTTCGTCGAGAAACTCGGCTATGACATGCGCAACACCCTGGTCATCAAAGGCGCCCTCAAAACCCGGCTGAACAGCCTCCGGCACGGATGGCGGGCGGATTTGCTCGACAGCCCGGCCGACTTGCATACGGATTGGGACGATTTCTTCTCGCACCCGGTGGTGCTCAACCTCTCCGCCGTCACCGATGACGGCGACAAGGCCCTGATCACCGGGCTGGCCGCCCTGTTCCTGTCGGAATACTGGCAGGCCCGCTCGGAAAGGCCGGATTTTTCCTACAGCAGCGACAGCCTTTCGCACCTGCTGGTCATCGAAGAGGCGCACCGGGTCATGGCCGCCGGTGCCGATCCGGATTCCGGACCGGGCCGGGTCGCCCGCTTCTTTGCCAATTTCCTGAAGGAAATGCGCGCCTATGGAGAGGGGCTGATGGTCGTCGACCAGGTCCCCGGCCGCCTGCTCGGAGACGCCATCGACAACACCAACCTCAAGCTGGTCCACCGGATCGTATCCGGGACGGACCACGATTCCCTGGCCCGGGCCATGGGCCTGTCGGAAGGGCAGAAAGCGCTTCTACCGCGGCTGGGCACCGGCCAGTGCCTCGTCTCCGGACTGGGCTGCACCCGGATCGGCGAAACGGTCGAAAACGATGTCTACTGGTGCCTGGTCGACAAAAACAAGGACGCATGATAAGTTCTGCGCCGCAACGACACTCTCTAAAAACAAAAAGCCATGTTTGAAGATTTTGAAATGATGGATGAGGTCGCCGTCCTCGAGGCGCCCGTCGACAAGATCCAATGGACCGAAATCGGTGAAACCCTGTGCGGATTCGAGGAACTCCGCCTCGACCGGTGGAACGAACTGTCGCTGACCGAGCGGCTCGATGTGCTCCAGCGCATTGAAAACGAAGCCGCCCGGATCGCCCACCGTCCGGCCTGCGCCGTCAAGGCGGACTGGCTCCCCGAAACGACCAACGGCCATTTCATCGCCGGTGACGGCATTACTCTCAACTATTCCCGCCTGCATGAATCCACCGGATCGCAGCAGGCGCTCGACCAACTGCTCGAGACCCTCCTGCACGAAGGCCGGCACGCCTATCAGCATTACAACATTTCCACCTGCGTGATCCACTCCTCCCCCGCCCAGGTCCGCCAATGGGCGGAGAACTGGGCCCAGTATTTCGACGGCAACAGCATCGAATGGGGCGGGCGGCACATTCCGTCGCCGTTCCTCCGGGAGACGGAGTACCGGCTCTACTACCTCCAGCCCCTGGAGACCGATGCCCGGCAGTTTGCCGCCGAGGCCGTCGACTACTTTTTCGCCAACCGGTAAAAGGGGATGGACCATCGCTGTCCATCCCCTTCGGGTTTCCTGACGATTCTCAGGCTGGCAACGGCAAGGCTCTCAGCCGGGCGCGGAGTTTCCTGTACATGGGGACGGCTCCGCGGACCTGGCGGATCCAGCCGACTTTTCCACAGACGCTGCGGTACTCCGCGGGAGTAAATCCGACGGTCTCCATCCGGTGGATCTGCGCCCGGAGGTCCTTGATCCACTTGCGCGAAACGTTGACCTTCCGGCAGACCGTCAGCCCGGTCACTTCCTGGCGGGATCCCCGCTTCTGCAGGCGGGTCTTCTTCTCATTGATCCGGAAACCTTCCTCCCGGATGACCGTCTCCATCAGGCTCCGGAAATCGCCCCGAGGGCCAAATGCGTTGTACTGCGCACTGAAGGTCATGTCATCCGCATACCGCGTGTAATCCAGGCTGAACTCCGCCGCCAGTCCGGCCAGCCTCAGATCCAGCATCATGCAGGAGATGTTGGAGAGCAGCGGGGACGTCGGCGCGCCCTGCGGCAGGATCTCCCGGCCGTCGTCGCCGGGGACGGTGCAGATCTCGCTGAGAAACCGGGCCGTGCGCCGGTCGAAACCGGCTCTTTCCAACCCCCGGGCCACCATCTGTTTCGTGATGCTCGGAAAGAAATCTTTCAGGTCCAGGTTGAAGACGTAGTTCTTGCCGACATGCGGCTCGGCGCCCGAGACGACGGAGCGTCCGGAGGTAAATCCGTGGACATAACTGTGTTTCGGCTCCCAATACAGCGACAACAGGCTGTTGACCGTCGTCAGGATGTCTTTCAGGTCTCCGGTCGGCGTCATGATCGTCCGGACCCCGCCGCTCTTCTTGGGGATCTCAAAACGGCGATAAGCCGCCGTCCGGCGGGCCGGATGGCGGAATTTCCGAATGGATCCCGTCCCCGGCAGCAAGGTCCGCCGGCAGACGGCCGGCAGGGCCAGCATGATGGACATGCAGAGTTCGTCCGGCGTTCCGACAGGCAGTGATTCCGGTCCGAGGTTGTACAGGAAAGCGTTCATGATATCGTCTGGTTTGGTGAATATCCATGAAAAACGCTCGGGCCGGCCGGGACTTCTGAAGCCGAGCTTGCTCGGCCCGCAGACGGCACTCCGCCGTCTGCGCCTGGGTGATGACATTGTATCGGGACCTAGGAACTCCCGACATCCGCCGATGGCAGCGGACAATTGGTTTCAAATCCGATCCGGTCGTCGCCCGGGCGTTTTCATCCCATAGAGAGGGCGGCTCCCCCGGATTTCTTATCCCGGTTACCCTTCTTTTTGGTCGCGGACGATCCGGAAACCGAGCCGGCAGATGGTCTCCAACGTCTTCAGCGCCGTTCTCCGGTCATAGTCCTTTTCGGATTCCGGCAGTTCCTCATACGGGACCAGGCACGGATGGGTCTTCAACCGGTCATCCCGCCGCGGTCCGAGGACCCAGCCTTCCTGCAGTCTTCCCCGCATCCATTCTTCATGTACTCCGGCGGCCAGGGCTTCCACCAGTTCCGGAGCGAATTTGTTCGTATTGTCCATCCGTTTTCCGTTTATCGGTTGCAACTATTGAAGAGGCATTTCCGCTTCCCATCTATCCGGCCCATCATTTTTCCCCCGGGAAAAGGATAGATAAGAACCCGAACCTCCTCCCTGTTAACAGACAAAGATAGCAACAACGCAACAAATTTTAAAAAACCATGAACGACCAGCGCTATTTTACCTTAATCTGGCATGCCGTCTACTCCGACGAGCGCCGTGTCAAGTACACGGCATCGTTCCGCACGGAAGACGACGCGATGAAAGCATTCCGGATGCTTGTCGACGGCGGGCAGGAAGCCGCATTCTGGAAAGACGCCATCTATACGAATACGGACACTTGTTTCCGCGCCCGGACCGCAGACGGGCGCCACTGCACCATCCAGCTCGTCACCGTCGACTATGACAACCCGGATTCCTCCCTGAAGAATACGGGGCCGCTCGCCTTCAGCCCGGGCAGCGTCCGCTGTACGGACAAAGCCTTCCCGGGGCGCTTTTACATTCCTGCCGTCTACCGCGGCGCACCGGTCATGGCGATCGAGGACAACGGGTTCCGCGGCTGCGACCGCGCCCTTGGATTCATCCTTCCCGCCAGCATCCGGACCATCGGCAAACATGCCTTCGAAGGATGCTCGAACGTTTCGATCCTGGGCATCCCCTACGGGGTCCGCCGCATCGAACAGGGCGCCTTCAAGAATTGCCGCAACCTGAGCGTCGTACGCATCCCCGATACGGTCGAATACATCGGCCCGGACGCCTTCAAGGGGTGCGACGCGCTCGAGAACATCCATGCGGAAAGCGAAGCGACGAAGTTCGCCTTTACTGCAAAGTAAAAAAGCCCCCGGCCGTCCGGAATCATTCG
>ODAI012220689.1_pt1 | contig 12653 bp, 10 predicted proteins | sample 1539321 | NCBI WGS metagenome assembly ODAI01 (sample SAMN02144231, study PRJEB22623) | gut metagenome | biome: sheep rumen | host: Ovis aries | place: New Zealand
GACCACATCCCCGGGATTTATGGATCCATCATCTATCAGAGTACAGCTCTTAAGCTTTCCGTCACAGACAAGGAAGAGATATTTTGAATCCTTTAAAGTGGTTATGATCAGCCTGCCTTTTTCGGATGTTCTGAGCTCTTCAAGCTGCATGGCATTATTTTTTTCTGCGGACTGAAGTTTATGTCTGCTCATGATGTAACACCTATATCTCCAAGGGATACAAGATCACCCGAATCACTTTGCGTATACATATCAAGCCTGGTGATCATAAGAGAATTGTCAGGAAGCTTTATATCTTCAAGACTGCACAGGTATTCCATTACAAACCCCGGCTTTATGGAATCTGAACTTGATGAATTGATGGTCATACAAACAGTCGGTTTATCTTCATCGTCATCCTTCAGATATAAACTGTATATAAAGCTTTTAAGATCTATGTCTCTGGATGTTTTCTTTGTTTCCTTATGGTAGATCATTGATTCGAGAAGACTGCATTTGTCCAGTAACCTTTGCATCGTATTTTTATCCGGACACAGGGCTTTTTTTTCATTGTAGAATGTGATCTCGTATGCTGAAGCAAATACGGATGCCATTGCATTTCCTGCATCCTCCGGAAGTATCCTTACTGACAGTATCCTTATCTCCGGTACTGAAGCTTTATTAAGCGCATTCATTATGGCTGTCGTATCGGGTGCAGTATCTTCCAGGCCAAGATCCATGTATTCTCCGTCACTTTCCAGTCCCACTCCTAAGGGGGCTGCGAATGTCATTATCTGATGTGGAGAAAAGCCTCCTGAGTAGGCGACATTAATGCCTGCTCTTCTTATGGCCTTCTGAAAATATCTCATTACATCAAGATGTCCTATATAACGGATCGCACCGTGTTTTGTAAATCTTACTCTGATCTTTGTCATATTCTTAATCCATGGTCATTATCCATCTGTCATATTTGTTGCAGCATCCTCTTTATTCATCAGCTGCAATGTGTCTTACGGTATTTCCTTCACTGAGTGCTGTTTCGATCACGATCTTCTTCTTACCGGATACTGAGCCCGGGGATTCAATAAGCATTATCAGATTCTCTGCTGCGGTTTTTCCTATCCCGTCCATATCCTGTTTTATTGTTGTGATCCTTGGATCGTATCTTGAAGGGATATCGATGCCATCATATCCTGCTATTGAGATATCTTCAGGTATCATAAGTCCGTAAGCCTTGATTATATTGATGCCGCCTATGGCTGCATAATCATCCGGGTAAATGATACATGTGGGCGGATCGGGCAGTCTTAAGAGAGCTTCGGTTTCAAAGGAGGCTTTTTTGATATCCCTGTATTTGCATTCTCTTATATATTCTTCGGGAATATCGATACCCATGTTGTGGCAGGCTTCTCTGAATCCGGATAATCTTATGTCCGTAACACTTCCCGCATCGCCGTGGATATAAGCAATCTTCTTGTGTCCCATTCCGACGATATGATATACAAGATTTCTGATGCCCTGTTCATTATCGGAAAGTATGGATATCACTTCGTCGTAGGTCTCGTCTATGGATACGATAGGGATAGTGCTTCCTAACAGCGCAGCAACATCCGGGGAATCCGGCTCGGTACATATGATGCCGACGCCTTCAATACCTTTATCCTTTATATGATCCGGAAGTGATCTGCCTCCATGTATCTTATCCGGGTTGATGAAGGTTATCTCATATCCCAGCTCTTCTGCCTTATTCTTAAAGCCGTTAAGTATCCCGGCAAAATAGTCATGTGTAAGACCGCTTGCGGCATTATCCTTAAATAGTATTCCGAGAGAATATGTTCTGCTCATTTTATACACCTCCCTGAATAAGGGCTTTCCATTCATCAACTATCAGGTCGCATTTATCGATATCGATATTGGCAACTTCGTTTCTGAGCCTGTTAAGCAGTTCTTCCTGTTCTTCGTCAAACCTATATTTTTCAAGTTCTGCGACAACATTCTCCATCCGGTCGACATCAAGATCTCCGAGAGCTTCATTCATCGAATCGAAAATCTTCATCATCACTGAAACTTCAGCCCGGGTTTTATTCTTTTCGTCCACTGCATTATCTTCGGGTTGTCCGTTATGAAGAACTCTTTCAAGAAGTGTCTCATACTGTCTGTACTTTGAAAGCATGGGCTCTGTATACTCTCTGAGAAAAGCGGTATTTCTGTCATTGCCGGCCTTTTCCAGTTCAGATGCCATGATCCCGAGTTCAGTTGCGCCTATCTGTTTGGACAAGCTCTTAAGAGTATGAACTTCAACCGTATATGCGGGCCAGTCGGATGAATCAAGAGCTTTTTGTATTGAGGCGGCTCTTGAGGGTATGGATTTCAGATAGTCTTCAAGTAATTTTCTGTAAAGGCTGACACTGCCGAGAAGCCTGACGGCTGCATGTGTATCCAGGTCTCCCAGATCATCGATATCAAGCTCATCATCAGATTCTATCATTTCCTCGACATCGAAGGCCTTTTGTATCTTCTCGATGGGAAGCCATTTTTTTACCATATTGACGAGGGTATGAACTTCAATGGGCTTGGGCACATAATCGTTCATTCCCTCCGAGAGGAACATTTCCCTGGTCCCTTCAACTACATTTGCAGTAAGGGCTATTATGGGAATCTCATCGTAATTCTTGTACATCCTTCTGATGACTCTTGTGGTCTCCACGCCATCGATCTCAGGCATCATATGATCCATGAAAATAAGATCATACATATTATTGTTGATAAGATCCAATGCTTCCTTACCGCCGGATGCCCTTGTTATCTGCATCTTAAGGGGTTCAAGAAGTCCTTCCGCAATATTCAGATTAACTTCATTGTCATCAACAATAAGTACATGTGCATTGGGAGCGATAAAATCAAATTCAAATGACTCATCCGATATATTGTTATGAAGATCTTCTTTGTTGAGAGCCATGCTGATAAGAGCTGATGACAGCGGTTTTTTAAGGAGACGAAGATTCTTCTTTTTGCTTTTTGCTGATGAACCAAAGTCGGTAAATTCAATAAAATTTATGGAAGGGTTATCTGCTATAACCCGGTCCAGAAGCGCGGATTTATGTGAAGTATCGTAGAAAAAGTAAAGCTGCCTTGTGCTGATGATGTCGGCATAATTATCCAGCATATCTTCGAAATCGGAGATATCTGCAAGCGCACATGAAAACACACCGAGTCTTGAGGTGTCCTTAAAGAACTGTCTTGCGATATATCTGTTTCCGATAAAACCTGCCGCCATGACATTGTCTGGTTCGTGGACCGATATTGCAGGAGTGCGGTCAACGGTTTTCTGTGGAAGGGTAAATGAAAAAACACTTCCCTTTCCATATTCGCTCTCAACGGTAAGAGTCCCGTTCATAAGTGCCACAAGTCTCTTGCATATTGCAAGCCCAAGACCTGTTCCTTCAACATTTCTGTTTCTCTTGGAATCCACCTGCTGGAAGGATTCGAATATCTTACCCAGATCTTCTTTTTTGATTCCTATTCCCGTATCACGAACGCTTACCTTAAAGTTGATATTATCGGCATCAAGGTCTTCGTATCCCAGGCTGATAAGAACCTGGCCCTTGTTAGTGAATTTGGCTGCATTGCCGGCCAGGTTGATAAGCACCTGACGTATACGTTTTGCATCGCCTGACAGTCTGCAGGGAAGATCCGGAACTATATCGAGAACAAGTTCTATATTCTTATCGCCTATTCTTGTTGATATTATTCCTGCTGTATCATAGAAGATCGACAGAGGTTCATACTCTGCATCAATGATATCCATCTTGCCTGAATCGATCTTGCTGAAATCAAGCACATCGTTAATGATACCAAGAAGTGCAGATCCGCTTGATTTTATCTGGTGCAGATACTGTCTTACGGAAGGAGTCACCTCTTCTCTCATGGCCATCTCTGTCATGCCAAGGATGGCATTCATAGGTGTCCTTATCTCATGGCTCATGTTGGCAAGAAAGTCTGATCTGAGGTTGATGGTCTTTTTAAGCTGATCTGCCTTATTTTCAAGCTTACCTGCGTTGATGAAGGAATCCATTTCGGATTTAAGAGCCCTGTATCTGCTGATAGCGATCCTGGTAAGGATATCGCTCATTGAATTTAAGAATACGGTATATTTAAAAATACTTACCGAAGGAAAAACAAGCTTACCCGGGTCTTCAAATATATTGCTGAAGAAATCCCTTGCGGATCTGTCCTTTATCTCTTCGGAAATAAACGCTCCTATGAGCACACCGGAAGCATATTTTTCGGCAATAAAGGGAACGATAAAAAAGACAAGACCATTGTCTGATTCAAAGTTGCGAAGACGCCTTTTGGTAAGTACTTCATCCGCACATTTTCTCAGATTTCTGATGATATCATCTTTGGGATCCTCTGTGGATATTTTATTCACGAATTCACCTTTGAATCCGCTTGGAACTGTAACCGGATTAAGAACATCGTCAAGGATCACGGATGCCATTCCGGTGTATCCGGTTATGGAATCCTGATAATCCTTCAGCATATCTGAGGAGATAAGATCGGTTAGATAAATGTGATGTTCCATAGACTTATGCCTTTTTATCCGATGAATTTTTCTATCGTACCTAAAAGTCTTTCTTTATCTATAGGCTTGAGAAGATATCCCTGAGGCTTAAGGGTAAGTGCTGCTGCTATCTTGGTCTTGTCAGACACACCTGTGAGAAATACGATGGGAATATTGGCAAGCTCAGGTCTCTGTCTCAGATTGCCGTATACCATGGGACCGTCTTCACCCGGCATTGCATAATCCAGCAGTATCATATCGGTTTTCTTTGATTCAAGGAACTTATATGCCACCTTGGCATTTATCGCGGTTGCAACATCATACTTATCATGAAGGTGTTCCTTGACGACTTTGAGCATTATGGGATCGTCATCGATAATGAGAACATGCTTGCGCCGTTCGCTTTCCTTGACATGGTCAAGAGCTTTCTGCAGATCCGCCTCTTCCGCGAGTTTGTTTTCCCTGTTTCTCATATATTTCAAAATGCCCTGCTTTATCCTGTCTATGGAAATGGGCTTTTCGAAGGATTCTTCAGCAAGATAGATCACGGTATCATTGAAGAGCTGGCAGTCTTCATGGGATCCGACGATAAAAACAGTTACCGCTTCCCTTGTGAGCATTCTCTTAAGCTCAGTCAGGATGTTAAGATCATCACTCTTCTCACCGTTCAGACAAATGATAAATATATCCGGATGAAACAGTTCGATATGCTTGACTATGTCGGCATAAATAAAGGACGTGGTGAGCATGTCAAAATCATCGGAAAGATGTGTAAAGAAATCATTTATTATGACATTGTGTTTGCCGGTAAGAAGTATCTTGATCTTGTCGTTCATTTTAACCTCCGTCATCATCTGGCTGCATGTGGACAGATTCCGGCATCGAATACCCCAGCACCGCATCCGTTACACTTTGCACGGCAGTTCTGGGTTATGATACCCTGCTTTGCCTTTGTATATTCGTTATAAAGGAATCTCTTGGTGACACCGATATCTATGAAATCCCAGGGGAAAACTTCGGTTTCGCTTCTTTCCCTGTAAGCATAGAAATCAAGGCTCAGTCCGCATTCATCAAGTGCTTCGATCCATCTTGCATGTGAATAATAATCGGACCATGCATCGTAGATTCCGCCCTTTTCATATACACGCTTTATTACATCCGCAACCTTTCGGTCTCCTCTTGCAAGAAGAGCCTCAATGACACTTGTGTCAGCATCGTGCCAATTGTAGTGAATACGCTTCTGGTTAAGCTGGGAAGAAATGCCTCCGCGGCAAACATAGGCTTTTCTGATGAACTCATCCTGTGTACACTGGGGTGCCCACTGGAAGGCCGTAAATGGCTTGGGAACAAAAAATGATGTACTTACAGTTATGGATATGGGACCGTTTTTGCGCTGGTCTCTGGGAACAAGCTCGAAGAATTCAGCAGCAACCTTATTGGCGAGATCTCCTATACCTTCTATATCCTCGTCTGTTTCAAATGGATGCCCCAGCATAAAATAGAATTTGAACTTGGTCCATCCGCCCTTTATGGCCTGTGCCGAGCCCGACAGGATATCTTCTTCGGTAAGCCCTTTGTTTATAACGTCCCTGAGTCTCTGGGAGCCCGCTTCCGGAGCAAAGGTAACCGATGTCTTCTTGATGTCTTCGACTTTGTTCATTACATCAAGGGAGAAAGCATCGATCCTTAGGGACGGTAAGGTGATATTGACTTTTCTCTTTTCACACTCAACTATCAGCTTATCAAGAAGCTCGGGAAGATGTGTATAATCGCTGGAAGAAAGGGATGAAAGAGAAATCTCTTCATAACCTGTTGAATCCAGCATCTGATAAACCGTTTCAAGCAGCCTGTCAACGCTTCTTTCCCTGACCGGTCTGTAAAGCTCTCCTGCCTGACAGAATCTGCATCCTCTTATGCAGCCTCTCATTATCTCAAGAACCACTCTGTCCTGTACACAACGGATATAGGGGACTACAGGACTCTTGGGATAATATGTATCATCAAGATCCTTTACCACTTCTTTTCTGATCTTAGCCGGTACTCCTTCACGTACAGGAGTAAAGCTTTTTATCGTAAGATCATCGTTATATTGAACATCATAAAGTGAAGGCACATAAAGTCCCGGAATCTGAGATACCTTATAGAGGAACTCTTCTCTTGAAATACCGGCATCTTTTGATTCTTCATAAAGGTCTAAAAGCTCTCTGTATCTTGTCTCACCCTCGCCAATGTAAAAAATATCAAAAAACTCCGCTATGGGTTCGGGGTTGTAGGTGCATGGTCCCCCACCGATAACGATGGGATCGTCCCAGGTTCTTTCCGCAGCCATAAGAGGTATGTGGGAAAGATCGAGTATCTGGAGAATGTTCGTATAGAACATCTCATACTGGATGGTTATACCTAAGAAATCTGCTTCACGCACAGGTCTCTGGGATTCAAGCGAGAATAGAGGGATGTTCTTCTCTCTCATTATCCTGTCCAGATCAACCCACGGAGAATATACTCTTTCACACCATACATCCGGGAATGAGTTGAACATATCGTAAAGGATCTGGATCCCCAGATGGCTCATACCTATCTCATATACATCAGGAAAACACATTACAAAGCGGACCCTGATATCTTCAGGGTCCTTTATGCATGAATTAACTTCGTGTCCGATATATCTTTCAGGTTTTTCCACCGACATCAGTATGTCGTTGGATAAAAATAATCTGTCCCGGTTCATTATCTGTCCGCCAGTTCTCTTGTGACTTCATCCCATGTGATATCCTTCTCAGCCATGAGAACCATCATATGGTAAAGAACATCGCTTATCTCGTAAACTATCTCATGCTTATCGGAATTCTTGGAGGCAATGACGGTTTCAATAGCTTCCTCACCGAATTTCTTCAGTATCTTATCCAGGCCCTTGTCAAAGAGGTAATTGGTATAGGAGCCTTCCTTGGGATGCTGCTTTCTGTCCATGATCACACTATAGACTTTCTCGAATACCTGATTGGGGTTGGCATTTTGCTCTTCCTCTGTTCCGGTGATCTCGTTAAAGAAGCAGCTTCTTGCACCTGTGTGACAGGCAACTCCTACCTGTGATACTCTGGCAAGGATGGTATCCTTGTCACAATCGGCGGTAAGACTCTTAACATACTGATAATGTCCGCTTGTCTCACCCTTGACCCACTGTTCTTCACGGCTTCTTGAATAATAGGTCATCATGCCTGTGGAGATGGTGTTAAGGAATGCTTCCTCATTCATGTAAGCAAGCATCAGAACTTCATCATTCCTGTAATCCTGGACTATGACGGGAATAAGATCATTTGGTCCCTTTTTAAGTTCGGACCACTTTAACTTACTCTCAAGTTTTCTTACCGATATGCCATTTTCCGATGCGATCTTTTTGATGGATGAGATCTCCGCTGAATTAAGTGAGATCACATTGCCGGTGACACCGGAAACGGTATCCTTCTTGAGAAAATCGATGATCTTATTAAGAGCAAGATCCCCTGCACTTATAATGATGGGAAGCTTTATCTCGGCTTCGATAAGGTCAAGAGCATGAATGTTCTTAAGAAGTATCTCCGATACATATTCCTCTGCGATACCGCTGATCTTGCCGGTATCACGCTTATCGCCCGAATGGTAATTCGTATCGGTTCCTATAAGAAGGCTTCTGTCAAGGGACTCGATATTCCTTATAACGGTCTGGGGATATGATACGGCTGCAACTATCTTGTCCCTTCCGAACCTGCCTGAAGCTGCTGATGTGAGCAGAATATTGACATCCTCGTCATAATCAAGGATGACCTTGGAACATCCCGCATATATCAGTTTCTTGACATCCTCAAGTCTTCTGATGTTGCCGCCTGCGTATACAGGCACCTCGCTGTCCCCGCATATCGCCCTGATGATCCTGAGCGCTTCTTCGTGGGCTATGTCCCCCATGCCGGCAGACAGGTCATATATAATGATGCCATCCGCTCCGTCCCTGCAGAATTTCATTGCAAGGGAATAGGCATCTGCTTCGATTATGGTCTCATCTTCTTCGGATGTTATTGCACTTCCGTTCTTAAGATATATGCAGGGTAAGAATTTTCTGGCGAACATCAAAGAGCTCCTTTCGTTGAAAGCACTCCGTCAATACGTCTGTCGGTACTTGTAGCCATATCCAGCGCCTTGGCAAATGCCTTGAACATCGCTTCTGTGACATGGTGTGCATTGCCGTCTGAAAGTACCTTAAAGTGCAGGTTCATGCCGGCTGAGTAACTGACGGCATAGAAGAATTCCCTGACAAGTTCTGTATCGAGTTCTCCTATCATGGGAACCTTATATTCATATTCAAAACCGAGGAATGGTCTGTCGCAAAGATCAAGGCTGCAAAGGACGAGAACCTCATCCATGGGAAGGATAAAGTAACCGTATCTGTTTATGCCCTTCTTCTCTCCGACCGCCTTTTTGATGGCTTCTCCGAGAACTATCCCGCAGTCTTCAACGCTGTGATGTCCGTCAACATACAGATCTCCCTTTACTGCGCACTCAAGGTCGAAGAATCCGTGTTTGGAAAATGCTGAAAGCATGTGGTCGAAAAAGCCTATTCCGGTATTGATATTGCTTTTTCCGGTACCGTCTATATCCAGCCTGATCCTGATATCGGTCTCTCCGGTTTTTCTGGCAACCGCAGCGGTTCTTTTGCTGCCTGCAGCGCCGGCTGTTTTTTTCCTGGATACTGCCATTTTATGCTCCTTTATTCAAATCTGACGTGTATGCTGTTTGCGTGAGCGGTAAGTCCTTCGTTCTTCGCAAAAAGCTCGATCGCTTCGTGATCTCTTGTGAGAGCTTCCCTTGTATAGTATATAACAGAGCTCTTCTTAATGAAATCATCAACATTAACAGGACTGAAAAATCTTGCGGTCCCATTTGTGGGAAGAATGTGATTGGGACCTGCAAAATAGTCACCGAGAGGCTCTGAAGAATACTCACCAAGGAAAATAGCTCCTGCATTTCTTACCCTGGACATGGTCTCAAAAGGATTCTTTGTCAGGATCTCAAGGTGTTCCGATGCTATGGAATTAACCGTATCTATTGCTTCATCCAGATCGGATGCGATAAGGATATATCCGTAATTATCAAGTGACTTGCGGATTATCTCTGCACGTGAAAGAGTCTTACGGAACTCCTCTATCTGTGCATTTACGGCATCTGCAAGCTTCTCATCCGTGGTGACGAGTATGGCACTTGCAAGTTCATCATGTTCCGCCTGGCTTAAGAGATCGGCTGCAACATAACGGGGGTTGGCGGTCTCGTCAGCAAGTACCATAACCTCGGAGGGACCTGCTATGGAATCGATGCTTACAAATCCGTAGACAGCCTTTTTGGCAAGAGCTACGAATATATTGCCGGGGCCTGTTATCTTATCTACCTTAGGGATGCTCTCCGTTCCAAACGCCATTGATCCGATAGCCTGAGCTCCTCCTGCCCTGTAGATCTCATCGGCTCCTGCGATATCTGCTGCAACGAGGGTTCCGGGATCGATGACTCCTGTTTTGCCGGGAGGGGTGCACATGATTATGCGGTCAACTCCGGCAACCTTTGCGGGAATGATGTTCATGAGAACGGATGAAGGATATGCAGCCTTTCCGCCCGGGACATAGACACCCAGCTTTTCGATAGCAGTTATCTTCATTCCAAGAAGACTTCCGTCCGGCTTGGTTTCGAACCAGCTGTTGCGGAGCTGCTTTTTGTGGAAATCACTTATATTGGCGGCAGCTTTTCTGATAACCTCTATATACTCCGGATCAAGCTTTGTATAAGCTTCTTCGATCTCGGACTTTGTAACCCTGATATTATCAGGAGTAAGGGTAAATCCGTCGAACTTGGAGGTGTATTCAAAAAGTGCTTTATCACGTTTTTCCCTGATATTCTTAAGAATATCATTTACAGTATCTTCGTATTCGGTATACTGCGAAGGTGATCTCTTAAGCAGTGATCCGGTTATTTCCTGAATTGATTCAGGTGAAAGCTTTACTATTTTCATTTTCTATCCTTTCGCGTTCTTACGCTGATCTATAACATGTACTGTCAGATGAGTTCCTTGAGCTTAAGTACCAGCTCTCTGATACGTTCATTCTTAAGCTGCATGCTGACAGGGTTGACTATCATCCTTGCTGAAAGAGGTACGATTTCCTCTAAAACAGCCAGACCGTTTTCCTTAAGGGTGGAACCTGTTTCTACAATATCAACGATAACATCTGCGAGACCGACTATGGGACCAAGCTCTACAGATCCGTTCAGCTTGATGATGTCAACAGTCTGGTTCTTCTGATTGTTAAAGTACTCCCTGGCAATGACGGGATATTTACTTGCCACTCTGATCCTCTCATGATGCAGGAGCTTTTCCGCGCTGCTTTGGGGACCGCATACACACATCCTGCATTTTCCGAATCCAAGATCCAGAACCTCGTATACATTCCTGTTCTCTTCAAGGATCGTATCCCTTCCGACAACACCGATATCTGCTGCACCGTATTCAACATAAGTCGGAACATCGGGACCCTTTGCAAGGAAGAATCTCATCTTATGCTCTTCATTGGTGAAGATAAGCTTTCTTGATGAGGGATCCTTCATCTCGTCACAGGTGATACCGATCTGTTCGAGAAGATCCATTGTCTTATTGGAAAGTCTGCCCTTTCCGAGAGCAAACGTCAGATAATCATCATAGGTATTCATACTTCCTCCGCTTTGAGAACAGCTCTTCCACCGCGTTTACGGATGTTATCGGCCATCTCAAGTGCCATTTCATATTTTCCGGGGTCACCAGGGTCAAAGAAGATCTCTGATATGGTCTCTTCTTGGGGGAATTTGATCCCCTGTCTTTCAAGGAGCTTCTCCACTTCGTCAGGCAGGATGACAAATCCTACAGCGGGAGCATTCTTGCCAAAATACGAAAGCAGTGTATCGTATCTTCCGCCGGTTGCGATGGATGATCCGCTGCCAAGGGCAAATGCTTTGAAGACGATCCCTGTATAATACTGATACTTTGACAGCATTCCGAGATCAAATGCCACGTACTTATCATATCCTCTTATCTTGAGCAGATCGTACAGACGACTGAGTCTTTCGATAGCCTTTGCAGAAAGTTCATTCCCTGCATCTGCTGCAAGCTCGGAAAGCATACTGTGATCTGCAAAGGTATCCGTTATCATCAGGAGCTTATCCTTCATCTCCGAGCTTATGTCAAGTGATTCAAGGAGCTTGGATGCTGCGATGGGATTCTTGGAAGATATGTAATCTCTCAGTTCATGCTCATCTTCAAAGGAAAGCTCCGCTTCCCGGCAAAGTCCCTTGAAATAGTCAACCTCGCCGATGGAGATCCTGAAGTTCTCAAGCCCTGTTTGGAGCAGACATTCGATGAGGAGCGATACCATCTCCGCATCACCGTATACCGTCTCATCCCCTATCAGCTCTGCGCCTTCCTGAGTGACTTCCGAGTATTTTCCCTGAAGGGATGATATGTTCTGGAAGGTTGAACCGATGTAAGAGAACCTGAGAACATTGGTCTCATCCATAAAATACTTGGCAGCGCATCTTGCGATGGATGGAGTGAAATCCGGTCTCAGTGCCAGGGTTTCATTCTCCTTGTCGAAGAATTTATAAAGCTCTCTCGATGGGATCGTTCCCACTTCCTTGGAAAAGACATCAAAATATTCGAAGGAAGGTGTCTGGATATCGGTATATCCGTATGAGGAGATCACATCAGCGATGGTCTTTCTTACATATTTGATATTCTCATACTCCCTACCGTATATGTCTCTTACTCCGTCCGGAGTATGAAGCAGATTGTTTCTGAATTTGTCCATGTGTTTCCTCTTATTAGCTTATTTATGTTACAATACAATTTGGATTTTGTTGTTTATTTAACACTTTACTATGCTAATGTGCTAATTTGCTAACATAGTGAATTATACAGACCAAAGCATAAACTGTCAACAGTGTTATATTATACAGTATTTTGGGTTTCGGATATATATCTTAACGATCATAAGGGCAGATGATGGAATCAGTATATTTTGGCAAAGAAGCATCACCGGGTATTAATACAGATGGTGAAGGCTCAGAA
>ODAI012686517.1_pt1 | contig 12653 bp, 10 predicted proteins | sample 1539321 | NCBI WGS metagenome assembly ODAI01 (sample SAMN02144231, study PRJEB22623) | gut metagenome | biome: sheep rumen | host: Ovis aries | place: New Zealand
CTCAGGCAGCACACCTGCACGGATGAGCTCCTGTTGCAGGATATCGACGAAGTCCAGCAGGTTCTCAGGGTTGGAGTTGCCAATGTTGTATACAGCGTATGGCGGTAAAGGCAGTCCGTCGTCGCCAAGATGCTTCTCAGGAGCTCCCTGCATGATGCGTACCACACCCTCCACGATGTCGTCGACATAGGTGAAGTCACGCAGACAATTACCATAGTTGAATATCTGTATGGTCTCACCACGCAGCAACTTGTTGGTAAAGCCGAAATAGGCCATATCGGGTCTTCCGGCAGGACCATAGACAGTGAAGAAGCGCAAGCCCGTGGAAGGGATGTTGTAGAGCTTGGAGTAGGCATGTGCCAGCAGCTCATTGCTCTTCTTCGTGGCGGCATAGAGCGACACGGGGTTATCGACTTTGTCATCAGTGCTATAAGGCACCTTTTTGTTCGAGCCATAGACACTGGAGGAGCTGGCATATACCAGATGCTCAACACCCGTAGCGCCTCCGTCGTACGAGTGGCGGCAGGCCTCAAGGATGTTGTAGAAACCTATGAGGTTAGACTGGATATAGGCATCGGGATTGGTGATGCTATAGCGCACACCTGCCTGTGCTGCCAAATTAACGACGACAGCAGGCTTATACTCCTGGAAGATGCGATCGATGAGATCACGGTCGGCAATGTCACCACGGATGAAGGTGAAGCGTTCGTCCTGAAGCTGCTCCAGACGATACTCCTTGAGCGACACGTCGTAATAGTCGTTCATGTTGTCGATGCCGATGATGCGTGCACTCTTCGTGTCGCTGAGCAGGCGCTTCACCAGGTTGGAGCCGATGAAGCCGGCAGCACCTGTGACGAAGAGGGTTTTGTTTTCTAAGGTTATCTTGTTCATGTCTTTTTTTTGTTTTTCTAGGGATTCTAGGAGTACTAGTGATCCTAGTGATCCTAGTGATCCTAGTAACACTAGATTCTAGGAGAAAAGATTCTGGGCCTCGTAATATGTGTCGAGGGAGCCAATGTCGAAGCGGCCGGCACTCATAGGCCAGGCATGGAGGATGGTCTTCTGGGCCATGTAATGAGCCAGATTGCCTGGGGCATCCTTACCACAGCCATTCTCTACAGCATGGCGGACAAGGTCGAGATCTTCCTTCCTATATATATAGAAAGGTGGGACGGCCCAGTGTGACTTAGGCTGCTGGGGCTTCTCCTCCATGTTGAGCACACGCATCTGGGCATCGACCTCGATGACGCCTGTGCGGCGTAACTTCTCTATATCGGGCTGTTCATGGCACATAATGCATGAGGTGTGCTTCTCGTGGAAGAAATCGACAAACTCCTGGAAGGAGAAATAGAGGATATTATCAGCAGCCACAACAAGCAGGTCATCGTCTAACTGGCGATTACCAGATGCTCCGCCAATGATTTGGCCTTCGCCATTGATGGCCAAAAGCAAGTCGCAGACAGCTCCCAAACGGGTGTCGTTGGTCTCCGTGCCATCATCGATGACGGTTATGGGCTTGGAATAATGACTCGCCTGAGCCCATTGCTGGAAGATAGGTGCAAACTTATGGTTGGTGATAATGATGTGCTCATCGATATCAGGTATGCGGTCGATGTCAGCAAGCATGCGATCGAGGATGGTAGATGAGCCTATCTTCAACAGAGGTTTGGGGAAGTTCTTGGTCAGCTCGCCCAGACGGGTGGCGTAGCCGGCGGCTATAACGATATTCTTCATACACTCATTGTTTATCATTGACCCTCCACAAAACGGGCACCGTCGTCAGGATTCACCCAGAACACCTGGAAGGTATTCTCATACTCGGGGAACTGTTCGAGATAACGCTCTGTGAGCTGCTGCTGAATCTGTTCTTTGTAGGCAGGATCGACAAGAGCAATGCAGGCGCCCTTGAAGCCGGCACCAGAGAAACGTCCGCCCCATACACCTGGCAGCTGGCGCATCACCTCATAGATAGCAATCAGCTCGGGACTGCCACACTCATAATTGTGAATGCTGCTCTCGCATGAGTCGAATGACAGCTTTCCAAAGAGCTTCAAATTACCTGTCTCCCAAGCCGTCACTCCCTGACGCACTCGCCGATACTCGCTATAGAAGTGCTCTGCCCTGCGTGCAAAGCGGGCAGGCATGGCTATGCGAGTCTTCTCGAACGTGGCCTTCGGAATATCCCTGAGGAACGTCTTGTCGAAGGTTTTCAGGGGTTGGTCGGTATAGGCAAGCATGTTCCATGCAGCCGTCTTACACTCATAGACGCGCAGGTTATAGTCGCTGTTCACCAGGCTACGCGTCAGTCCGGAGAAGAAGATGCCTATCTCGAACGGTGGCATATCAGGGTTGCGCTTGATGATGCGGTAATCGTTAGAGTCGCAATCCAGGAACAGCAGACCGTCCTTGCGTCCCAGGGCGATGCAGGCCTGGTCCAGCAAGCCGTTGTTCAGACCGATATACTCACGTTCGGCCTCAGAAGCAATCTTCACTACCTCGAAAGGCTGCAGCATGATGTCATTGGCCTTGGCAAGTGCCATGACATAAGCCACGAGCACAGCGGCACTGCTCGACAGCCCACCGACGGGCAGCGACCCTTGAATCACGCCTTCGATGCCATGACTGAGGGCAAAACGCTTCCGCAGCGCGTACTTTGCTCCACGGGCATAGTCACCCCAGTGACGTTCTTTCACTTGTGACGGGGCGTTCACATGAAACTCCACATCACCTTCAAACGTTCTTGACGTTAATTTCACCAAGTCATCCTCACGGGTGTTGAACCACAGGTCTACACCCTTATCGATGGCAAAACCCGTCACCAGTCCATGCTGGTGGTCGACATGTGCTCCCAACGGGCACACCCGATAGGGAGAAAAGATATGATATTGATAGTTCATGTGTGCAAAATTAAGCATTTCCCGCCATTCCTCCAAACAAAGTTTGCGAAAGATTCTTTATTTCATGAGAAAATGATTACTTTTGCAGGAAAATACTCAAAAAATGAATAGAAGGATTGACTTTTTTCTGCCCAAAGGCGATGAGAATACTGTTGCATCAATCACAGAGCAAGTGAAGGGGCTGCCCGTAGTGAGGGCTATTTTCGTGGAAGACATCGAAAGCCTGCCTTCCACCCAGACGATGCAGACAATTGCCACAAAGGCCAAGGCCGATTATACCGTGCTGGTGACCAAAGCAACTGACCTGGTGCTGGGCGAAGGTGCACTGGAACGTATGGCCCGTGCTGCCGATGACAGTGGTGCTGCCATGGTCTACGCCGACAGAAGAGAACGAAAAGCAGAGAGCGGAGAATGGAGGGAGGAGCGTCACCCCGTCATCGACTATCAGCTGGGATCTGTGCGCAATGACTTTGACTTCGGCTCGGTGCTTCTGTTGCGAACCAGTCTGCTAAAGCAATGGGCAGAAACGGTATCTGATAACACATCTTATGTATATGCCGGTCTGTACGACGTGCGACTCTTCCTGAGCCGTCATGGCGACTTGCTTCACCTGAGTGAATACCTCTACACAGAGGTCGAGACTGACAACAGAGCCTCAGGCGTAAAGCAATTCGACTATGTGAATCCTGCCAACCGCGACGTACAGATAGAGATGGAAAAGGCTGTCACCAATCACCTGAGCACCATCCATGCACTCATCGACACCGCAGCCTATGCAGACATCGACTTCGACGAGCAGCCCTTCCCAGTGGAGGCTTCCGTCATCATCCCAGTCTTTAACCGTGTGCGCACCATTCAGGATGCCGTAGAGAGCGCCCTCGCACAAAAGACGAACTTCCCGTTCAACGTCATCGTGGTCGACAACCACTCCAGTGACGGCACCACGGCACTCCTGTCCAGTATGTTGTCATGCCATAACAACAAACGAAACGCCCTCATCCACCTGCAGCCTCAACGAACAGACCTGGGCATAGGCGGATGCTGGAACATGGCCATCAACGACCCACACTGCGGACGCTTTGCCGTACAACTGGACAGCGACGACCTCTACTCTTCAGAAAAGACCCTGCAGCGCATTGTCGATGCCTTCAAGAAGCAGAAAGCAGCGATGATCGTGGGCAGCTACCGCATTTGCAACTTCCAACTAGAGACACTTTCTCCTGGACTCATCGACCATCGTGAGTGGACTGACAGCAATGGTCCTAACAATGCCCTGCGCATCAATGGCCTTGGTGCCCCGCGGGCTTTCTTCACGCCGATACTGCGACAACTGCAGCTGCCTAACACCTCCTATGGCGAAGACTACGCCATGGGACTGGCTTTTTCACGACGCTACCGCATCGGACGTATCTACGACGAGCTGTACCTCTGCCGCCGATGGGAGGGCAACAGCGATGCAGCACTCAGCACGGAGCGTGTAAACCAGAACAACCTCTACAAGGACAGCCTGCGAACCATGGAGATCAAAGCCCGACAGCGCATGAACGAGGAGGAGCGTGGAGAGCGGAAAGAGGAGAGTTCTGCCCTGGAGCGATTCTTCGACCGTCAGCTGCGCGAGTGGCCTGAGACCTTGCAACGCTATCGTGAGCTGACAGATATAGAGACAAAAGAGCTGTCAGCAGGACAGTTCACACTGAAAGTACAGTTCAACCCAGCCCGCATACGCTCTACAGGAGCCAGCATCGACAAGGCGGCTCTCGACAAGCGTCCCTGTTTCCTTTGTAAGGAGAACCGCCCACAAAGACAGTTGGCAATAAGCCTGGAGAAAGGTGCCTACGAATTGTTAGTCAACCCCTACCCCATCCTGCCCATGCACTTCACCCTGCCCACCAGCCTCCATCAGCCACAGCGCATCAGTCCGATGTATGGGCAGATACTGTTGCTGCTGAGCAAGCATCCTGAACTGACCGTATTCTACAATGGCCCACAGTGTGGAGCATCTGCTCCCGACCATGCACATTTGCAGGCAGGCACTAGCGGGCTGCTGCCACTTCAACGTGAATGGCAGCGCCTGTCGATTCACCTAAAGACACTGTTGCAGCCTGCTCCCGATGCTCAGCTCGCTCTGATAGAAGACTATCCCTGCAGTGCACTGCTCATCCGTTCGAAGGGTCGCAAGGCCAGCGAACGACTCTTTGTACGACTCTACGAAATCCTCGACACACAAGGTGAGAAGAACGAACAGGAGCCAATGATGAACATTGTGGCCTGGCACGACGGCGAGAACTATCTTTCGGTCGTATTCCCACGCAAGAAGCATCGTCCAGACTGCTACTATCGCAATGACGACAGACAGTTGATGATCAGTCCAGGTGCGCTCGACATGAGTGGACTGATGATTACCCCACGAGCAGAAGATTTCCACAAACTGGATGCTGATACGGCCATAGCCATCCTGCAAGAATGCTCCATCGACAAGGACGAACTGCTGCAGATGCTCCTGCCAAGCCTAATGCCTACCGATGCCAATCCCTCACAGTTGCCGTCCAACCCTACTGTCTCCGTAGGCATTGTCAGTGCCCAGCGTATCGATTTCTGCCTCAACGGCAACTATCAGGCCAAAGGCGAAAATATTCAGGGCATGCAGAGCGTCGAACTGGCAGAAGGAGGCCTGGCATGGCGCGGACAGCAGTATCGCCAGCTTACATTCACACCTCTGGAGCCTGATGCCTCCTTTACCCTCAACGATGTGACTATAGGCAATGGTTTCCACTGGGAGCGTCGCGAGCGGCAGACATTCCGCGGAGCATTGCGGCTGCTCATCGAGGCCGACAGCGTACTGGCCATCAACGAGCTGCCAGTTGAGGACTATCTGGAAAGCGTCATCTCCAGCGAGATGAGTGCCAGTTCATCACTCGAGCTACTCAAGGCTCATGCTGTCATATCCCGCTCGTGGCTTCTATGCCAGAAAGAGCGAAAAGAAGAAAAAGGCAAGAACGGTACCGACGGCTTTTTCTCCTTCATCAAGAAAGAAGACGAGTTGATACGCTGGTACGACCACGAAGAGCATACACTGTTCGATGTCTGTGCCGATGACCACTGCCAGCGCTATCAAGGCATCACACGTGCTACTTCGCCCGTGGTGGCTCAGGCTGTCAGAGCTACTCGCGGTCAGGTGCTCACTTACGATGGGCACATCTGCGATGCGCGTTTCTCGAAATGCTGTGGAGGTCGAACAGAAGAATTCCAGTACTGCTGGGAAGACACTCCCAAGCCCTATCTGCAGAGCGTGGAATGCCCATACTGCGACACCCACGATGCCGACTTGCTGCATCAGGTTCTCAATAACTATGACCTTGAAACTACTGACTTCCACGACTGGCGAGTTGTCTATACGCCTTCACAGCTTACTGAACTCATCAGCAGGAAGCTGAAGATGGATTTGGGCGATATAGTCGATCTGGTTCCCCTTAGTCGCGGCAAGAGCGGACGCATCTGGCGGCTGAAAATTGTGGGTACGAAAGGGGCGTTCATCATTGGTAAGGAACTCGAGATTCGGCGAACACTCAGTGAGACCCATCTATACAGCTCTGCCTTCGATGTAACACGTACCGCTGACAGAAGTTTCGTGCTTACAGGTCACGGTTGGGGTCACGGTGTAGGCCTTTGCCAGATTGGTGCAGCCGTCATGGGTCGAGACGGCCACGACTACCGCCATATCCTGCAATACTATTATCAAGGAGCAGAAATCAAACAACTATATTAAAAACGATCTCACTATGAAAAGATTATTCACCGTTGTGCTGCTGATGCTGGCCTTTACCGTCAGTATGACAGCCCAGACCAAGGAAGCTCGCCAGTGGATGAAACAAGGCGAGTGGCGATGCGGTTTCACAACTGCCAAAGCCCACAAGACACTCGATGTCGATCAGTTCTACGTCCAGTATCACAAGAATGAAGCCCAGTGGCAGACGCTCTTCAACTGGCTGAAGTCCACCGACCTGTTGGCCATTCCCGCCGGCCGGCATCCCATCCCCAACTCGACGCTCGTAGCCAGCGTGGAAGACTCGGAGAACGGTCCCTTGGACAAACGCGACACAGAAAGCCATCGCAAGAAGATAGACTTCCAACTGGTGGTGAAAGGCACTGAGGGCTTTGCTTTGCTCGACCATGAGTCGAGTACCATCAAGAAGGAATATGACGAGCGAAAGGATGTGATGCGCTACAACTATGTCCCTGAGAAGACCAACTTCTTCAACGTCAAGCAAGGTCAGTTTGTGATTTTCTTCCCTACTGACTGGCACATTGCCAAGGTGCTAACCAAGAAGAAGGACCAGAACATCAGGGTCATCGTGGTGAAAATGGACTACATGGAATAATGCAGCCTGCACGGCAAAGCCTGAAGACACCTTGGTTCCATCCAGGCTAACGGGCAAGGTCTACATCAGCGAGACCATGTTCTGATCATTTTCTCCCTTTTTATTTGTCCGTCTCGTTTTTTATGCTTACCTTTGCACACTATTCTTTGAATACAAGCAATAATGAAACAAGTTAAAACACGCAATCCATGGGTTTGGGTACCCACACTCTATATGGCCGAGGGCCTACCCAACGTTATTGTGACCTCAGTGGCAGTTGTGCTCTATATGCAAATGGGGCTGACAGACACAGAGATTGGTCTCTATACAGGATGGCTAGGGCTGCCATGGATTATCAAGCCTCTATGGAGCCCATTCGTTGACCTCTACAAGACAAAGCGCTGGTGGGTGCTGCTGACGCAGCTTCTGCTGGGTTCGTCACTGGCCGGCATCGCCTTTACACTGAACACCGACTTCTGGTTCCAAGGCACCATGTTCTGCTTCTTCCTCATGGCCTTCTCGAGCGCAACTCACGACATTGCTGCTGATGGCTATTATATGCTGGAGCTAGACGAGCACAAGCAAGCATGGTTTGTGGGCATCAGAAACACGTTCTACCGTCTGGCAGTCATCTTTGGTAATGGCGTGCTAGTGCCTGTGGCTGGACTGCTACAAAAAGTCTACCCCGACAGCAATGCTTTCGCGTGGAGCCTTGTGTTCTATGCCACTGCAGCATTGTTCCTGGCCATCTGGCTGTATCATTCGTATATCATGCCACATGCTGATGCAGACGTCAGACACAACACTTCGGCTATCGAAATTGCCAAGGGACTGAAGAAGATGCTGATTGCCTTCATACACAAGATGCCTTGGCGTGCCATGCTGGCAGCCATTATCTTTATCCTGTTCTACAGATTCCCTGAAGCATTGCTCAATGCTATGAGTAAGACCTTCCTCACACGTCCGCAAGAAGACGGAGGACTGGGGCTGACGCTGGCACAGTTTGGTTTATCCTATGGCACCGTAGGACTCATCGGCCTGCTACTAGGTGGTATCGTCGGAGGATGGCTGGCCAGCCGCGACGGGCTGAAGCGATGGCTCTGGCCCATGGTGTGCGCCATCACCCTTCCCGACATTGTCTATGTATGGATGAGTCTCAGCATGCCATCCAACATGCTGCTCATCAGCACCTGCATCTTTATCGAGCAGTTTGGCTATGGACTGGGATTCACGGCTCTGACACTCTACATGCTCTACTTCTCGATGGGCGAGTTCAAAACTTCGCACTATGCCATCTGCACAGGTATCAGCTATCTCGGTCTGCAGGTGCCTGCCATGTTCTCCGGATACCTGAAGGACTCGGTCGGCTACAGCACATTCTTCATCATCGTGATGGCACTATGCAGCGTCACGTTCCTCGTGGCAGCCTGCATCAAGATTGACCCTTCGTTTGGAAAGAAAAGCAATCAATAACCCCATTAAACTTTGAGAATATGAAAAAAATCTATTCCCTTCTGTTGACGCTCACCTTGTGTGCCACAGCAACAACCACCTTCACCAGTTGTGAAGAGGAAGACGACTACATCGCCCAGAAACTGCGCGAAGGCGACTGGCAGGGTTACATCGGCGCTTACTATAGCGACCGCTGGGGCATCAGCGGTAGCACCTATGCCACCGTGATGCGCTTTGAGTCGCGAGGCTCCTACTACACCAGCGGACGCGGCTACGAGCTGAACTACAATGTCAACTCTCCCCACCGCGACTATGCCTGCTCATCGTTCAAGTGGTTCATCGTCGATGGTGAGATCACCTTGCTCTACGACGACGATGTATGGACACCTATTTATATTATTGACTATTCGCTGGGCACCAGCTGGTTCCGCGGCAAGATATACACTCCCACTAACCGCCGTATACAGTTTGAGTTCCAAAACGTGGCCTACGATGACTGGGACTACTATCGCAACGGCAGTGGCCGTTACGGCAACTATGGCGACTTCGACGATCCGCGCTACTTCCACTCACGCACAAAAACCGGTGCTACCGAAGATGTTCCCTTCCTCGATCGCACCGACATAGTCCGCCAGCAGAGTGGCGAGTCAGAGGCTGTGAGCATAGCCAGTGGAGAGTTTGCCAAAGCCATCCAGGAGTCAATACGATAATAGGGCTGCAACGCATTTCCCTATCACGAATAGGTTTTCCCCTAATGTCTTTTAGGGGGAAACCTTTTTATTGATACGCAAAAAGCAGTATCTTTGCACCATCAAACAATAAATACTCTACGATTATGAAAAAGATGTATACCTACCTGATGATGGTGCTGATGCTCAGCATGGCAACCACGACCTTCACAAGTTGTGAAACTGAAGACCAGTACGAAGCCGATGTGCTCATCGCCGGTGACTGGCAGGGATATCTAGGCGCTTATTACTATGACCGCTGGGGACTGACGGGCAACACCTATGAGACCGTCATCCGCTTCTGCGCCAACGGCAATGGTGTCACCAGCGGACGTGGATATGAGGTGGACTATGACACTCGCTCGCCGTTCAACGACTATGCCTACTGCGAGTTCTCATGGTCGATTGTCAACGGGGTCATCACACTACTCTATGACGACAGCATGTGGTATCCCGTCTACATCACCAACTATTCACTCTACCGTGACTACTTCGCCGGCTACATCAATGATGGCACGCGTCGTGACATCCGCTTCAAGCTGGAGAATGTGAACTTTGGCTACTGGGACACCTACCGTAGCTACTACGACGACTATTATTACGATGATTATTACTACTCACGCACACGCTCTGCTGACAGCACCAACGTAACTGCCGACAGTATAGCCGCCGTGAGCAAAGGGAAGAGCATCGCCAGCGGTGCCTTCGCCAAATAAGAGTCAAATACCCAATCCGCCTTGGAATGACACGTCGACCGCCTTACTCTGCAATATGCGTGAGTGAGGCGGCACGTCGTGTGTGAGCCAGATGTTACCTCCGATGACTGAGTCGTGGCCAATGGTGATGCGCCCCAGGATCGAGGCATTGGAATAGACGGTCACATTGTCTTCGATGATGGGATGGCGAGGCACGTTGAGCATATTGCCATCAGCATCGTATTTGAAACTCTTGGCACCTAGCGTCACACCCTGATATAGAGTCACATGATTGCCAATGATAGTTGTCTCGCCAATCACCACACCTGTGCCGTGGTCGATGGCAAAATACTCGCCTATGGTAGCGCCGGGATGGATATCAATACCCGTTCGCGAATGAGCTTGTTCAGTGATGATACGCGGAATGACGGGCACCTGCATCTGATGGAGCACATGTGCCAACCGATAATGGGTCATCGTGCTCACCACGGGATAACAATAGATGACCTCCCCATAGTTCCTTGCAGCAGGGTCATTCTGGAACATAGCCTCCACATCAGTATACAGCAGACGTTTCACTTCGGGCAGATGGTCGATGAGCTTCAATGACAGCTCCTCGGCAGTGGGTAGCACATCTTCCTCGCTGCACTCTTCACAGAATTGGAGGGCACGCGCTATCTGACGACGAAGCAACCCATAGAACTCCTCCATGTTCACACCAATATAATGTTGGCGAATGAGCTCTTCCGGCTGACGCTTATAGAAATAATCAGTGAAAATGATGCGCTGTGCCAAGCTCACGATGCGACGCACCTCCTCCACGTCAGGCAGTGGTGCCGATCCTGTCGGCATCATCCCTTCCTCTTTCTCGTCCAGTTTCGAGAGCCGTGCCACGTTGCGCAGCAGCACCTCGTTGATCCGTCCCTGATCCATATACGTACTATCTACTCTACATACTCTTTCATATCTTCCAACAGGCTCTGGCCATTGTCACCTACCTCGAGCCAGTCGTCGATACGCCACTGATGGTTCTCATACTCAAGCGACAACTTGGTATGCATCCACTCGTCGCCATGTGCCAGGTTGAAAGTAGCCTCGGCCATATTGTCCGTAAGCAGTTCAACCTTGATATCCTTGGGCTGAACCTGTCCTTCGCCCCAATAGTTCCAGAAGAACCTTTCATTGGCAAATCTCATTTCGGAAGGATCATTCAAACTGCTGTTCAAGGCCCTCACCTGAGTGAGCACCTCATTCCAATGCTTCGTACAGAACTCATCGCAAAGGTCCCGAGTCACTTCCTTGCCTTCTTCCTTTAGCAAAAACACAGTGTTCACATTGGCATAAACCAGATGAAGCTTCATGATGACGGATTCCTCATCCCATTTTTCAACAGGTTCAGTCATCTCACCATCAGAATCCTGAGCCTCATCTTCGTCATCGACTTGTTCCTCAAGGTCATTGTCAGCGTTCTTCTCCTCGCTCGTTTGTTTGCTTCCGCAAGATGTCGCCAAGCCAAAAGCAAAGACTGCAACGACAATCAGATAAAATTTCTTCATATGCATATCATCATTATAGTTTCATTCTTCGCCAGAGACAACGGGGTATGCAGCGCCACAAACAGGTGATAGCCCTCCAACGCCAGTCAATAACTCGCACGTGGCAACCGCATTCGATGGAACGAACCATATCTCTCGCAACCCGTTCCTTATCTAATAATAGAGGATAGCGATGACCATCGTTCAGAAGGTCGGTAGCAACAAAGCCAGGCCTGAAGTCAGAGAAGCGGATGTTCAGCCGCCGGGCATTGGCCAGCTGCTCTAAAGCCTGGATGTAGGTATTCTGCAGAGCTTTTGTAGCCGAATAGCTGGGAGCAGGCCCCAAGCCCTTGGTTCCTGCAATGCTCGAGATGACAGCGATATGCCCTCCGCCATGCTCTGCCATATATCGATAGGCAGTGCCCACCATGCGGATGAAGCCCATGCCATTAGTATCGACGGTCTGCATCTCGATCTCTTCATGCAGTTCACGATTCTGGTGACCTACCCCCGAAGCATGGAAATAAAGATCCATTCCTCCCAATCGTTCGACGAGATTCAGCAGTCGCTGGCCGGCATCGGCTGCTGTCACATCAATCTGAGCTGTCAGCTCAAAGTCGGACAGCAACTCCTCTCGGCGGGCGGCCACGCCCACCGTCCATCCCCGTTCTCTGAGCAGTAAGGCCACCTCGCGGCCTATGCCAGATGATGCTCCAACGACAACAGCCCTCCTCATCCCTGCTACAACAGCTGATGATTCATGAGTCGCTGATGTGCCATCTCTTCGTACTTCGTGCCTGGGCGTCCGTAATTGGCATAAGGATAGATGCTGATGCCGCCACGCGGCAGGAAGAATCCGATGACCTCAATATACTTGGGATCCATCAGGCGCACAAGGTCCTTCATGATAACGTTTACACAATCTTCGTGGAAGTCACCATGATTGCGGAAGGAGAAGAGATAGAGTTTCAGGCTCTTGCTCTCGACC
>ODAI014693797.1_pt1 | contig 12653 bp, 10 predicted proteins | sample 1539321 | NCBI WGS metagenome assembly ODAI01 (sample SAMN02144231, study PRJEB22623) | gut metagenome | biome: sheep rumen | host: Ovis aries | place: New Zealand
TGACCCCTGTGCGAAGAAGCTCATGAAGTGTGGCCGCAACAGGAGGCAGAGTGAATTCTTTCTTCGGCTCGCCCTTCGGTCTTCCCATGTGGCTCATGAGGATGACCTTCGCGCCGTTATCTTTAAGATATTCTATAGTAGGCAGAGCGGCTCTGATGCGGATATCGTCCGTGATCTTTCCGTCCTGCATAGGTACATTGAAGTCGCATCTTACCAGCGTCTTCTTTCCCTTTACATCTACATCCTTTACAGTTTTCTTCATTTCAGTATCCCTCTTACCTGTATCACCTGCACCAGGCAGGCGCCCTCTTTTGAAAAAACCGCCCGGCATGCCTTTATGGTCGGCCTGCCGGGCATGCTTGTTATAGTTTTGCTTTTTTACTCTGCGTCTACTGCAGCCATGTGCTTAGCCAGCATCAGGAGCTTGCTCGAGTAACCGAATTCGTTGTCGTAGTAAGCAACGAGTTTGAAGAGGTGATCGCTCAGCTGGATTCCCTGACGTGCGTCGAAGATCGATGTGCACGGATCGCCGAGGAAGTCGATCGATGTTACTTCGTCATCGACATATTCGAGGATGCCCTTCAGTTCGCCTTCCGAAGCAGCCTTCATAGCAGCGCAGATCTCTTCAAGAGATGTAGCCTTCTCTGTCTCAACGTTGAGGTCTACCAGCGAAACGTCTGCAGCCGGGATACGGTACGAGATACCTGTCAGCTTGCCCTGGAGTTCAGGGATTACGAGGCCTACTGCCTTAGCAGCGCCTGTTGTCGACGGGATGATGTTTCCGTATACGCTTCTTCCTGTTCTCCAGTCTTTCTCCGACTTGGAGTCAACTACCTTCTGCTTCGATGTCGAAGCGTGGATCGTAGCCATCAGGCCCTGTTTTACTCCATAGTTGTCGAATACGACCTTTGTAAGCGGAGCCAGGCAGTTCGTTGTGCAGGATGCGTTCGAAACGACCTTGATGTCGCTTGTGTACGATTTGTGGTTGACACCCATTACGAATGTCGGTGTGTCGTCTTTTGCAGGAGCGGACAGGATGACTTTCTTAGCTCCGCCGTTGAAGTGGCCCTGAGCCTTTTCTGTTGTCAGGAAAGCGCCTGTTGCTTCGATGATATACTCTGCTCCGCACTCCGACCAGGGAATGTCCTCGAGATTGTCTTCGCTGAATACTCTTACTTTCTTTCCGTTGATGACGAGACCGTCCTCATAGATATCCAGCTCTCCCGGGAATCTTCCGAATGTGGAATCGTATTTGAGCATATACTTCATATACTCAAGATTGGCTTTTCTCTTGTTGATTCCGCAGATCTCGATATCGGGATCATTGACAGCCGCACGAAGAACGACTCTGCTAATTCTACCGAATCCGCTAAGACCAACTTTTACACCCATTTTGTTTGCCTCCTTGTTTTTGATAAAAAATCGAGAGTTATAATTAACCGGATCTTCCCGGGAACACATGCTTCAATACCATATTGCGACCTGCAGCCCCAAAAAAAATCTGCCTTGTCCCGTTCATCCTCTTTTGTCCGAGGAGGAGCAGTCACTGACAGATGTAGCATTTTTTGTAGCTGTTTTTGTTCGCATATCTGTATCCCGGTTCATCCATTGTTTCGTTCTTCATTATTATATAACTGTATGAGTTATAATTCAACCCGTGTTTATTTGAATATGCTCTATTTCCAACAACCATCAAGTAATATTTTCAGCCCCTGCTTACTCGAGGCCAGGGAAGCCCTGCTGGCGAAGCGCCTCGAAAAGAATGATGTTGACCGAGTTCGCGAGGTTGAAAGAACGAAGCCTCGTATCCTCGCTCATCGGGATCCTTATGGCCATGTCCTTTCTCTCCGCGATGAACGGTCTGGGAAGGCCCTTCGTCTCGCAGCCGAACAGTATCATGTCCTCGTCCCTGAACTCGGGCTCGGTGTAGATCCTGCCGCCCTGCGTCGTCGCGAGGAACATCCTCCTCTTCTGCTTCACCTCATATTCTTCGAGGAACTCCTCCAGGCTGTCGTGCACGAAAAGCCTGACGTAGGGCCAGTAGTCGAGTCCCGCCCTTTTGAGATGTCTGTCGTCTATGCTGAATCCGAGAGGTCTTACGAGGTGCAGGCAGGTTCCCGTCGCCGCGCATGTCCTCGCTACGTTTCCCGTGTTGGGAGGTATCTCCGGATTGACCATCACTATATGCATTGCCATTTTCTGATATCCTTTTCTCTGTTTCTGTTTCGAGTTATCTGTTTCAGGTTTTCCGCTTCAGGTTTTCCGTTTCAAGCTCAAGCTCTGTCTCGAGATGACCATCCCGATCAGCTTGCCGTCATTAAGGTATAATAACACTTTCTGTTCTCATTTTGATCCGATTCTTTCAAATTACTTTTCTGCTTCCTGACCTGATCGTCTGAGCTGACCCGCATGACCCGCATGACCTGACCGGCCTGAGCTGACCCGCATGACCTGACCGGCCTGAGCTGACCCGCATGACCTGACCGGCCTGATTGGGTGTTTTGGCGAAAAAAAGAAGGATATTCACAAAACGCTTTACCTCGTTAAAGCAAAATCGAGGTGTAAGCGGCTATTCTTTGTTAAATCAGCCGATCCCGGCCGTTTTTCGCCTGGATTTTCGTCTCAGGAAGAGAGAAAAGGAAATAACTGGCAATTTTTTCGGAATATCGCTTAAAAAAATCAAAAAACACCCAAAATCTCGCAGAGCGGCCCGGATCTGCCATGAAGAAGCCCGACACCACGGATCTGTCATGAAGCCCGACACCACAGATCCAGCCGCAAAAAACAAAGAGACCCCTTCCGGGATCTCTTTGCCTTGAACAGTTGGTTGTTCTTGATATTGCTTAAATTCCCTTATCTTGCTTTGTATGCTTCGATGCCGAGTCTCAGGAGCTCCATAGCTCTTCTGATGTCGTCCTGGCAGAGGACGTAAGCGATACGGATCTCGTTGATGCCCTTTCCTTCTGTTGCGTAGAAGCCTGCAGCCGGTGTGAACATCATGGACTCGCCGTTGTCTTCGAACTCTTCGAGCATGAAGATGAGAAGGTCTTCAGCGCTCTCTACCGGCAGTTTGATCGTCATGTAGAAAGCTCCGCCCGGTTTCTGGCAAACTACGCCGGGGATCTTCATCAGCTCTTCGTAAGCAACGTTTCTTCTTGCTTCGTACTCGTCTCTTACGCTCTCGATGTAGGATGCCGGAAGTTTGTAGAGCTCTGTTGCGCCGATCATCTCAAGTGTCGGAACACAGAGTCTTCCCATAGCGATCTTCATAACAGCTGCCTGGAACTCTTCGTTTCTGGAAACGAGGAGACCTACACGGCCGCCGCATGTGGAATATCTCTTCGAGATGGAGTCTACGATGAGGACTCTGTCCTTGATCTCGTCGATCATCGAGAAGGATGTCGGCTTTACTCCGTCGAATACGAACTCTCTGTATACTTCGTCAGCGATGATCCACAGATCATGCTTCTTTGCGAACTCGCCTACGAGTCTCATCTCGTCGAGAGTCAGGACTCTTCCTGTCGGGTTTCCCGGAGTGATGCAGACGATAGCCTTTGTGTTCGGTGTCAGAGCTGCTTCGAGCTGCTCTTCTGTTGCCCACTGATATCCGTTGTCCGGGCTTGTCTGAACAGGAACTACGCTGCCGCCGGACATTGTTACGAATGTGTGATAGTTTGTGTAGTACGGTTCCGGGATCAGAACATCGTCGCCTTCGTTGATGATCGTGCAGAATGCCATGCTCAGAGCTTCGGATCCTCCGTTCGTGATGAGGATGTCGTTTCTTTTGAGCTCAACATCATATCTCTTGAAATAGTCGATTACTGCATCCTGAAGGTTCTTGTCGCCGCCCGACTCAGCATAGCCGATAGTCGGAGCATCATACTTTTTGATGGCGTCAAGATAGCAATCCGGTGTTTCGATGTCCGGGTTTCCTATATTAAGATGATAGATCTTCTTTCCTGCATCTTCTGCCGCGATAGCGATCGGATTGAACTTTCTGATCGGTGAACCCTGCATCTTCTGTACTCTGTCTGATAACTGCATTTTTTTCCTCCTTTGAAACAACGCGCCCTTTTCCTCCATCATCGTCTTTCAACATGATGGCTTCATTATCTCAATGACCCTTTTTTCCGGTCCGATGGCCATTCCCGGTCCTGCCGCTTCGCCTCCACGTGAGCTAAAAAAGAAAAACGAGCCCCGCGAAACAGCATTGCTGTTTTACGAAACTCTGTTCTTTTTGCCTGAGAGTGCTACTCCTTCGGCGGCCGCAAAAGCGGCTCTCTCCAGAGACCCCTCCGTACGCACGTCCTTTTACCTGAGAGATTTGCCCCTTCGGTACCGGTCGATTTCTGATGTAAGATTGCAGTCCATCGGATTCTCCGTGCGTCATCACCGGGATATTGTTTTGTTCGGGATAGATTTTACCGCTCGTTACTCTGATTGTCAACATTAAACGGTATGATTTCACATGCAAAAAACAATTTTTACATTTTTGAGGACATTTTGCCCATAATGAGATATAATTCATTTCTATAATTGATTATAAACTCATCAAAAACGCAACATCCAAGGGAGGACATCAATGAAAACGATCACACTTGGTCTTCTGGGTTTCGGTACCGTCGGCGGCGGTGCTTACGAAGCGCTGAGGATGACAGAAGAACAGTTCACGAAAAAGCTCGGAGTAAAGCTCAGGGTCAAGAAGATCCTTGTCAACACTCTGAAGAAAAAGCGCAGAGATGATATAGATCCTTCCGTCTTTACCACCAATGCCAAAGATATCATCGCTGATCCCGATATCGACATAGTGGCCGAGGCGATGGGAGGTATCGAACCGGCGACCGCTTACATGCTCGAAGCCATGCGCTACGGCAAGCATGTCGTCACAGCCAACAAGGCTGCAGTCGCCCACAACTTCGAGATCCTGACAAAGACGGCTGAAAGATACGGCGTCCTCTTCAGGATGGAAGCATGCGTCGCAGGCGGAATCCCTATCCTCAACGCGATCACACAGGTCCTCCAGGCCAACAAGTTCGAAGAGGTTCTCGGCATCCTCAACGGAACGACCAACTACATCCTCACACAGATGACGAAGTACGGTCTTCCGTATGAAGAAGTTCTGAAGGACGCTCAGGAAAAGGGCTTCGCTGAGGCTGACCCGACGGACGATGTAGAAGGAATCGACGTCGCCAACAAGCTTTCGATTCTTATGGCTCTCTCGTTCGGAAAATACGTACATCCGACTGAGATCCCCAGAGAAGGCATCACGGGCGTCACTATGGAAGACATAGAAAAAGCAAAGGCCGAAGGCAAAACGATCAAGCTGATCGCTTCGGCAGTTGACAACAACGGCGAATTAGAATACAGTGTAAAACCGGTGGCGCTGCCGAACGACCACCCGCTTGCCGCTGTCAGCAATGAATACAACGCGGTATTCCTCAAGGGCAATGCCGTAGGCGAGCTGATGTTCCAGGGCAAGGGCGCAGGAGCGCTTCCGACAGGCAGCGCGTTCGGCGGAGATATACTCAATATTATGGCTTTGAGCGGAGGAAAAATGTTATGAGTTTGATGCAGCAGTGGCAGGAGCTGACCGACAATCAGACAGAGGCAACTATCGATGCATTCTGGAAAGAATACTGTGATGCGGAGATCAAGATCTATTCCGATATCATTTCCCGTGCGGAAAGAAACGGCGAAGATGTCACAGGATCGCTGAAAGGAAGTTTCGGCGAGCTCGTTGAACAGTTCGGTGTAGACCCCGTTATCTTCATGGGCTTCATCGACGGCGTGCACACTTCACTCGTTGAAGGAACAGGCATCGTCGCAGGAAAGAGCGACATCGATCTTGAGAGCATCGATGAGAGCAGCGATATCGACCTTACCATCGATATGAAAAAGCTGTACTTCAATATGCTGAAGGCGGATGCAAAGCATCTGTACGGCATCGAAGGATGGCTCGATCTCCTTTCAGAAGACGAGCTGAAGCAGATCGTCAAGGACTTCAGAAAGTCCGGTACTGTCGTCAAGGGCAAGAAGATCGGAAGAAACGATCCGTGTCCGTGCGGCAGCGGCAAAAAGTACAAGCACTGCTGCGGAAAGAACGCTTAGGAGCAAGCGTGCAGTAAGCGAATACTCACAAAACAACGCAAATAAATAACAGCGATCGCCATACGGCGGTCGCTGTTTTGTTATCGGCTTTTGTAAGCAGCCTGCTTACTTTACTCCCCTCTTCATGCAGTCGGCGCTTACAACGCATCTTTCGCACTCGGGCTTTCTCGCATGGCAGCAGCGCCTCCCGTGGAAAATGATGGAGTGATGCGCCTCCGTCCACCTGTCACCTGGAAGTGTTTTCTTCAGCTGCTCCTCTGTCTTTTCGACGTTGTCCGCCTTCGCGAGGCCAAGGCGGTTCGAGACTCTGAATACGTGGGTGTCCACGGCTATCCTCTGGTGGCCGAATCCTTCAGCCATCACGACGTTCGCCGTCTTTCTTCCGACTCCCGGAAGCTTCACCAGAAGATCGTCGTCTTCAGGTACCTCTCCCCCGTACTTTTCGACCAGAGCCTTAGCCTGCTCCACGATCCTCGCGGACTTCGTCTTGTAGAGACCTATGGTCCTTATGATATCTTCGATATCCTTCGGGTCTGCTTCGGCCATAGCCTTCGCGTCCGGGTATTTCGCGAAGAGCTCGGGCGTCACTTTGTTGACGCTCACATCGGTGGTCTGCGCCGAAAGAGTAACCGCGACCAGCAGGCTGTATACGCTGACGTAGTCGAGGGCGCACTGCGCTTCGGGATATTCTTTTCTGAGAGCGTCGAGTATCCTGACCGCTCTTTCCTTTTTATCTTTCACTGTTTCTCTTGCCATGAACATATATTAACAGATTCCAGGCCGGATATCTATTTTCTTTGTATGATGGTGTTTTTCTCAGCTGACCTTCTTGCGAACAAAGGCCGATTGTTGTATTATTTTAAAGGTTAAGTTTGCTACGCGGGCTTAACCCTCTATATGAAATTATTGCAGTTGTATTTGGGAGAAGAAAATGAGCAAAGAACGCAGGATCATTCAGGTGGATGAGCGTGTGCCTCTTGGTAAGGGCATCCCGCTTAGTATCCAGCACACATTCGCTATGTTCAGTGCTTCCGTACTCGTACCGTGGCTCTTCGGTATCAACCCCGCCATCGTACTTCTTATGAACGGTATCGGAACACTGATTTTTATTTTTATAACAAAAGGCAGATCGCCGGCTTACCTCGGTTCAAGTTTCGCCTTCCTGTCGCCGACATTCCTTCTGCTCGGCAAAGAGCAGTTCGGATATCAGTACGCCCTGGGCGGCTTCGTCGTGACGGGACTGATATTCATAGCCGTCGCGATACTGATCAAGTTCGTCGGCACGGACTGGATCGACATACTGATCCCGCCCGCAGCCATGGGCCCGATCGTAGCTCTGATCGGTCTTGAGCTCGCCGGTTCCGCAGCCAGCAACGGCGGCATCCTTCCGGATGAGAAAGGCAGCTTCGCCAATATCGATCCGAAGGTAGTTCTGGTATTCCTCATCACGCTGCTGCTTGCAGTATTCGGTCAGGTCCTCTTCAGAGGATTCGCCGCAGCGATAGCCATCCTCATCGCGATCATCGCAGGATACTGCGTATCGCTGGCATTCGGTCTTGTCGACTTCAGCGGCGTTTCCGACGCAAGCATATTCGCGGTACCGAACTTCATGTTCCCGAAATTCAGCCTTCAGGCAATATTGATAATAATTCCGGCATCACTCGTCGTCATCTCGGAGCACATCGGCCACCAGGTCGTAACGAGCGAGATCGTAGGCCGCGACCTTCTGAAAGATCCGGGCCTTCACAGATCCCTCATCTCCGACGGTATCTCGACGACGCTGTCCGGTCTGTGCGGATCCGTTCCGACAACGACATACGGCGAGAACATCGGCGTTATGGCCGTAACGAGAGTCTACAGCGTTTGGGTCATCGGCGGAGCAGCCTGCTTCTCGATCCTGCTCGCATGGTTCGGTAAGGCCTCGGCTCTCATCCAGTCGATACCGGCTCCGGTCATGGGCGGAGTAAGCTTCCTCCTCTACGGAATGATCGCTGCATCCGGTCTGAGACTCCTCGTTGATGGAAGAGTCAACTACGCAAAGGCAAGGAACCTTGCAATGTCGTCGGTAGTATTCGTAACAGGCCTCTCGGGCGCTGCCATCAAGATCGGAGAAGTACAGCTGACAGGTATGTGCCTTGCTACTCTCGTAGGCATAGCGATGGGCATCTGCTTCTACATCATCGACAAGTTCCATATCGCGAACGATGAAGACGAACCAGATACGATAGACTGATCGAAACAAACAACTGACTGGTCCATTACATATTGTAATGTGCATTATTGCAAAAAGAGGACCTGCGGATATCCGCGGGTCCTCTTTCTTTTCCTTCATTTTTCAATCGCTTTAGCGTCTGATTCCGGCTCTTTTACGCCCCTAGCAGACCGGACACAGGCAGTCCAGGCATATGAGAGCCTGCAGAGCCTGACAGAAGGCGTCCTGGTTTCCATAGCCCTGCCCGTAAGCCTGCTGCTGGAACATCTGCCCCGGCCTTCTCATCTGCATGCGTATCGTCCTGTACTCCTGATTGTTCGGGTCCATGCTGATCGCCTGGTCGACTTTCGAAACCGCGTCGTCGAACCAGCCTTTTCTGTAAGAGATCATCCCCGAGAGGAAGATCCATTCCGCGTTCTTGATCGGGATGCTGTCGAGCTTCGCCTGGGCTGCCGCGATGTTGCCCGCGTCGATATATGCCCTGACCTGTCTGAAGTCCGCAGCGTTCTGTCCGGAGTAAGCGCCTCCCGCGCCGTAAGCACCTGCTCCCGCGCCATAAGCGCCTGAGCCGTAAGCTCCACCTGACTGTCCGCTCCTCTCCTTCATGATCTGGTCATACGCCTCGTTGACCTCACGCAGTTTTTCCTCGGCAAGATCGGCCAGAGGATTGTTCTGGTACTTGTCGGGGTGATATTTCTTGACGAGCTCCCTGTAGGCGCTCCTTATCTGTTCGTCAGTAGCGTTTCTTGATATTCCGAGTACTTCATACGGATCGTTCATGCGATTCGTTTCCTTTCTCTATTTGTCGTTTCCACTTTTATTGCGTCTTATCGTTGTGCCGGCTTGTCATATTCCGGCCGTTTTCATTTCGCCGGAGCCGGCGCTTTTTCCGAGCGCCTCTTCCGTCCTTCGCAGAAGTCCCATGAAAACTATATTCTCTATTATACCTTTATTCCCTTTCAGTTCAAGAAGATCAGATGCTTTCGCTATCATGGCGAGATACATCATGAGGTTGAACTCGACGTTCTCCTTTATCCTTTCGCGGAACGCGGCGGGATCTTCACCGCCTTTACCCGCATCGGCAGCTTCATCCACGCCGGCCGGATCCGCTCCGTATCCGAATCTGTATATCAGCGGGTTGTAAGCGCCGCTCTCTATGTCCTTCTCGAGATCTTCCCATGCGTCCATCAGATAGATCCACTTGCCCAGATAGAAGCCGAGCTCCGAAAGGATCACCTCAGCCTGGCCGGCTGCTGTGCCGCCTTCCTGCCCATCAGGTCCTGTAACGCGGCATCCTGTCACGAATATCGACCGCATCAGCTGGGCGAATTCTTCAGCGACTTCGTCGAGGCTCGCACACTTTTCATCTTCGAGTTCATTCAGGTGCTCCAGCCTTGCCGCTATGTCCCGGCAAAGATCAGGATACTTTTCCGAAAGCTCGGAATAGATCTTCTTAAGAGGCCTTCCCACGGCTTTCATCGCCGCAGCCTTTGCTACCGCGCCTGCGCCGCTTTCACCTGCTGCGCTTTTTCTGCTTACAGCATCCTTGTCTCTCTGATCATCCAGATAATTGAACCACGCGAGGATCAGCATAACGTCAGCCGAGTAGTCGATCCCGCTTCCCGCCGCGATGTTCTTTCCTTTCACGGGATGCAGAAGGCACGAGCCCTCCGTCACTTCCGGAGCTTTTCCGCTTACTCCGTCGAGGATCATCGCCAGGAAGACCGAGTCATACGAAAGCACCGTACGCGCAAGCTGCGAGTGGCGCGCGCCGATCGACTTGCACACACCGCAGTAGTAAGCACTGTACAGTTCATATTCTCTGACTTTAAGTTCACCCTTCTCACATGTCACATATCCGAGCATGTGTATATGATACCACGAGAAGATGAATATTAACTGAAAAAAATGTGCGTCCGGACCTCATTCTTTCGCAATGCGCATTGACTTCTTGACGCCAAATTGTATAATTGTATACAGAATCACCGGAGCAAGGTATTTCCAACACTTCTGCGGTGATATGGCTAAGACGATGTTCCGCCGCAAAGGCGGCGAAGAAGGAGGAATCAAAATGGGCAAAACACTGGCTTACAAGATCCTTGAAGATCACCTGCTCGAGGGAGAGCTCTACCCGGGCGAAGAGATCACTATCAAAATGGATCAGACACTTACTCAGGACTCGACAGGTACTATGGTATACCTGCAGCTCGAGGCGATGGACGTAGAGCAGGTCAAGACGGAGCTTTCGGTAGCTTACATCGACCACAACACTCTGCAGACAGGTTTTGAGAACGCTGACGACCACGCTTTCATCAAGAGCGTCGCGAAGAGACACGGCGTCCACTACTCCAAACCGGGCAACGGCATCTGCCACCAGCTCCACCTCGAGAGCTACGGCAAGCCGGGCAAGACTCTTCTTGGAAGCGACTCGCACACACCGACAGGCGGCGGCCTCGGCATGATAGCTATCGGCGCAGGCGGCCTCGACGTTGCTGTAGCTATGGCCAAGGGAACATATTCGCTTACTGTACCTGAGGTCTTCGAAGTCGAGCTCAAGGGCGAGCTCAGACCCTGGGTATCGGCCAAGGACGTCATCCTCAAGGTCCTGCAGGAACTCTCCGTCAAGGGCGGCGTAGGCAGGATCATCGAATATACAGGCGAAGGCGTCAAATCGCTTTCAGTAACAGACAGAGCTACGATCACCAACATGGGCGCAGAGCTCGGCGCAACGACATCGATCTTCCCGAGCGATGAGAACACGAAGGCTTATCTCGCTCACGAAGGCCGTGAGGAGGACTGGATCCCCCTCGCAGCAGATGAAGACGCTGAGTACGACGGCAAGCTGACGATCGACCTTTCCGAGCTCGTACCGATGGCTGCGAAGCCGCACAGCCCGGACAACGTTGATACAGTAGCTGATATAGGACCGATCAAAGTCGATCAGGTAGCTATCGGATCGTGCACGAACTCCTCGTACACAGACCTCATGAAGGTCGCTGAGATCCTCAAGGGCAAGAAGGTCCACCCGGACGTTTCCCTCGTCATCAGCCCGGGATCCTCGAAGATCACTGAGAAAATGGCACAGAACGGCGCACTGGCAGACATCATCGCCAGCGGCGCGCGCATCATAGAGAACGCATGCGGACCGTGCATCGGCATGGGCCAGTCCCCGAAGTCGGGCGCTGTTTCGCTCCGTACGTTCAACAGGAACTTCAAAGGCCGCAGCGGCACTAACGACGCTCAGGTCTACCTCGTCAGCCCGGAGACAGCGGCTATCTCCGCTATCGAAGGCGTACTGACAGACGGCATGACGACAGGCATCGAGATCTCGCAGCCTGAGATGGCCGACTTCCACCAGAACGAAAACTTCATGATCCATCCGGACGGATGCAACACGACGAACACCGACGTCGAGATGGGACCGAACATCAAGCCGTTCCCGAGAAACGTCGCTCCGCTCGGAAACCTGCACACGACGGTAACGCTGCACGCAGGCGACAACATCACGACTGACGACATCATGCCTTCAGACTCGCGTCTGCTGCCGTACAGATCGAACGTTCCGCATCTTTCGAACTACTGCTTCGAGAAGATCGACCCCGAATTCTCGAAGAGATGCCAGGAAGTCCAGTGGTGCACGATCATAGGCGGAGAGAACTACGGTCAGGGCTCCAGCCGTGAGCACGCTGCCCTCGCACCGCTCTACCTCGGAGTAAGATTCGTCATCGCGAAGTCGTTCGCGCGTATCCACCGCTCGAACCTCATCAACAGCGGCATCATCCCGCTCGTATTCTGCGACCCGGCGGACTATGAAGACATCGAACTCGGCGATCCGCTCGTTATCGAGGATGTAGTAGATCAGCTCGAAGAAGATACGATCATCGTAACGAACCTGAACAAGGCTCACGAGTACAAGTGCGCCGGCAACTTCCAGGAAAAAGAGAAGCTGATGCTCCTCGCAGGCGGAAAGATCAACTACATCAAATCGCATGAGTAAGCTGAAAGCCTGAAGGCAGACTGAAAGGAGAATACCCATGGAATATATGGAACAATTCGAAAAGATAATCAAAGAGCAGACAGCAAGAGTCGAAGCCATGAAAAATGACGGCGGCTTCATCGACTATCAGGCTCTCGACACTATCAAGATAGGAATCATCGGCGGCGACGGAATCGGCCCGGCCATCACGAAGCACGCTTACAAAGTGCTCGCTTCCCTCCTCGAAGACGAGGTCAAAAAGGGCAAGGTCGAGTTCAGGATCATCGACGGACTTACGATCGAGAACCGCTCCGCAGTCCAGAAGGCCATCCCCGATGACGTCCTCGAAGAGATCAA
>ODAI014681751.1_pt1 | contig 12652 bp, 9 predicted proteins | sample 1539321 | NCBI WGS metagenome assembly ODAI01 (sample SAMN02144231, study PRJEB22623) | gut metagenome | biome: sheep rumen | host: Ovis aries | place: New Zealand
CCAATCATTGGATAGTGAAGAATAAAAATATAAAAGATAATTATTAAGGGTATTAATTACAATTAATACCCTTTTTGATGTTTTTCTGTTAAGTTTTGTAAAATAGACAAAACTATTGATAATATTGAATTGTAACCCAAATACGAGATTCTTTATTTTTTTATTAACATAAAGTGTTGACATAAAAAAATGATGTGCAATAATAATAAAGGACTATTTAAGTGTAGTCTGAACACTAATAAAAACGAAATGTAAATAGCGAAAACTAATAACCCCAAAAATCATATAAACTCCTAGATAATAAACACTAAAAAAGACCATTAGGATGCAGAAAACAAACCCACTCGAATCACACACCGAGTGGTTTTTTTTATCTTTAATTAAAAATTGTATAAAAACTTGTTTTTTATTTATATTCTATGTAAAATTAGAAAGTAATCATAAAGCGGTATCGTCTAGTGGTTAGGACGGGAGATTCTCATTCTCCAAACAGGGGTTCAATTCCCCTTACCGCCGAATAAAACAGAGAATACGCTTGCTGTATTCTCTGTTTTATTTTACAAGTAACGTAGAATAGAAAGAACCCCTACAAGCCGTCAGGCTTGTCAGGGGTTCAACGTGAGCGAGCTGAGGCTGGAGTGTTTTTGCTGAATGTGCGACTAGCACAGAAAGCAAAACACGGAATTGCCGTTAAACGCGAGCGAACAAGACAATTCCCCTTACCGCCGAATTTCATGACTCCGTATGGAGTCTTTTTTGTTATAGGTGAATTGAACCCGCCATCACTCTCGTGATGTGGGGTTCTACCCCTCTCAGAAAATCCTCAACGGTTCGGATTTTCTTCGGCAGAGTCCTTACCGCCGAATAAATGAGAGAATACACTTGTTGTATTCTTTCATTTATTTTACAAGTAACGTGGAAGGGAAAGACCCTCTACAAGCCGTAAGGGTTGCAAGGGGTTCAGCGGATTTGCGGACGGACGGAAGTCCGGATAGCGAAGAAACGGAGCGACTAAACCGTCAGGTTTAAAAGCGGAGCGTTCTAAGCGTGGAGCAAATCCAAGAAAATTCCCCTTACTGCCGTCCTACTTTTTCTTCAGAAAAAGTAGGCAAAAAGACTTTTTATATATAGCTTGTAGATAATACCACAGGCTTTTTGCGTATTTATACTTTTTCCTGACTATAACAAAGAATTTCTATATTCGTTAGCACTTGTTAAGAAATTCTATACTCTACAAGTAGTGATGGCTATATAAATTTTTCGAGTAAAAGCATTGTACAATTTTTGCACCGAAAAACTAATTCTATTGACGTTGATTTGTTTTACCTGTAAACTAAAATAAGTCAGACGATATTTTAGCAGAGGGGTTTATGTATGGAAGAACTTAAAAAATTTAATACTGCAAAGTTTTTAAGCTTTGCACTGGGTTTCTTCGGTTTACAGTTTGCTTGGCAGATGAGAATAATATTATCTGGTCCTGTTACGGAAAATCTGGGTGCATCACCGTTTATATTCGGTTTAATATGGCTTGCCGGACCTTTTACAGGTATGGTAGTTCAACCTATAGTCGGAGCTCTTTCTGACAGAACCACTTCTAGGTTTGGAAGGCGAAGACCGTATTTGCTTGGCGGAGCATTATTATCAGCACTTGCATTATGGGCACTTCCTAATTCTGAATTAATTACAAATACTATATGTACTAATTTAAATATATTAGTACATCCTCTTGCTGCGCTTTGTTTTGCAGCTGTTATGATATGGATTTTAGATGCTTGCGTTAATATTGCACAAGGACCATACAGAGCTTTAGTTCCTGATGTAGTTCCTCAGGAACAGCATTCTGTTGCAAATTCATATATAAGCCTTGCTATCGGTTTAGGGTCTGTTGTTGCTGCTGCTACAGCACCTTTCTTAAAATGGGCATTTAATTATCAAATGTCAATTAACGCACAATTTGTAATGGCAGCTTTAGCGTTTACATTAGGTATGCTCTGGACATGTATAATGATTAAAGAGCGTAAGTACGAGCCTAAAGAAGATGAACAGAAAGAAAAATTTGATTTTATAAAATCATTAAAAGAATTTTTTGCTCTTTCTCCGGAAGTCGGTAAAATATGTTGGATGCAGTTCTTTACTTGGATAGGTAATATGTGTATGATGATATATTTTACACAATATGCAGTACACACTGTGTTTGGAGTTCCTGATTTGTCAGGCGTAAGTGAAGCTGTAAAATCATCATACGACCATGCAGTATTAGCAGGAACAAATTTTTCATCTATTTGTTTTGCTATATTTAACCTTGTTTGTTTTATCGTTGCTATTCCGATTGGTGTTTTATCTGTAAAATTCGGTAATAAAAAAGTTCACATAATCTCAATGTTATCTATGGCTTTAGCTTTTATAGGGATGGCTTTCTGCCATGAACCAAAATTTGTAGCTGTTTTAATGGGACTTTCAGGTTTAGGATGGGCAAGTATATGTGCGCTGCCGTTTGCAATGCTTTCTCAATATATAAAACCGGGAACGGAAGGTTCTGTTATGGGCATTTTTAATATATTTATTGCAGGTCCTCAGGTGTTTGTCTGTACATTAGTTTCTTGGTTTATTAGCAGATGTTCTTTTAATGTATTTGACGGTATTAATTATCACTGGGAATATACATTTATTATAGGTGCAATTTGCTTAATATGTGCTTCGATTATTGCATCAAAAGTTAAAGATAAAGTATCGGCATAATATATGGAAGATAACATTAATAAAAATATCAGGGGAAAGGTTTTTTTAATTTATCCTCCGTCTCCGATTATTAACAGAGAAGACAGATGTCAACAGCCGATAATTAATTCGGTTGTGGCTTCACCTCTTCCTCCGACTGATTTATTATATCTGGCAGCAATAGCGGAAGAATCTGGGTATCACGCAAAAGTTAAAGATTATAGTTTTGGCGGAGATTTTCTTGACGATTTAATTGAATATGCTCCTGATTTTTTGGTTGCAAATGTTGCTATGCCAACTTACAAATCAGATATGGAAATTTTGCTTCGAGCAAAAGAGTTATTACCTTCCGCTAAAATAATTGTAAAAGGTGCCCCTTTTTTAACCTATAATACAAATGTTACTTATGAAAACCCTTTTATTAGTTATGTAATTGTAGGAGAAGCGGAATATACATTTAAAGACATATTAAATGGTGTTCCTGATAATGAGATATTAGGTATTTGTTATACGGATGAAAATATGCAGGCAGCAAAAAATGAGCCTCGTCCGTTTATTGAAGAGCTTGATAATTTACCTTTTCCGGCAAGACATATAATCAATAATTCCTTATACACTTGTTCTAATAACGGCAAAGTTCAAGCTGTGATAAAAGTTTCAAGAGGTTGTCCATATAATTGCTTTTTCTGCCTTGCGACCCCGATATCAGGGATGAAGGTCCGTAAGCGCTCTGCTGAAAATATTATAGCTGAGATAAAAGAATGTGTAGAAAAATATGACATTACAAATTTTATTTTTTGGTCTGATATTTTTAACATTGATAAAGATTGGACTATTAATTTATGCAAACAAATAATTGATACAGGGTTAAAAATCACCTGGTCATCAAATATCAAAGTTAATACAATAGATGAAGATACCGCATTCTGGATGTATAAAGCGGGGTGCAGGCTATGCAGTATTGGTGTCGAAAGCGGTTCTCAAATAATTTTAGATAATATCGGAAAGAGAATTACTCTTGATGAAATAAGAAATACTGTAAAAATCTTAAAAAAACATAAAATTAAAATTCACAATTGCTTTGTTATCGGTCTGCCTTGGGAAACAGAGGAAACTATAGAGGAAACAATAAGATTTGCGATTGAGTTAGACAGTAGTTTTGTAAGTTTTTATGTTGCTAACCCGCTTCCCGGAACAAAATTCTTCGCATATTCTATGATAAACAAACTTATAACAGAAGAATTGGATTATACGAATTCTTATTGTGAACCGATTGTTCGTGCTCATAAGCTTTCCAAAGAACGTATCTTAGAGTTACGTAAACAAGCAATTAAGAGATATTATTTACGTCCTGAATTTATTTTAAAAACATTTTTGAATGTCAGAAGTTTGGCTGAATTTAAAAATTATTTTACAGCGATATTGAATCTGATTTAAAAAAAATAATTATTAAAATAACTTTGCCCTGTTGACTATATTTTATTTACCTTACTTGATGATTTATTTTTTTTAAATTTGAATTATGATAGGCGTGTTAATAAAAGTGCAAATCAATATATTAAAGGAGAGAGATTAGATGAGTTTATGTATGGCACCTTCGTATCAGTTATGTGCATTAAACAATTTATTTATAGAATTAACCGCAAAGAATTGTAACCAACGCTGCAGCGGATGTTATATTGATTTTCCTATTTCTAAAAAAATAAAAGACTATATATCATTAGACACTATAAAAGAAGCTATAAATGATACTAAAGATGAAAATATTCATTGTATATATTTAACGGGCGGTGAGCCTATGACTCATCCTGATTTTAACGCTATACTACGATTATGTCTTAAAAGAAGTAATGTTTGTATATGTACGAATGCCAGTTTTTTAAATGAAAAAAAAATAAGATTTTTAAAAAAAGTAGAGGATGAGGGACTTGTTCAAAATGAATTAAATGATGAAAAGTTGAAAGGACAAAACCAAATTTTTTTCAGACTCTCAGTTGCACATTTTTTGGAACAGGAAAGTGATAAAATTAAATACAGAGGGCATTTTCGACAGACTATATCAGCTCTAAAAATTTTATCAAGATATAATTTTACATCTGTTTTAGCAGTTCAAAATTTTTATAAATTAAGTGATGTTGTTATTAAAGAAAATTTAATGAATTTGCTTGCTCAGAATGAAATTACAAATACTGATGTCCAAATAAATGTATCATATCCGGACTGTTCTGACAGCACTGTAGTAAAGTCAGAAAAAACTGATTGTATGTATGGTAGAGTTCTCACAAAAAATGGTGTATATTCTTGTCCGTTCCTGTCAAACGACTACAGAGGAAGAATGGGAGTATCTTTTAAAGATTATTCAAAAAATATTACTGCCGAAACAGATTTTTGCTCTACATGTTCAATAAATAATAATTTTATGTTTGCAATAGGATAATTGTTAAAAATACAATAATTAATTGTTATATAAACCTTATATGTCAATAATTTAAGACAAAATTGCTTAAAATATAGTTAACATTTGTAACATTATTCGGTTGAATTAATACTAAAGAGTTACTTTTTTTTTAGAATCATGGTATAAATAATAATGTAAAAATATATATTGAATACTAAAAAGAGATTAAAAATACGAAAAAATGAACGGAGGCAAGAATGTCAGTAGGACAATTTGTATTTATGTTACACAGCCATCTTCCATACTATAGAAAGGCAGGTATGTGGCCATTCGGAGAAGAAAATCTCTATGAATGTATGGCAGAAACATACGTGCCGCTTCTAAATGCAATATCAGAATTGTATGAAGAAGGTATAAAAGCAAAATTAACTGTCGGTATTACTCCAATACTTGCAGAACAATTAAATGACGAACATTTACAGAATGGTTTCGTAAAATACATAGATGCACAAATAACTGCTGTTTCAAAAGATTTGGAAAGATATCCGGATCCAAATGTTGCTCATTCTCAACACTTAAAGTATTTAGCAAAATATTACTTTGATTTATGGAATAAATTAAGAGATGATTTTGTAAATAAATATGAAAAAAATCTTATAAAATATTTTAGAAAGTATCAGGATTTAGGTTGCATAGAGATTACGACATCCGGTGCTACACATGGATTTTCGCCATTGCTTGCTACAGATAGTAACTTGAATGCTCAATTTAAAATAGGTCAAGATACCACAGAAAGATTATTCGGTAAGAAAGCAATGGGTGCTTGGCTTCCTGAATGTGCATACAGACAAGGATATGAATATGTAGGCAAGGATGGCAAAAAACATTGGCGTCCTGCGATAGAAGTTACATTGCAAAATAATGATATTCATTACTTCTTCACTGAATCTCATGTAATTGAAGGAGGTAACTCAATAGGTAACAGACGTGTTATAGGTGTTTATGGTAATATTGAGTATATACCGCTGCCTGAAAGACCTGCAACAGGATATGACACATATTCCGCATATTGGCTGCCTGATGCGCAAGTTGCTGTAATGGGCAGAAATGACAGAGCCGGCTATCAAGTATGGTCAGCTGCCGACGGATACCCCGGAGACGGATGCTTTAGAGAATTCCATAAACGTGATGATAAATCAGGTATGCACTATTGGAGAATTACTTCTCCAACGACTGATTTGGGTGACAAAATGTTATATGATCCTGTTTTGGCATTTAATAAAATAAATGAGAACTCTGATCACTACACAACGTTAATTTATCATTTGTTAAATGATTATAAAAAAGCAACCGGAAAAGAAGGGCTTGTAATGGTATCATTTGATACTGAGTTATTTGGGCACTGGTGGTTCGAAGGTGTTGAATTTATTAAACAGGTTATTAAAAAGTTCAATACTTACTTACCGGAAGTTGAGATTATGACAGCAGGTGAATATATAACAAAATATCCTCCAAAGGAAGCTATTCAGATTCCTGAGTCATCTTGGGGTCAAGGCGGTCATTTCTATGTATGGCAAAATCATTTAACTGAATGGATGTGGCCAATTATTCACTCTTGTGAAAAACGTATGTGTCAAATTGTTGATGCACACGCTGAGATTCCTGAAGATAAATTACTTCACAGAGCATTAAATCAACTTGCGAGAGAAAACTTATTGCTTCAATCCTCTGACTGGCCGTTCTTAATTACAACATGGCAAGCTAAAGATTATGCAACTGACAGATTCAATGAACATGTTGACAGATTTAGTTTTATTGCTGATATGATTGAAAGCGGTAATATTGATGATGCTAAACTGAAAGAAATAGAAAGTATTGATAATTGTTTCCCTGTAATTGATTACAGAGTTTATCAATCAATAACTGAAGGTGTAATACCCCAACAAGAAAAGAAGTTGGCACCGTTATATACATAAAATTAAATAAATAAAAAAGCGTTTTTTGCATTTGCAAAAAACGCTTTTTTTATATTTCATACATTTCGTTTCTGCGCATTCTATAGTTGAAATCATTGCGTTTTAGTTTTAATAAGCTATCTATAATGCCTTTTGTGCTGTTTCTTTTTGTTATATAAATTCCTCTTCCTGTGTCTGCATCATCCTTTATTGCTATCAGTGCATACTCGTTTCCCCAACCGATAGGTTTTTTGGTTAGATTAATTGTATAATTGTCATATCCGAATCGCTCTATTTCTGCTAATTTTTTATTTAATTTATAATTGTTTTTTATACGATTTTTTCCATAATTAATATAATCTCTTGCAAATTTTTCCAGTTTAGGAGAAATTTTTGCTTGAAAAGTCGGTTCTTTGTATAGATTTAAATTTGTTTTCATACTTACCTCTATTCATTATCATATTTTATTCTGCCTGTTTGATTTATTACAATTGGTTTATTTAGATGTTTAATGTATTCACAAGTTAAGTATGCTTTATTAAAAGGATATTCAATGCATTCATCTTTTGGTGCAAGTACTCCAAATTCTTTTCCCCATGTCATTATGAAAGAATCTGCAACTACTTTATATTTTTTATTTTCTTTGGGAGAATTTATGTTTATTTTATGTTGTTTGCCGTCATTATCAATAAAATTCATTTCTTTTAAGGTCTTGTTTTTTGTATCAACCGTATAATTTAAACCTGAAACTGCTAATAACCCCGGTTTATTTCCCGGAGTGGCATAACTTTTTTCAATAGCTGTTTTAAATGCGTCGACTAATGTTTTTTCTGATATTTCAGCAATTGATATATTGTCTGCAAAAGGTGCAATTTCTTTTATGTCACTAGAATCTATATTACCTTTTTTAAAGTAATTTCTTGTTCCTGCATTATTCCAAATAGCTATGTCTGCATCCATTTCATATCTCATTGCATCACACATAAAGTTAGCGTGTGGATTTTCTTCTAAAAGTGATTTTGGTGCGGACGGAGCATATTCAATTTGACCAACTTGTTCAGGTGTTCCCAAAATTTTATTAAAAATTAATTGGTGAACCAGATTTCTATGGAATAAGCTTGTATCTGCCAAGTTGTTTTGCGCTTTAGTTATAACACCGCTATTATCAAATGTTAAATTGAGTTCTCCAAAGTTTCTGCCGTCTTTTCCTGCTTCTGTAATAATAACAGGTTCACCCGATTTGGAATAAATAAGATTATCTCCTTCTGTAATACCTTCAATTAGTTCATGAGTATGTCCGCCAATCACTACATCAATACCATCAGTTTTTTCAATAACTTTTTTATCTATTTCAATTCCTAAGTGTGATAATAAAATTATTTTGTTGATATCTTGTTTTTTTAGTTTATCAATTTCATTTTGTACAAGTTGAATAGTTGTATCTAAATCTTTTGCGTTGCAATCTTTATGGTAGTCAGGGTGTGTTGCTCTCTCTGTTAAATCGATTGGTGTAACACCGATTAATCCGATTTTTTCACCTTTTACGTTCACTATTATAGAGGGTTTTATAAATTCTTTTAACTCAGATTTATTATAATTTTTTATATCATTATCATCTTGGCTTACAAGAGGTTTCTGCTCAATATTTGCAGCGAGAATTTGTCCGTCAAATTTTGTTGCAGTTTCTTTTAAGTCGCCTTGTTTTGTATCCATCTCATGATTGCCAAGAGCGGTAGCTTTTACTCTTGCTAAATTTAAGAATTTTGCAGTTGCATCGTGTACCGGTCTGTTTTTCTCATCGCCGATATCGTTATCTCCGCCTGATAAAATAATATCACCTTTGATTCCGGATAAAATTCTCATCATATTATTTGTTTGTCCGTGCAGGTCGTTAACATAACCTATTTTAATTTCGAAGGTGTCATTTGTTGGAGATTTTTCAAGTTTATTTGCAGGTATACGATTTTCTTCTCCTTTAAAATTCGGGGATGATATTTTAAATATACCTTTATTATAAGTGAATTTATTTGTATCAATTGTAATATTCATGTTGTCCTGCTTACTGAAAATAAAAATTGCTAAAATTTCTTATTCATACTTTATTCGGCCTGTTTGGTTGATAGTTATCGGTTCATTTATGCGTTTGATATAGTTGCAAACCATAACATCTTTATCATATGGATATTTTTTTATGTAATTTTCTTCTTGAGCCAAAATATTATAATCTGCGCCTGCTGACATTAAAAATTCATCTGTTACAACTTTATATTTTTTAGTTTTACTAGGATTCTCTATGTCAATTTTATGTTTAATTCCGTTTTTATCTGTATAGTTCATTTCTGTTAAGGTTTTATCTTTTTCGTTAACAGTGTAATCAAGCCCAGATACAGCTATTAATCCTGGTTTGCGGCTGCTGGATGAATATGTGTCGTGTATAGCCTTTTTAAATAAATCAACAATTGTCTTTTCGGAAACTTCGGCGGTTACAACAAAATCTAAGAACGGTGAAATATCCTTGATATCTCTTGAGTTAATTTCTCCTTCATGGAAATAATTTCTTACACCGCAATTATGCCAAAGAGCAATGTCAGAGTCTGTTTCTTCCCTCATAATGTCGCAAACAAAATTTGCATGCGGATTTTCTTCTGTTAATGATTTTGGAGGAAGTGGCGCAGATTTGATGTATCCTATTTTTTCTGCTTTGCCTAAAGCTTCTTCAAATATGTATTTGTTTACCAGATTTTTCTTAAATAATCCTGTTTCTCCGAGGTTGTTTTGAGCTTTTGTAATAATACCGTCTTCATTAAATGTCAAATTGAGTTTTCCAAAGTTATTGCCGTCGCGTCCTGCTTCAGTCAAAATAACAGGTTCTCCCGATTTGGAGTATAGCAGGTTCTCACCCTCTGTAATTCCTTCAATTAGTTCATGTGTATGTCCACCGATTATTACATCTATACCATCGGTTTCTTTTGCAACTTGTTTGTCTTTCTTTAACCCCAAATGAGAAAGTAATACAATTTTATTAACTCCGCTCTTCTTAAGATTATCAACTTCATCTTGGATATCTTTAATTGTATCATCCAATTTATCTATATGACAGTCAGTGTGATAATTAGGATGAGTTAGTCTGTCAAACATATCAATAGGTGAAGCACCTAAGAGACCTATTTTTTCTCCGTTAACTTCAACTATTTTAGAAGGTTTTAAACTTTCTTCAAGATGTGCACGACCTAATTTTTTGACCTCATCAGGAGCCTCATCTTCTATCATTTTTTTCTTTAAATTTACAGCAAGTGCTTCGGCTTTATAAGAGGATATTGAATCCATTAAATCTTCTTGCGTTGTATCCATTTCGTGATTTCCGACTGCAGTGGCGATTACGTTTGCTATGTTTAAAAACTTAGCAGTTGCTTTGTGAATTTCTTTATTTTTTTCATCTCCAATATCATTATCACCGGCAGAAACGACGATATCACCTTTAATACCGGATAAGATTCTCATCATATTGTTTGTTTGACCATGTGTATCATTAACATACCCGATTGACAATTCGAAAGAGTCATTTGTTGGTGATTTTTCTAAATCTGATTTTGTACTTAGATTTTGATAATTGTTCGTTGATGTCGGATTTGCTTTGAAAATTAATGATTTGTTGAGAGGATTGATTTTCATTGTTTACCTTCTTCTGTTTGTTTAAAAACGCCTGAAGATTTTTTTTGCCATTGTTTTTGTAAATAGTTACAATTATTTACATAGAAAGAGTTGTAAGAGCTTTCCTTAAAACTTCTTCGGAATTTGTATTATCGTTAATAGACGGCAAAATTACTTTTATAGCGTTGTTAATTTCATCTTCTTCATACCCGAGAGAAAGTAAAACTGCTTGAGTATCACCAATAGCCTGCGAATGTGCTGTTGTTCCTGATAAAGAAGATGATTTGGGAAGTTCGGTTTTTATTAATTTGTCTTTTAATTCTAAAATTATTTTTTGAGCTAACTTAGGTCCTACACCTTTTGCGCGAGTCAATTCTTTATAGTTTCCGTCAATAACCAGAGATATAACTTCGCAGGCATCAAATTCATTAAGCAGAGCAAGAGCCATTTTTGCACCGACTCCTGAAACTGATAAAAGAATTTGAAAAATATCTTTAGTTTCTTTATTAAGAAAACCGTATAAAGACATTGCATCTTCTCTGTGTGTTAAAAGAGCGTAAACTTTTTGCGGTTTATCTTCATTGATATTAACAGAGTTAAAATCCCTGTCAGTAATTTCTAAAAGATAACCGATTCCTGATGCTTCAATTGTCAGATATGTACCTTTAGAGCTCTTTCTTTTGTCCGTAATAAATCCCTTAAAATAGTCGAACATTTTTACATACTCCCCATAAGAATTATATCATAAAAATAAAGCATGTATAAATGTCTAAAAAGTATGAAGAGAGAAAATGTAAACGTAATACCCTCTTTACAATCAAATATGTTTAAGATATTATTAAGAGGTAAACCAATTAAATACATATGGAGGAATGCCAGAGTGGTTGATTGGAGCGGTCTTGAAAACCGTCGTACGTGCGAGCGTACCTAGGGTTCGAATCCCTATTCCTCCTCCATTTAAAAAGCCGATATTAATATCGGCTTTTTAGTTTGTTTATGCATATTAATTACCTTTTAACAGGACATTTGGTCGGAAGGGGTAAATAAACGTATTAGGCAAAAATACTAATTTTAGTAAGTCTCAGCATTTTTATAAGGTCGGAAATAGGTTGAATATAAATGTCCGAAATGTCCGATTTAGGTATCACAAATGTTCGCTCATTTGCACTTTTTTTTCAATTATTTGCACTCATAAGTATTTGTTGGGTTAAAACCCAACCTACCCACTCAAAAGTCCTCAAAGTTCCATTTTTAGAATTTTAAGAGGGTGAATTTTAGCCTCAAATGCCGACGAAATATAAATCATGCAAAAAGACAAAAATAGGTAATTTGAAATATTTGGTGCAAAAAATTGCACCCTTGTTTATATTGCGATAAGTTAATTTTATTAAATATTAAAAGAATCTGTCAAGACCATTTTCCATATCTTTGTCATTAGTAAAAATTTCACCATTGTCTACAAAGCCATTACCATTTTTGTCTATAGCATATTGTTTCCCTATATAAACACTATCAAATATGTTGTTCTTTTCCTTAGATTGTGCATGTTCTGCATTAAAACAACAAAAAGAAGTATATATATCATAAGATTTATTTATTTTTCGAACTTTAAATTCACGAAGAGTATAGGGTTCTGTTGAATCTCCTACTCTATCTATTGTATCTTTTGTTCTATAATAAGCCAAACCATCTGAAGTAGAATTCCATACTTTTTCACTGCATTTTCTACCACCAGACTCAAATTCTTTATATTGAGGAGTAAAACGAAGTTCTTTGGCATCCCATTCACTATTTAGTGATTCTACTGTTGGGAAATGCATTCCTACTTCAATATTCGTTGTAGAAGACGTTATATACTTTATTGGTTCCATATGTTCTCCTTTTTGTATTTTCCTCGTATATTTATATAAAGTATTTTTTTTATTAAAAA
>ODAI012580281.1_pt1 | contig 12651 bp, 8 predicted proteins | sample 1539321 | NCBI WGS metagenome assembly ODAI01 (sample SAMN02144231, study PRJEB22623) | gut metagenome | biome: sheep rumen | host: Ovis aries | place: New Zealand
ATGGTGTTAGCCGTTCCAAGGTCCATAGCTATCTCTTGGACAAAACTAAAAAAAGCCATTCTAATTTACTATTTGACTATTTACTATTTACTTTTCAAACCAAGCGTGGATGGCAGTGTCGTAATGACTGCTGACGCCAAAGGCACGGGTAGCAAACTGACGGCGCTGAGCCTTGGTGGTTTCTGCTCCCTGCTGGTTCAGGATATCGAGCAACATGCTGTACTCGGCCTTAGAGGGAACGATGACGACATCGTTGAAATTCTTAGCACCGGCACGAATCAGTGAGATACCGCCAATATCGATTTTCTCAATGATGTCCTCCTCGCTGGCACCGCTGGCAACAGTCTGCTCAAAGGGATAGAGGTCGACGATGACCAGGTCAATCTCGGGAATCTCGTACTGAGCCATCTGCTGGCGATCGCCTTCATTGTCGCGACGACCCAGGATGCCACCGAACACTTTCGGATGCAGGGTCTTCACACGTCCACCCAGGATAGAGGGATAGGTGGTCACGTCCTCTACCTTCTGACACTCATAACCCAGGGACTCGATAACGGTCTGTGTACCGCCTGTAGACAGGAACTTCACCCCTTCGTCGTTCAACTTCTTCAACAAATCTTCCAGCCCATCCTTATGAAATACTGAGATGAGCGCAGTCTTAATTTTCTTTGTGTCTGCCATAAAAATGATATAACGTTATATTCGAATTCGAGCTGCAAAATTACAAAAAAAACAGCATACCGCACAACGTTTCTACAAAAACTTTCACCTAATAGACAAAATAATGCGATACGTCAAGGCGCGCTACAAAGTATAGGCAAGATTTACCAGCAGCGAAGAGGCTGAGACATGATACTTGGCATAGCTGACATTCAGTTTCAGGCGTTCCAGTTCGATGCCACCGCCCAACGACAGTCCGGCACCATGGTTAGAGGAATTGTCTTCGCCTTCATCAATCTTCATTTCACTGCTGCGACGGAAGTTATAACCTGCCGAGACATAGATGGCAGGACTGAGACGGATGTCGGCACCGACGGCAAGGTGCTTGATGAAGGCCTGGTCCCAATTGTTCAGACGGGCCAAGGAGGCATGAAACGTCAGAGGGGCATTCGGCAACTGCCGACTGACACCCACCAACAAGTCGAAGGGAATGCGCTCAAACTCCTCCTCATAGGCCTTGATCTGACCGCCCAGGTTACGGGCAACGGCTGACAACGACCAGCCTCGCTCCGTGTCCTGATAGTTCAGTCCTAAGTCGACAGCCACTGCGGCAGACGAATAGCTGCCAATGGTCGAGGAGATGAAACGTGCCGTGATGCCACCGCTGATGCGGTCAGAGAGCAGATAGGCAAAAGAGCCTGCCAGCGCGATATCCTTAGGCGAAAAGGCGCCCGTCTGCTGATTGGCAGCGGTGGTTTCCTTGATTTCGCCATACGACATGTACTGGGCACTGATACCCCACGAGCCACGTTCCTTGTAGGCACGGACAAAGGATGCCGACGCAGTGGCACTGCCCTCCATATAAGTCATGAAGTTGACGTTCAGCGTCTTGTCGCTGACATCGGTGATTAGCGCAGGGTTATGGAAGATGACGGTGGCATCGTCGTTGGTCAGCGACACATTGTCGCCACCCAATGCAGCGACATGAGCACTTACCGGCAAGCGCAGAAAGCTATATACCTCCTGCGACTCCTGCGCATGCATGCCAATTGCAAACAGCCAACAGCCAATAGCCCATAATCGTTTCTTCATCATTGATAATAACGGAGAAATATTCATTTTATTGCTATTGTCTGTTGGCTGTTTGCTAAAAGCTAATTGCCAATTGCTAAAAGCTTATTGCTAAATCACCTTCAGCGTACCCATCAGATAAACCAGACCGAAGCCCAGTACCATGGAGATGACACCCATAATGATACCTATCTTTGCCATGTCGTTCTGCTTGACATAACCCGTAGCGAAGGCCAAAGCATTCGGAGGTGTAGAGATGGGAAGAATCATGGCGCTGGAAGCAGCGATGGCGACACCAATCAAAACGGTGCCAGTACCACCAATAGGAGCCAGCTTGTCGCCCATAGCGCCGCAGACTACAGCCAAGATAGGCATGAGCAGGGCTGCCGTTGCCGAGTTAGAGATGAAGTTGCTGAGCATATAGCAGATAGCACCGCCCAGCAGGAGGATGAGCAGCGGTGAGAACTCGCCGAAGGGGATGCTCTCCACAGCGTTGGCTGCCAGACCGGAAGCATTCAAACCATAACCCAGTGCGAAGCCACCGGCCACCACCCAGATGACACTCCAGTTGATCTGCTCCAGGTCACGCTTATTGATGACACCCGTCAGAGCGAAGATGCAGAACGGTAACATAGCTACCGTATTAGCATTGATACCCGTGAAGCGGTCAGAGAGCCACAGCACAACGGTGAGTATGAAGGTGATGATGACGACCCATGAGTGGAAGCCCTTCTGCATGCCACCGTCGATGTTAAGCTCAACAGTCTTCTGACTGAAGGGGAAGAACTTAAGCAACAGGCGCCAGCTGATGAACAGTAGCACGATGACCAGTGGGAACATGAACATCATCCACTGACCGAAGCCCAGACCGAGGTTCAGCCCCTCGGGGTCGTTCAGATATTTCAGTGCGATATTGTTAGGAGGAGTACCGATAGGTGTACCCATACCACCGAGGTTGGCTGCTACAGGAATAGACATAGCCAGTGCAATACGGCCCTTACCCTCAGGAGGCAACTGACGGAACACGGGGGTGAGGAACGTCAGCATCATAGCGGCAGTTGCAGTGTTCGACACGAACATCGAGAACAGACCCGTCACGAGCAGGAATCCCAGAAGCACCATCTCACTACGCGTTCCGAAAGGACGAAGCAGCACCTTCGCCAACTGCGCATCGAGACCTGTCTTCGTAGCGGCAATAGCCAATACGAAACCACCGATGACCAGCATGATAACAGGGTCGGCGAAACAAGCCATCACACCTTTGTAGCTGAGCAACTTGCCCACCTCCTCTTCCTGCACCATTGGCGAGATGCCACTGTCTGTACAGAACAAGAGCATGAGCACGATGATGGCAATAGACGTTGCCCACGAACTGACAATCTCGAGAATCCACATCAGGGTGGCAAAGGCGAAGATGGCTATGACACGCTGCTGGATGACCGTCAGGTTCTCAATACCGAACCACTCCGACGGAATATTCCAGAGGAAAAGAGTGACAAGTGCTACCAATGCAATCTTGATAGCGCGTTTGGTACCATCAGTGGGATGGTATTTTCGTTGTTGACGCATGGCATGATACGTCTCTACGAGATGGAATCCTTTGTAATTATTGAACATTTTTGATTATGTTAGATTTTTGCGACTGCAAAGGTACGAAAAAGTCGGGAAGAAAATCCTAAAAAGGGACTCTCATTTTTGGTTGGACGCTGTATAATGATACAAAAAAAACACTCCACTTCGCAAAACGGAGATATTTGCAAAGTGGAGTTGCCAAAATTGATAAATAGTTAGTTAGTTTATTGTAAAGAAATCTATGTCAATATAGCCGCCAGTCTTCTGAGTAGCGAAGTTGAACAAGGCATACTTCGAACCCATAAAGAAACGCTGCCAGTCAAAGCGCATACGGTAGTCGTTACCTATCTTCTGCCAGTGCTCACCATCCAGACTGTAATAGAAGGTGGCAACATCGGTACGCGGCACGAAGTTGCCATCAATGCGCAACCAGATTTTGGTCGATGTCAGCGACAGGCTCTCGACAATCTTCTCGGTGGCACTCTCTACGGCCTTGTCGCGTGGAGACAACTTGGCAGATAGTTCAGCAGCACAGAGCGTCAGCTTCTTACCATCTTTCTTGATCATGAGTGCTCCGGTCTCGTCATTGAAGGCCGCAAAACCGGCACGGTCGCCAGCCTTCATGTGCGACAGGTCAAGTGCTACGACAGCACTGCACTTCGGCCCCTTCATGCGCTGTGTCAGCGTGTTAGGAGCGAGATAGAGGTTGGGGACTACACGATTGGTCTTTAAACGGAGGAAACCAGGACGTTCGGTCAATGACCACGCACTGTTTACGGGGTTATGGTTCCACTGCCAGTGGAGCCCGAGCTTGGCTGCCGAGAAATCGTCGCTACAGATGATATGTTTCTCCGGCTCACCACTAATCAACGGACGTACGTGGTCGGGGACACGGCCATCTTCATCACCCAGCATGGGCCAGCCGTCAATCCAGCGACAGGGCGACAGTGTCAGCACACGACCGACGGCACCACGATCCTGGAACATGACACCATACCAGTCGCCATCGGGAGAATCCACGATGGTTCCTTGTGCCAGATAGGAGAAACCGCCGAAGTCAGACTCCAGAATAGTGTTCTTCTCGTACGGACCACGGATATTGTCGGAACGGTAACACACCTCACGGCGATGACGACCCGGTGCATAGACATGGGAAATCATCAAGAGGTAGTAGCGACCATTATGCTTAATCATGCGAGAGCCTTCCAGCAGACCAGTCTCGTCGGCCTCGCGCTGGAACAGTTGTACATGAGAGCCCTCAATGACGTCAGAGAGATCGGGCTTCAGCTCCATCATTTCGCCTGTGCCATAAACGACATACACACGGTTGTCGTCGTCGAAAAACAACGAGCAGTCGTGGAAGTGGCGCATACGCGATACCAGCTTCCACTCACCGGCAGGGTCCACAGCACTATAGATATAGGTATCGCCCATCGCTCCACGCTCATTGGGAGCAAAGAGGACATAGAAGCGACCATTGTGATACTTCAAAGAGGTAGCCCACTGACCACGACCATAGACTGTACCCTCTTGCAGGTCGTACTTGGGTGAATCGGTCAGACGATCATAGACGTAACCTATTGTCTCCCAGTTCTTCAGGTCACGGGAGCGCATGATGGGCGCACCAGGCATCAGATGCATGGTGGTGCTCACCAAATAATAGGTATCGCCTACGCGTATAATATCGGGATCGGGGACATCAGCCCACAGCATCGGGTTTTCGACAAAAGTACCGTTAGAGCTGCTGGAACGCTTTCCAGCAGCTTCTACGGTTACAAAACAAACTACTAATGATAATATTACTACTAAAACAAATCTTTTCATCTTAAGAACAAAACGGTTTCATCGTTTCTCAGAATCAACGGTATGCAAATTACGTTGTATTCCGAGTGCAAAGATATATACTTTTTTTATAACTCTGTTTCTTTATTGTTTCATCTATTTTCCCATATGTAACAAAAACCTCCGCGAGGCTGAAAAATAACACTTTTTGGTGTTTTTTTCTGTTTTTCTATATGCCATTTTCGGTCTTTCCCGGGTTCATCGGTGAATAACGTCACTTTTTTACCGTGGAAGTCAAGGGGTACTTCTTTGACGGAATCTGTTCCATTGATGCCAGCAAGATACCACTTGTTACCACTGCGGCGTGCCAGGATGACATACTCTCCTGGATAACCGGCAACGAAACGGGTCTCATCCCATGCTGTCGGCAGGGCAGAGAGGAAGTCCTGTACTTCCTGAGGCTGGCTGAGATAACTCTCAGGGCGGTCTGCCAGGTGCTGCAGTCCACTCTCGAAGAGAACAGTCAGCGCCAGCTCATGACCGTGGGTGGTAATATGCGGATGCTGTGAGTCACTAAATGTACAAGGCGTATAGTCCATGGGGCCAATCACATTACGGGTAAAGGGAAGGGTAGCATTATGGCAGGCTGCCTTGTTAGTAAAGGTACCGACATTGTTATACCATTCAGCACCATAAACACCCTCAGTACTCATGAGATTGGGCCAGGTACGCTGCCAGCCACGGGGTATCGTCGCACCGTGGAAGTTGACGAGGAGATGATGGCGCGCAGCACTCTCCAGCAGATCGAGTTGGAAGTCCATATTGCGCTGATTATCACCAGAGAAGAAGTCAATCTTCACACCAGCAACACCGATTTTCTCACACCAGGCAAACTCCTTCTCGCGGTCTTCGGGTTTGTTGAGCCGGAACTTCGGTGTAGGAGCACCATCTACCCACCCTATCGACGAGTTGTACCAGATGAGGGGTTTGACACCCTTTGACTTGGCATAGGCTACAGCGTCCTCGATGGTCTTGCCCTCGTTAGAGGCTAACTTATTCATATCGTCCCACTCGGCATCGATGAGTACATAGGGAAGACGGAGTTTCTCGGCCATGTCGACATACTTCTTGATGATGTGATAGTCGTTAGATCCGTGATTATAAGCCCAATAGATCCACGACACCACACCAGGCTGTATCCAACTGGTATCAGCCATCTTATTAGGAGCGCTGACATCAGTCACCAGAGTAGATTCCACTACATCCTTCAGCGTACCGATGATGGCGACACGCCAAGGAGAAGCCTTTTCCCCTGCCTTCTCCGAAGGGAGAGGGAGCTCTTGTTCCGCAGGAACGACCTTGAAAAGTTCACCATCGTTATAGAGGCACGATGCACTCTGTCCATGCTGGATATTGGCCTCAGATATCAATACAAAAGTACCATCGACAGGTTCCAACAAGGCGGGATAGGCCCAACGGTTGTTCCAACCCTCGGCAGATTTCGAGATACCGCTATACGAAGGAACAGGAGCTACCTTATAGGTGGTAGACAATGGGAAGAAACCCTCATAAGAGTCGCACCACTGTTGCATCCAGCGGCGTGTACCTTCAGGGATGCGGTAGGTAACGTCCGAAGACTGAGGACTGACGGATAAAGTACGGAGAGCGATGCCATCGTTATAGACACGCAGCTGCACACTGCCACAGCGGTATTCGTTAGCCGCATTCTGACAGTGACTACGCTTGCCTGTCAACATACGGTAGTCGTCCTTCACGCCACCCAGTGCTTCCACAGAAGTGCCCAGACGGGACTCGATTATCTCCAACACTTGCCGCTGCTGATATGACACCTTCAGCAGCTGCCCTTCAACGACCACCGACAATTTTCCATTCGGCGACGTCATCTTAGTAGCCATTGCGCCCACCCCTAACAGCAGGAGCAATGACGTCAGTATTTTTCTCATCATGATAATTAATGGTTATTTGCTAAGTTTCTGTACATATTTCACGGGTTCTCCCTCACCCTTCAGCACGTCGGCAAAGTCTTGTGGCTTGATGGTGACAGGACCATGCATAAACTCCGGTATGTTATAACACTTCATGAACTGACGATGGTAGTCAGGGTCGGCACTCGGCAATTCGAAGGGTTTGGTGCAGCGGCCGTCTTTACCAATATGTGCAAAGAAAGGACGGGTATAGGTGCCGTCGTCTCGACGACTGCTGAATACCACCCATTTGCCATTGCTCGACCAGGAGTGATAACTCTCTGTGTCGGGTGAGTTAATCTCTTCTGCAGGTCGTGTCTCGCCAGTCTGAAGATCCATCAGCCACAGGTCGCCATCGTGATGCCAGATATGGAACACACCATATTCCGCAAGGGCAAACATCAAGTAGCGGCCATCAGGGGAGATACGTGGCAGCGTAGCACTCTTGTTAAGACTGTCTGCAGAAAAAACGAGTTCACGAGGGCCAAAATCCATCGTTTCAGGATCGAAGCTCTTTTTGTAGATATTGTATTTTAGTTCTTTGGAGCGCATAATAACCTCTGAAACCAATGACATCGTCGTGTCCTTTCGTTCAAAGTGAGCACTACAGTAGTAAAGTGTCTTTCCATCGGGAGCCCAAGCGGGGAAAACCTCTAATTCGGTTGTATCATTCTCAAGATTTGTCACCTCTCCCCTATCCACATCATAAGCAATGAGGTCACTCTGCGAATCAAAGACCTCTATCTTATTATGGTCGACAGTATGAAAGTCCTGAGCGGTTTTATTAGTAGAATAGACAATCAGATTCAGCCAAGGATGCCAGGCAGGATAAACACCAGCAGAGAGGATGGAGTCATTTTTCATGTTCACCTTTTTTATTTTACCGTCATACGCAACAACGGTACCTCCTTGATTCTGACGGGCATGAAACTGCATGCGCCGGGGGTTGTACTGCTGGTAGTGGTGGCAGTTGATACATTGACCATCCTTTTCAAAGCTGCAAAGCACATTGTCATAGATTACGCTCTCGTCATAGTTTTCCAAGCAGCGCTGATTGATGGTCAGAGCCTCATAGCTCACGAATGACGGGAATATCAGGCGGTAGCTCAAGTAGCTATCGATGCTATCGGGTGACACAAAGATACTGAAAGGTTTATAGTGGGTCCACGCATCTGCCTTGCGAGTATAGACATCCACAGCGATGGCACCGCCTTTGGCCTGCTCAACCAGTGTGCGCCAGTCGTCGAGTGTCGGTTGCGCCTTGTCGGCAAACACCAGTTCCTGATCACCCACCGCATAGCGGGCTATCATCTCGTCAGCCTCCTCGTCAAGTTCGAAAGTGAGGGGCGCTATATTGACAGGGACGGTCACATTCGTATAATCGGGATAGATCTTCGGCAAACGAGGGGAGTCGGTAAAGGTCTCTGGCACAGAAGGTCCTGTACAGCCCATCAGTGCAAGGCAATAAACGGCAGCTATTAGTATCTTGTTTTTCATCACACGCATAGTATTTAGTATTCCGGCAAATTACTCATCGTATAGTAATCATAATAGAAAGTATCTCCAAAGAATGGGTAGAGTTCCTTACGGGCTATCTCTATATCCAGCCCATCGTAGTTGGACAAGGTAGTTGCAAAACGCTCAAAAGATTCCTTGATAGCCGTATCAAAAGGCAACTGCGCCACATCGGCCCTACCCTCTTCCATGCAAAACAGATAGGCAGCTTCCTGGTAATAGCGGGGCATCGGACTCTGGGGATGCAGGCGGATGTAATCGTTGAAGCGTCGCCAGAAATAATAGGGATTTTTCGTCCAGAGAGTAGCTAACAGGCACTGTTCCTGGAAGATAGGATCCTCTGTATAGGTGCTCTTGGACAACTCTTTCATGAGAAAACTCTCCGTATAACCCTGGTCACCGCTGAGCACATTCTTGTAATGGAGCATATGAGTAATAGGCTCCCGTTCAGTATCTTTGGCGATAAGGTCTGGGTGACCTAAAAGCGTTTCTGCCTGTTCAGCCCAATCGCGATAGAAGAGAGTCTGCTTCAGAATAGCGATATACTTACGTGCCAAAGGCTGGTCATTCTCAAGGAGGGCACAGTTTACCAACAACTGATAGTCCTCTGTACGGAATCCAAATTCCACGCCCATCTCCATACACAAACGGTTGCAGTAGTTCAGCATGCCATACTGATAATATATCAGTGGTCCAGCCACCAGCATCAGTCGCATGCCGAAAGGTGCGGCATACTCCTTGGAACCGTTCTTATAGAGGAACATCTCATTGCCTTGCCTGCCCAGACGACTCAGCGCCAGGTTTCGCATCATCACAACAGCCCTGGTCGGTTCGTCCTTCTGTCTGACCGCCTCTTCCAACACACCAGTCCAGTCGCACTGCGAGATACGATGCTGCATAGCCAGTTCGCGGTGGAAGTTCTCATCTTTCATCCAGAAGTGATAGACACCTGCAACCAACAGAATGGCTATTATGCCCTGGCACAGCAGGTAAGGGAACTTCTTCATAGACTTGAGGACCTGGCGATCAGGGCGATAGGTCACCGTCAACACAACAAAGAAGAGCGCCAACATATAGTAAGGAATATAATAGATGGGGTATTCCTCCGTGATGTAGTACAACGGCAGTTCTGCCCAGAAGATGTTGGCCTGATTGACCTGATAATACACATAACGGTAGCAGAACAGGGGAACAGCGACAACGCTCAGCATTGCAACAACACTGAGGACGACTGACGTCATGCGTGAAACAGAAACACGCCACGACCAGATACCCATCAAGAGAGTGGCAGCCAGTCCGTAGACCCCCATGAGCGGATAGCCCAAAGCACAGGTTACAAAGATATAGGCAGCACGAAGATAGCTTCTATCAGGAACACATCTAAAGCCCCACAACAGAGCCACTACCGCTGTTGTACCAATGGTAGAGACAAAGAAGTGTCCACGGAGCTTCAGCATATAGATCCAATAGCCCATATCCATATTCGTCAGCAACAAGAGGGCAACGGGAATGAGCATCAGTATCGCCCAACGGTTGGCAATACGGAAGGTGCGCTTGACAAGCCACATGAGTAGCCACCACCAGCCACACAACAGCAGTATGCCCAGCCACGGCAGATACAAGAACTGCGTAAAGAATGTGCCTAACCAGGTGAGCATGCCACCCGGCACTACCAGCTGTTCTTTAAAGAACAACAACGAGCAGAGGAAGAGGTTCTTCTGCTGTACTTTCCATAGCAGGTGGGGTTCAAAAGTCAGCAACACAATGGCTACTGCCAGGAGTACCGCCAGCCAAAGGACGGAATAGACGTTCGATTTCAGGTATTTCAGTAATGTCATTCGTAGTAGGTCATATTTCAGGGTACAAAGGTATAAAAAATCCATGACACGACAATCACTCACTGTGTCACGGACTTTTTCTGATGTATCATTTTCTGTTTTATTGTTATTTTGTTGGAAGATTATTCACTCGTTTTTTGTAACTTTGCAGCCAGGAAACTTAAAAACACTATATAAATATGTACAAGAAATTATTCCTGACAGCAGCCCTCATCGCTGCTTGTGCGTCAATAGATGCGCAGAAAATAGCTACCGACTATAAAGGAAGCGACAACAACAACCCCATCAGTGCCAACATCTTCTGTGCCGACCCCACCGCTTTAGAGTACAATGGTCGTCTGTACGTCTATGGTTCAAATGACCACCAGCAGTTTATTGCTAATGGAAAAAAAGGAGAAAACAACTATCAAAAGATAAAATCTATCGTAGTATTTTCTACCGACGATATGGTGAACTGGACCTTCCATGGTACCATTGATACGGAGAAGATTTGTTCTGGATGGACAAAGAATCCCTGGTGGCACGGTTATGGCGTTTCGTGGGCACCGTCTGTTACCTGGCGCCATAATGCCGAGACAGACAAAGACGAGTTCTTCCTTTATTTTTGTAATAGCAGTCATGGCGTTGGTGTCCTGAAGGCTGAGTCGCCTATTGGCCCTTGGAAATCGCCTAACAAGGAACTGATGATAACCTACGATACGCCAGGTGCGAATAAACAAGGTACTAATGCCAACTTCGACCCAGGTGTGACGATTGATGACAACGGTGTGGGCTGGCTTTCTTTTGGTGGTCTTGGCCCAAGTACCGTGATGCCTAATGCTGCCCGCATTATAAAGTTGAAGCCATCAATGACCGAAGTCGATGGTTCGGCAGTTGTTATACCTGCCCCCTACCACTTTGAGGCCAACGAGCTGAATGTCATCAATGGTAAGTACGTCTATACTTATTGTTCAAACTGGGCAAATCGTTCTGAGACCGCAGACGAATGGAATGCTTATAAGACAGAGAAGGGTATCAGCGCTTCAGCACCTGCAGCCTGCTTAATGTGCTACATGGTTTCTGATAATCCTATGGATCCTGACTCTTGGGAATATAAAGGATACTACGGACCTCACCCTGGTATGGGAACCAATAACAACCACTCACACCTACATAAATTCCAAGGTAGCTACTATCACATCTATCACGGTGCCCCATTGATGGAGAGCTGGAGAGCAGCTGGTATTATTGACAACGACTGTGGTATCTTCCGTTCCATCTGTGTGAACAAGGTAAACGTGAACGAGTCAACAGTAACTATCAGCCAAGCAACAACCAACCTCACGGGTGTTAAACAAATTAAGAATTTGAATCCCTATGTACTGCAACAGATGGAGACCATGGCCAGCTGCGGTGGTATACAATATGAGGGCATGACCAACATCCAGAAGAACACCAAGATCAGCACCTTGGGCAACGATGCCTCAGAGAACCTGCAGGTGAAGATGGAACCCAACTCATGGATTGCCGTTCGTAAGGTTGACTTCGGTTCTGTTGGCGCTAAAGCATTCTCGCTGCGCGCTAAGGGTACTGGTAAGCTGGATCTACGCACCAGCAGTTCCCCCAGAGCAACGTTAGCAACCATCGAGTTCTCGTCGACAGATTTTGAAGACCATGCCTTAATATTACCCGAGGGCAAATTCAAGGGAGTCAAAAACAACCTTTTACTAGTCCTTACCGAAGGCGAGGATGTCTACGTAGACGCTTGGAAATTCACTAAGGAAGGAAGCGGCATCGATGAGATGGAGAGCAGCGATCCCGTCAAGACCCAGTGCTACGACCTGTCTGGCCGCAAGCTGTCAGACACCAGCAACCATCGTGGTATCGTCATTGAGCAGTATATCGACAAGAACGGTGTAAAGCACAGCCGCAAGAGATATTAATCGTCTGCAATAATACATAAAAAGAAGGAACATGGTTGTCATGTTCCTTCTTTTTTTTAATGTCGCCGTCAGAGTGGCGTTACCTCTTAGGAGTCAGCGAGAAGCGATAGGCCAGCGAGAAGAGTACGTAGCAGCGCATATTGTTCGTCCACGTCTCGTAGCGACCATTGGAATTAACATAATACTGCCATTGATTGACCTGTCCTAAGAGGTCATAGCCCTTCACCTTAGCTACCCAGCGTCCTTGCTTCCACGACTTGGTGAGCGTAGCATCCCAGTAGAGGCGGTCGTCATTCATCTGCCTTG
>ODAI014481181.1_pt1 | contig 12651 bp, 14 predicted proteins | sample 1539321 | NCBI WGS metagenome assembly ODAI01 (sample SAMN02144231, study PRJEB22623) | gut metagenome | biome: sheep rumen | host: Ovis aries | place: New Zealand
AGTTACCTGAACTTATAAATATAATTCGCGGCGATTGTTCGGTCTGTGGTCCAAGGCCGTTGCTGGTGCAATATTTAAACAGATATAATGAACATCAGTCACGGAGACATGAGGTCAGACCGGGTTTCACGGGACTTGCGCAAGTCCATGGACGTAATGCCATTTCCTGGGAAGAGAAGTTTGATTGGGATGTGAAGTATGTAGATCACATCACATTCAAAGGCGATGAGAAGATCATTATGGATACAGTAAAAACCGTCTTCAAAAGAGAAGGCATTAGTGCAGCCGGAGAGGCGACCATGGGTGAATTCATGGGTACGGAGAAGAATTGATGAGGATTTTATTTACTGGAGTGGGGCGGCGCATTGAACTTCTTCAGGCTTTTCGCAATGCCGCTCTTGTTTTGAATAAGGAACTTAAGATCTATGGCGCGGACATGGCAGGAACAGCCCCTGCTCTTGCTTACTGTGACTTCACACGCCGTGTGGTTGCTATGAAGGATCCAGGGTATATCCAGAACCTTCTTGATATCTGTGCGGCTGATCACATTGATCTTCTTATTCCTACTATCGATACGGATTTACTGATTCTCTCTGAGAATAAAGAAAAGTTTGAAGCAATCGGCACACGAGTTATGATCAGTGCACCAGATAAGATCCGGATATGTCGTGATAAAAACAATACTTCTCAGTTTTTCGTAGATTGTGGACTTCATGCCCCAATGCCTGTAAACAATTGGAAAGATTATAAGAGCGGCTTCCCTGCCTTTATCAAGCCGAAGGATGGAAGCAGCTCTATCAATGCTTTCAAGGTAGAAAATGAGGAAGAGCTTGAAGTTTATGCTGGTCAAGTAGAGGACTATATTGTTCAACCTTTCGTGAGCGGAAGAGAGTACACAATTGATATCTTCTGTGATTGGGTTGGGAATCCGATTTCAATCGTCCCTCGTGAACGGCTGCAAGTTCGAGCTGGTGAAGTACTCAAGACGCAGATTTGCATGGAATCTACCATGATTGAAGAGGCGAAGGTTTTGTGTTCTGCTTTCAAACCATGTGGCCCGATGACAGTGCAGCTAATCCGAGATGATGCAGGGATTGATTGGTACATAGAAATAAATCCTCGTTTTGGCGGCGGAGCACCATTATCAATGAAAGCTGGTGCGAGAAGTGCCGAGGCAATTCTGAAGCTTATGGATGGCGAAGAGGTTGAGGAGCAGAAGGTTGCCGATGGTGCTATTTACAGTCGCTTCGATCAGTCTGTGTGCATAACCGAAGGCAAGGGTCAGATTAAGGGTGTGATTTTTGATATAGATGATACGCTTTACTCTGAAAAGGAATATGTGAGATCCGGTTATAAGGCCGTCAGTGATTATCTAGGCGGAGGATATGAGGATAAGCTTTGGAGTTATTTTATAGAAGGAAAGCCAGCTATTGATGAACTGCTGAAAGAACTGGGCAGAGAGAACGAAAAAGTAGAAGTGTTGGAGGTCTATCGTTCGCATAAACCTGATATTCATCTTTATCCCGGTGTGATAGAGATGATAGAGGAACTGAAGTCGAAGGGCATCAAGGTTGGTATTATCACTGACGGTAGACCAGAAGGACAGCAAAATAAGCTTGAAGCGCTGGGATTGGATGTTGATGATGTGATTATCACAGACGAACTAGGCGGTATTCAATTCCGTAAGCCATGTGATATTGCATTCAGAATCATGATGACTCGATGGAGATTGAATCCTGCAGATATTGTCTATGTTGGTGATAACCCAGCTAAAGATTTTCAGGCACCACAGCAGCTTGGCATGAGGAGTTTGTGGTTTAAAAATGCGGATGGATTGTATTACGCGGAAGGCACCATGCAATTTGTAAGTAGTATAAATGAGATTTCTGCAATTCTCACAGTGTAAGAAGGATAGTATATATGGATATTAATAACGTATATGGCACATTACAGATGCAGCAGTATCTCCTCCAGATACTTATCGATCTTGATAAGTTCTGCAGAGAAAACGACATCAAGTATTCCCTTAGCGATGGTACTTTGTTAGGAGCGGTGCGGCATAAAGGCTTTATTCCTTGGGATGATGATATTGACCTGACTCTTGACCGTGAGAATTTCAATAAGTTTATTGCGGCGGCGGAGAATAATTTGTCTGAACAATATGAAATCGTATATGATACATGGATTCGCAGAGTAACTCGGAAAGATAATCCGAAAAAAAACGCCTTTCCTCCGGAAGGTTGCATAGATCTCTTTATCTTTGATGAGGTTCCTCATGAAAAGAAAAAAGAGAACCTACAGGTCTTCCTGCTAAAGACTCTCCAGGGAATGCTGAAGACAAATGTCATATATGAAGGGTTTTCCGTTCAGAAAAAGGTCATGCTGTTTGCGACCCACGTATTAGGCAAGATATTTCCACGGAGATTGAAGCAGAAATGGTATGATGCTATTTCTCAATGGGGAAACCTAGATCATTTAGCAGATACGGTAGCACGGTTTAATGGCTCATATAGGGGAATTGATCACGTTAGGTATCCATCAACAATAATTGAGTCCTATACGAATCTGGAATTTGAAGATCTGCAGTTTATGACAATTTCAGGTTGGGATGTGTTTCTGACAACAATGTATGGGGACTATATGAAGCTTCCTGATACAGAATCTCGAAAAACCAACCACGAACATATTGGAAGGAAAGAATAACCATAGGAGGTTGCGATGCTTAATTTTACAGTTGGCCCCGTTATGTGTAGTGATGCTGTTCGCGCTGTTGGCGGTGAACAGGTGCCATATTTTAGAACTCCAGAGTTTTCAGCAATCATGCTTGAGAATGAGCAACTAATGCTGAAATTTGCAAAAGCACCGGCAGGATCAAAGGCCGCCTTTATGACGAACTCTTCCACAGGCTCAATGGAAGCGGTAGTCATGAATTGCTTTGATAACACAGATAAAGTGCTTGTCATTGATGGAGGCAGTTTTGGACATCGGTTTGTAGAACTGTGTGAGATTCATGAAGTTCCGCATGTGGTTCTTAAACTAAATCATGGTCAAAAGCTAACGAAGGAGTGTCTTTACGAATACGGTAATCAAGGATTTACGGGACTTCTCGTGAATATAGATGAGACATCCACTGGTGTTCTCTATGATTCTGAGATGATAGGCGAATTTTGCAAGAAGAATAACATCTTTTATGTTTGTGACTGCGTTTCTGCATTTCTCGCTGATTCTTTCGACATGGCTCATTGCGGCGCTGATGTGATGATTACAGGATCTCAGAAAGTTCTCGCTTGTCCTCCAGGCATTTCGATTATCATCCTTGCTCCGAAGGCAGTTGAACGTGTAACGACCAGAAAAGTTAAGTCCATGTACTTTAATATAGCGGATGTGTTGAAGAACATGGAGCGCGGGCAAACTCCATTTACACCCGCTGTGGGTATTTTACTTCAGATTAACACAAGATTAAAGGAAATCGAAGTCGCAGGAGGAGCTGAAGTTGAGATTGCTCGTGTGGCTGCGCAAGCTGAGGACTTCCGACGGAAGATCAAGGATCTTCCTTTTGAATTTGTTTCAGAATCTCCGGCAAATGGAGTCACACCTGTTCATCCGATTAATGCGGATGCTTATAAGATTTTTGAAGTCCTTAAGGATGAGTACAATATTTGGATTTGTCCGAATGGCGGAGACATGAAGAACACTATCTTCCGCGTTGGGCATATTGGCTATCTCAATCATGAAGACAATACGACACTGATTAACGCCTTGAAGGATATGCAGAAGAGGGGCTTGCTATAAGGCTGTATTGAACGGGGAATGAGCATGGTTAAGGTTATTACTTATGGAACGTATGATTTACTGCATTATGGACATATCAGACTTCTCGAGAGAGCTAAAGCATTGGGTGATTATCTGATTGTCGGTATTACTTCAGATGATTATGATAAGACCCGTGGCAAGATTAACAATCAGCAGTCACTGATTGAGCGTATTGCTGCAGTGAAAGCGACTAACATAGCTGATGAGATTATTGTAGAGGAGTACGAAGGACAGAAGATAGATGATATCCGCAGGCATGATGTCGATATATTCACTGTCGGCTCTGATTGGGAAGGCAAATTTGATTATTTGAATGAGTACTGTAAGGTTGTCTACCTGCCCAGGACAGAAGGAATATCAAGCTCGGAAATTCGCGCCGAAAAGAGAAAATTGGTAATTGGTACGATTGGCGAGGGCAATCTCTGCAAAAAATTTATCCGAGAGATGCAGTATGTCAACGGTGTAGAGTATAGGGAATGTGATGTTTCTTTGGAAAATATTGATGCAGTGTATGTTGCTTCACATCCTGAGAATCACTATTCCGATGTTAAAAGGGCTCTTGAGGGAGGAAAGCATGTCATCTGTGAATCGCCTGTTGCGCTTTCATTGTCAGAGTGTCAAGAATTGATGAACCTGGCACATAAGAAAAAACTGGTTCTAGCTGACGCAATCAAAACTGCTTATTCCACCGCATATTCTCGTTTGTTGGTAGTGGCTAAGAGCGGACGTATTGGTGATATTCTTTCTGTAGATACAGTGTGTACAAGTCTAGCTGACGGTGCGGCAGAACAAGGGGTCGATCTGAGCAAGAAACAGAACAGTATTTGTGCTTGGGGCCCCACCGCTATGTTACCGGTATTTCAACTCCTAGGAACGAACTTTGCATCAAAGTCAATTGTGACGAAGATTCTTGATAAAGATCTTAACTATGATGGTTTTACGAAGATTGATTTTATATTTGATAAAGCAGTCGCATCTGTAAAAGTTGCCAAAGCAGCCAAGGCAGAAGGTGAACTGATTATTACTGGTTCAAAGGGATATATTTACGTTCCCGCTCCTTGGTGGAAAACGGACTATTTTGAAGTCAGATTTGAGAACGCAGCTGAGAATAAGCGGCATTTCTATCAGCTTGATGGAGAAGGAATCCGATATGAAATTGTTGCGTTTGCTAAGGCAGTCGAGAGCGGCAGACATAATATTTACATCGAAGAAGAAATATCAAAAGCAATTGTAGGCGTAATTGACGATTTCAACAAAGGTGGATATATTGAAATCTAAGCAGGTGAAACATGAACAAAGCAAAGGAATTGAGCCCTGAGCAATTTAGACTTATGCAATTAACGGAACTGGATATGCTCGTAGAGTTCGATCGGGTTTGCCGGAATAATAATATTGACTATGTGTTGTTCGGCGGTAGCCTTTTAGGAGCTGTTCGCCATAAAGGTTATATTCCATGGGATGACGATGCGGATATCGGTATGCTTCGTGAGGATTATGATAGATTTAAAAAGCATTTAAGTGAGCTTAACGCTAGAATCTGCTATTTTCAGGATCATGATACAGATCCGGAATACCGATGGGGGTACGGGAAACTACGTAGGACAGGAACCAAGTATGTTCGTGTAGGGCAGGAGCATTTAAAGTGTAAAACAGGAATATTTGTTGATGTTTTTCCGATGGATGATATTCCGCTTACCGTTCCTGGGCAAATCCTGCAGGACTGGTATTGTTATTGTCTGAGAAAGATCCTATGGTCTGAAGTCGCCAGGGTTAATACAAAAGGATTCTGGAAATGGTGGTTCACTGTACTGTCTAAGATACCCGTTTCCCTCCCATTTAAGGGCTTTCAGCAGTATGCAAGCAGAAGCAAGAACAGCTCACCTAATAGAGTAAGATGTCTGTCATTTCCTGCAACCGGAACTTTATATAAGAAAAATTCAGTGTCTGAAAGATACGGTATGCCAAAAGAATGGTTTACGGTGCGTTCAGAGTATGATTTTGAAGGGAAACGCTTTTATAGCTCTCGAGATTACGATGTAGTCCTAAAGTATATCTACGGTGATTATATGAAACTACCTGATGAAAAAGGGCGAGAGCAGCACTCTCCCTTTTCGGAGATAAAATTCCCAGATGAAAAAACAGAGGAACCTCAACCATGATAACTAAATGTGCTCATGCTGACGAAGAGCAAATCATAGCGTATATCGGGGTTAATTATCCGTTCTGTCTGTACTTATACCTTGATCTTATGAAGTATGGGATAGACTCCGATTTAATTGATGTCTATACACTGTCAGAAACAGGCAATATTAAAGCGGTTTTATTGAAATACTATTCATGCCTTCACGTTTATTCAAAAGACAATCAATTCAATGCTGAGGAGCTTGCCTTTTTTTTTACAGATAATAAGTTCACAATTCTCTATTGCACAGCGGTGACTGCTAGAAAGGTGTATACCGCTTTTCCAAGTGAGATAAGGGAAAAAGCAGTTATCACAGAAGGCTGGGTTGCTCAGGTAAAAAGGATAGACCTTGTTCCAAAAGGCCTAGCCCAATCTGCAGAAAAAGAAGATTTTGAACAAATTGCTAGGTTGATATATGACGATGATGATATCGGACGTTCTTATCAGTTTGATGAGTTGGTTAAACAGTTAGAAGAACGCAATCAACAGGGATATGCAAGAAATCTTTTAATAAAGAGTGGTGACCTGGTAATTGCACACGCCTGTACAAACGCGGAGTACGGAAGTATTGCTGTTGTAGCAGAACTGCTGGTCAGAAAAGAGTTTCGAAAGAAAGGATATGCTTCCGAAATTTGGAGATGTATATGCTCTCAACTGCTTTCAGAAGGCAAGGAAGTTTATTCATTCTATTATTCGGAAGAGTCGAGATCCTTACATAAGCATATAGGTTTTTTCGAGGTGTGCGATTGGGCAAAAATTGTTATTGAATGAGGTGCCGAAATGAGTGAAACAAGCCTTAAAAAAATATGGACAGTTGAACTTGATCTTTTAGAGAAGTTTAAAAGTATCTGCAGTAAGCACAATTTAAACTATTGCGCCTCTTCAGGAACATTGCTGGGGGCTGTCAGGCATAATGGCTTTATTCCCTGGGATGACGATATTGACTTGTTTTTACCATGGGAAGACTACAAGAAACTTATGGAGGCTGCACCTAGCGAGTGCGAATATCCCTATTTCTTCCAAAGCTTTTTAACTGAAGCAGATGGTGAAGCAGGTGCCAGTAGACTTAGGAGAAGCGATACCACAGGATTCACCAAGTGGGAATCGGAAAATGTTGGTCCGGATTATGATAGAGGGATCTTCATTGATATCTTTCCGCTGTTTAATATCCCAGATTCGGAAGAAGAACGAAATATACAAAAAGAATCCATCTTATTCTTTTGGAAATGTATTCGAGGACATGATGCGTTAGCGCAAATTCAACGAGGTGGGAGGCCAAATATGGATTACTTGCAGTATATACCTTACTATAAGAGTGTAAGCACAAGTATGAATATTACAGAGATCAAATGGGCCTATTTGAATGCTTGCGCTATGGAGAATAGACGGACAGCAGAAGTAGGAGCAACGTCTTCCAGAGTCCATTTACCTACTCTTATGTGGAAATCAGAATTGTACGATTCTTATATAGAATTACCTTTTGAAAATACTACAATTCGTTGCCCTGCAGAGTACGAAAGGGTCCTTGATAAACAATATGGGGATTGGAGAACTCCTGTGGAAAATGGATCAAGGCATGAGATGGTTTTGATTGATGCAGAGACGCCTTGGAAACAGTATGTTGCTGAACATATTTCAGATCTTTAAACATCTACCCATGGAGGAAGGAATATGGGTTCTATTATTGAATTGACCCCTGAAGAGCTTCGGCAGCTTCAACTAATCGAGCTTGAAATGCTGATTGAAGTTGACCGAATATGCAGAAAATGTGGAATAAATTACACTCTTGATGGAGGAACATTGATTGGAGCAGTAAGACATAAAGGGTTTATTCCATGGGATGATGATTTGGATATAACATTTATACATGAAGAATACGAAAAGTTCTATGAAGCTTGTAAAACAGAACTTGATACTGAAAGATTCTTTTTTCAAGATTATCGGACAGACCCCAATTATAGATGGGGTTATGGAAAACTGCGTCGTAAGAATACTGAGTATATAAAGTTTGGTCAGCAGATGTTGAAGCAAAAAACTGGGATATGTATTGATATTTTTGACTTTGAATACCTTCCTGATAATGAAAAAGCAAGAAAACGTCATAAGTGTAAAATGTTTTGCATACGGAAAACGCTATACTCTGCGATGGGAAGAAAAAATGAGAAGAATCCATTCATGAGGGCGTGGTACAGCTTACTCTATCTTATTCCTAAAGATTCAGTTTTCAAAGTCAAGAATAGAATCTGTGAGAGATATAATAGAATGCATACTCAAGCTGTTTTATGCATGATGTGGCCAACTAGCACCGTTCCAAACGGATACCCAAGGGAACTGTTTAACCAATATGTAGATATTGAGTTTGAGGGTATGTATTTTATGGTTGCGAAAGGATATGAAACAATATTAAAGATGCATTACGGGGATTATATGGAACTCCCACCGGAATCAGAAAGAAGAGGAGTAATGGACGCAGTTCAGATTAAGCTCGTAGATATCTCGTATGATGATATAGTTAAGCAATACAAGAGCTATACAAAGGGAGATTTAGCAAAATGATTAAAAAGAATTGGGAGGCAATCGCTGGCGAATTTGTAGGATCCTCATTCATCAGCTTCTGGGGACTTGGTTTTGTGGTTCCATTTGCAATTCTTGGCGGCTTGTTCCATTATAAGGTGATTGTTAAGTTGCTTCCAGATAAGGAGTAGAATCATGGTGGTTGGAGTATTGCTTGCTGGTGGGATAGGACAGCGTATGGGGGCTTCCGTGCCAAAGCAGTTCCTTGAGGTTAATGGGAAACCCATCGTTTGCTACCCACTTGAGATTATGGAGAATCTTTCTCAGATTGACGCAGTAGAGATTGTATGTGTTGAGAGCTTCATTAGTATTATGTGGAATATCGTCCAGCAGTACGGTTTTACTAAAGTGAAATGGGTGACTCCGGGCGGAGCCACATGCCAGGAATCCACATGGAATGGTCTCAAGAACTTGAAAGGGAAAATAGGAGAGGATGATATCATCCTGATTCACATGTCCTCTTATCCGCTTGCAAATGCCGATATCATGACTGGCTGTATCGAATCGGCTATTGAGAATGGTAATGGCTGTACAGCAAGGCCGATTCTGTATTCCGTATATTTCACAGATGACCGGAAGACTACGACCGAGCAGATCGATCGAGATAAACTGATGCTTTGCACAGTCCCCTATGCTTTCCGCTATGGAGAATGCTTAGCGCTTTATGATAGAGCATTCGCTGAAGGGAAAGGTGTAAAGGGAAACGTATTCACCAATACGCTGTACTGTGATTATGGCAAACGCATTTATTTCACGAAGGATTCTGAAACAAACATGAAAGTGACCACACCGGAAGACATCAGGCTGATGGAGACATTCCTGAAGGTCATGGAAATGAACGGTAAAGTAAGTTTTTGAGGAGGAGAGAGAACATGTCAAAGTACCTGATAGGCATAGATGAAGGCACGACCGGAACGAAGGTGTGCGTGTTTGATACAGAAGGGCATCTCATTTCTTCTGCATACGAGGAATATCCATCCTATTATCCGAAACCAGGCTATGTCGAGCAGGATGTGGCGCAGATTACAGATGCATTCTTTAGCGTTTGTAAGAAAGCGGTAGAGAAAGCGAAGGTGGATCCTGCGGACATTATAGCGGTCAGCCTTTCTTCACAGGGGGCTGCAATGGTACTTCTTGATGAAAATGGCAATGTTGTCCGTAATCGTATGATCGGATGGCAGGACCTTCGCAATATCGAAGTTCATGATGACATTCACGCAAAGATTTCTGACGATGAGCACTATGCCATTGAAGGCTCTTGTGTAGGTGGATTCAACACAGGTGTTCTGGTATGGCTTCAGAAAAACGAGCCTGAGACCTGGAAGAGGGTAAAGAGAATCGCAACAAATCAGGACTATTTCCTGCACCAGCTCGGCGCAGAAGGATATCCGTGTGACATTGCTTCTACTCATCGTATCTCCATGCTGGATGTGGATAAGAGCGAATGGAGTGATACTCTGCGTAAGGCGTATGGATGTGATAATATCGATCTTCCCGAAGTTGTGACGGAGCCAGGTAAGATCGTCGGTGAAATAACAGCAGAAGTAGCAGAGAGAACTGGATTTCCGATTGGCTGCAAGATATGTGTTGGCGCACAAGATGTTAACTGTTCCTCCTATGGCGTAGGTGGTACAACTGACGATGTGGCGACGATGGTGGTTGGGACATTTGGTGGCAGCTATGTTGTTGTTGACAGGCCTGTTCGTGATCCTAACAAGACTATTCTTGTGAAGGGTAATCAAGGTATGGGCAATTGGCAGCTTGAGGCATTTTCTCACACGGCTGCGTCTGCATTCCGCTGGTTCCGTGATAAACTTTGCCCTTTGGAGGTTGCTACTTCTAAACTTATGGGCGTTGATCCTTACAGCCTGATGACTGAGATCGCAGAGAAGTCTGTTCCTGGATCAAATGGTGTGACGGCGCTGACCTGCCTTCAGGGTTCTCATGGACGTAAGGTTAATGACGCGACCAGAGGGACTTTCCTCGGTATTACCCTTGGCACGGAGAAGGCTGACCTTGCCCACGCAGTTCTTGAAGGTATCTGCTATGAGATGTATGACATTCTTCTTATGCAAGAGGCGTTCGCAAAGCCTGTTCGTGCTGTCCGGCTGTCCGGCGGTGTAACTAAGAGCCCAATGTGGTGTCAGATGTTTGCGGATATCATGAACCGCAGTATTGAACTCTGTGAGAGTCCGGAAGCTGGCGCTCTTGGTGCTGCAATGTATGCCGGTGTTGGAGTGGGTGTTTATAAAGACTGTATTGATGCCGCGGATAAATGTATCCGTGTAAAAAAAGCATATACTCCAATTCCTGAAAATGTGGAAGCGTATAAGAAGGCATTCGAGAAATGGAATGAAGCATTTGACGCACTTAATGGTACCTTCTATAAATAACCTGAAATATATAGTCAAGGAGACAATAGCATGGGCGAGTATGTGGTTTCAGAAGAAATAAAAAAGCTTCGTATCGTACAGATGGATCTTTTAAGGCGATTCATAAATGTATGTAAGAAGCACCATATAACATATTATGCCGCAGGTGGTACTTTGCTTGGCGCTGCTCGCCATAAAGGCTTTATACCCTGGGATGACGATATAGATGTCCAGATGATATGGGATGATTATCAGAAACTGATGGATGTCGCGGAAGAAGAATTCCAATATCCTTATTTTTTACAAACATATAGGAATGAATTGTTTGGCGAGGTCACCTGCAATCGTCTCAGAAGATCTGATACTACCGGATATACAAGATGGGAATATGAAAATGCAATAGATCCGAACTATAACAAAGGTATCTATATTGACATTTTTCCTATGTTTCCGATTCCTAAGTCAGAAGAGAAAAGATTAGAAATAAAGGAACAAATTGTATCCTTTTGGCGTGCACTTCGTGGCTGGAATGCAATTCAGAATCAAAATGCAGGGATTCCCACGCAGTATGGAGAATACGTTTCAGATTATTTAAACCTTAGCAAACAATACTCAATAAGCGAGATTAAGCAGCTGTACATGAATGCATGTGCAACTGCTGATGGTGAATTCGATGAGATAGGATGTACATCCTTTAGGACTTTTAATGAAAAACTGATGTGGGATAAAAGGTGGTTTGGCAAGACAATAGAACTGCCATTTGAAGACATGACAGTTTCCTGCCCGATTGAATATAAAAAGGTCCTTGCAAAACAGTATGGAGATTGGAAGATACCTGTATTTAATGGCGCGTATCATGATATGTATTTATGGGATACAGAATTATCGTATACAGAGAAGTTAAAGTAGTCAGAATCGATGACTGCCTGAAGGAAACAAACTATCTTAGGAGCATAAACACATGAAAGAAACAATACTTATCATCAGCAATGTTACGAATGGCTTATTTTTATTTCGTCGAGAGCTATTGGAATGTCTTGTGAAGAAATATAATGTAGAAATACTTGCTGGTGATACGGGTAGTGTGGATAATCTCCGAGAAATGGGTTGTAAGGTGACGCTGACTGAGATGGAGCGGCATGGCACGAAATCGATAAAGGAATTACAATTGCTCCGATATTAAAAAGAAAGATCAAAGGAATAAAACCGAAGATAGTTCTAACCTACACTATCAAGCCAAACGTCTATGGCGGTATGGCTTGTGCCAGCTTGGGAGTTCCATATGTCGCAAATATTACCGGTCTTGGAACGGCAGTTGAGCAGCCGGGTCCATTGCAGAAGCCAACGCTCTTCTTGTTAAAGCAGGGGCTCAAAAAAGCACAGAAGGTGTTCTTCCAGAACACGGAAAATCGGGATTTTCTTTTGAGACATCATGTTATTAACAGAAAGTATGACATTATCCCCGGTTCCGGCGTCAATCTTGATCGTTTTCCTCTGCTGGATTATCCCCAAGGTGAAACTGTCGATTTTGTCTTCATTTCTCGTATCATGAAAGAAAAGGGAATTGATCAGTATCTTGATGCAGCAAAGTATATACGGAAACCACCACAACTATATAATAGGAGAAACATCCGAATACAAGATTCCATGTTTGTGGCGGAGCAGGGGAGGCATATACGAAGTTGCTGACCAACTTAACAGAAGATGGTA
>ODAI010232816.1_pt1 | contig 12649 bp, 11 predicted proteins | sample 1539321 | NCBI WGS metagenome assembly ODAI01 (sample SAMN02144231, study PRJEB22623) | gut metagenome | biome: sheep rumen | host: Ovis aries | place: New Zealand
ATCAGGGGGCGCACACCCAGGAGTTCATAGATGGCCTCATCTGCCTGTTCCATTTCTTCGATATAGTTGCCTACAGAAGCGTAGAGGCGGTTGTAGTCGTGGTCATAGCTGTGGTTGCCCAGGGCATGTCCTTCCTCGAAGATGCGCCTGGCGGTGTCGGGAAAGTTCCTGACATTCCTGCCCGTCACGTAGAAGGTGGCCTTGACTCCTTCTTGCTTCAGGATATCCAGCACCGCTGCCGTGTTTTTCTCATCGGGGCCGTCATCGAAGGTCAGGTAGGCAACCTTGCCCTGTTTGTAAGGCGTGATGGCAGGCAGAGCTGTAGTCAGGCCCTTCTCCCTGCGCTGAGCCAGTGTATAGCGGTCATAGACCGGCGTTTCGGCATTGTCCAGCGACAGGTTGCTGAGGTCATCGGCAACCACCACATAAGCCTTCTTTTCCTCTGCAGGTGCTGCTGCCGGCGTTTCCGATTGGGTTGCTGCGCTGGAGGCAGAATCAGCTGCTTGGCTGCTGGTGTCCGTGTCCTGGGCACCGCAGCCGGAAAGCAGCAGGCAGGCAAGGCACAGAGCCGCGCCGTTGGCCCGAAGATGTTTGAGTTCCATGAAATAATCCCTTCCTCTTGTATGTATAGTCAATCCTGTCTTATTGTACCTTGTCTCAGAGCTGTTGGAAAGGGCTTATTGTGGCAGGAGGGAGGATTTTCAAGCAGCAGGGTGAAATACTTACTTGGAAAATGATTATACGAGGGGGAAACGGCATGAAAAAATGGTGCAGCAGTGTGCTGCTGGCAGTATTTGTCACGCTTATGCTGGCGCTGGCTTCCGGTTGCGGAGGGCAGGATAAGGCCGGCAGCACGGTGAGCAGTTCTGCTGAGGTGCAGTCACAGCAGGCAGAGGCAGGGCGCAAGCTTCTTGAGGAAAAGTCAGCGGCCAGGGAGCAGGAGGCTGCTGCCAGAGAAGCGGCGAGAATGCGGGAAATCGCCAGGGAAGAGGCGAGAAAACAGGAGATTGGCAAGGATAGCAGTGCGGCAAGTTATACCATGCAGGATATCAAGAGGCTCCGGAACACGGAAGTCTTTGCCAGGGGCGCACTGGAGCATATCTTTGACGGCACCATCAACAAGAAGGGTAAGGCCACTGGGTATCACTATGACAAGGTGGAGGGCAGCAGGGGCAAAATCCTGCCGGGGACACGCTCCAAGGAGGACAGGCACGGTGTCTTCACCGCCAGGGTGGAAGTGGATGGCGTGCAGAAGAACGGCTTCAGTTCCTTCTATCCTGATGAATGGACACCCCAGGAAGTGGTGGATGCCATCAATACAGCCTACAAGGATGCCCTGGAGAACACGTCCAATCCCCACGGAGATTTGTGGATTGGCTATAGCGGAGATTTGGAGATAGACATGTATCTTACTGACCAGAAGAAGATTATCACCGCCTATCCCATCTACAGGAAGGAGTAGCCATGCTGAAATATAAAGTGAAAAGGGAAGGCAGGCAGGCTGTGCCGGTCTTTGCCTTTGAGGATAGAGAGTATGCCCTGCTGGGGGAATTCCTGCTGGCAGAGGCCAGGAATTTCGGGGCAGAGCTGCTTTCTTTCCTGTCAGACTGTGAAAAAGCATCTGTTCCGGCTGAGTTTGCCGGCAATGTATTCAGGGTGGAAGCCGCAGGGGGCGGGGCGAAAGTGATCAACGACATTACCGACAGGGAATGCTCGCTTCCGTTAGCGGAGCTCAAGGCCCTGGTGGAAAAATATGTGGGACTGCTGGAGGAGTAGTTTCCCTGCCACAAAAACAAAGGCTTCTGCTGCCATAGTCGGCAACAGAAGCCTTTTAAATTTCTGTATGGTTCAGTCAAAGGCAATCTTGCTCCAGTCGATGCCCAGGATCTTTTCCCAGAATTCATCTTCGGAGTCAGCTTCGATTCGCGTGTGCTGGAGGGAAAGAGGCGGCTGTTCTTCTTCCGCTTCTTTTTCCTTTTCCTTGTCAGCCTTGGCGGCTTCCTCTTCCTTCTTTTCCTGGGCCTTTTCCAGGCGTTCCTGCTGTTCCTGGGAGGCACGCTCCAGTTCGGCGAAGAGCTTCATGTTGCCTTCGGCATCGATGGTGATGGCAATCTTGCTGAAGGAGACACCCTCGCCCAGCTTGCCATCTTTTTCCAGCTTGTCTGCTACGCCGATGGCTTTTTCCACCTGGCCCATGACTTTGTTGGCGTATTCTTCGTCATCTGCCATTTTCTCAAGCTCCTCATTGGAGAGGATGACGTAGTATCTTTTATTGCTATGGCCGGCGCCATCGAAGTCCAGGGGATTTTCTACATTATCGGCCACGAAGAAATCATAGTCCCCGTATTTCTCCCGCAGCTTGGCCAGGAAATCCTGAGCCTTGGGGGAGAGGGCTTCCTCGCCGGACTTCACGCCCCCGGAGGCATCTCCACCGTCACCCCTGTCATTTTTCTGCTGGACGGCTAAGGCCAGTCCGTCTTGGGAAAGCTCCACGGAGGTGCTGCCGCCGAACTGGGCCAGAGGGTCTTTGGTCTCAGCGGCCTTTTCCTTGCTGCCTTTGAACATGTTCTTGCCCAGCTGCTCTGTACTCTTATAGCGAAGCAGGAAATTATTGTTGATTGAGTTTGCCATGGCCCATTCCTCCTTTGGATGCCATAGAAGTCCGTTTCTCTATATTATTATATCGTTATTTGTTTGGCAAAGGTTAAGGGGGAGGGAGGATTTTTCTCCTGCGGGGAGGAAATAGTAATGAGGAAATTATCTCTGACATCTGATTTTGGAGGCATTTATGTTATCTTTGGAAGTATTGCAGGGGCTGCTGCTGCCTTTTATGGGCACTGCCCTGGGGGCGGCAGGGGTGTATGTGCTGAAGGATGAGCTCAATCCTCTGGTGCAAAAGGGGCTTATGGGCTTTGCCGCGGGGGTCATGGTGGCGGCTTCAGTCTGGAGTCTTTTGATTCCCTCCATGGAGGCTTCGGGGCAGCTGGGGCAGCTGGCTTTCCTGCCTGCGGTGATTGGCTTTTGGGCAGGGACGCTTTTCTTGCTGGCCCTTGACCATTTCATTCCCCATCTGCATCTGGACTCGGAGGAGGCAGAGGGCCCCAGCTGCTCGCTGCCAAAATCTGCCATGCTGGTGCTGGCGGTGACTCTGCACAATATCCCTGAAGGCATGGCGGTAGGCGTGGTGCTGGCAGGGTGGATCTCAGGGACTGCCGATGTTACCCTGGGAGGAGCTTTGGCGCTGTCTGTGGGTATTGCCATACAGAACTTTCCCGAGGGGGCCATCATCTCCCTGCCTTTGAGGGCAGCGGGCATGAGCCGCCATAAGGCTTTCCTGGGGGGCATGCTCTCAGGTGTGGTGGAGCCTATAGGAGGGCTGCTGACTATCCTGGCGGCCAGCTTTGTAATCCCGGTGCTTCCGTATCTGCTGGCCTTTGCGGCAGGGGCCATGCTCTATGTGGTGGTGGAAGAACTTATTCCCGAGATGTCCTCAGGCCACCATTCCAATGTAGGGGTGCTGGCCTTTGCCCTTGGGTTTACGCTGATGATGGCGCTGGATGTGGCGCTGGGGTAAGTTTTGGCAGATATGGCAGCATGCAAAAAGAGGGGCGTCAGCGTCCCTCTTTTCTTTTGAAGCCGGGGTGGTCGCCCCGGTCTTTTACGATATGGAAGCCTGTGGAGGCAACTCGTCCTGAAAGGCATCTGATGCACTCGGCGGCTTCTTCGCCTGTGCAGATCTTGTTGTCGTACAGGGCGTATTTTTTCCGCACTGAGACAGGAGAAAGATTGGGCATGAGGACATTGGCTCCGGCCAGCAGACCTTTTTCCCGTCCCCGGGGGTCGATGGTGCCTAAAGCGGTGGTGGCAGGCAGCAGCACCTGGGGCAGGAGCAGGCGGATTATGGAGAGCAGCCGCAGGGTGAGCTCTGCTGTGCCTGCTGGTTGGTTAGCAAAGGGCGTGTCCTGCTGGGGGATGAAGGGACCGATGCCCACCATTTCCGGCTGCAGTTCCTGCAGCAGCCGCAAGTCCTTGATGAGGTGAGCCGTAGTCTGCCCAGGAGAACCCACCATCATGCCGCAGCCCACCTGATAGCCGATGGCTTTCAGGTCGCGCAGACACTTCAGGCGGTGCTCCCAGGACATTTCTGCCGGGTGCAGGCTTTCGTAGTGAGCCTTGTCGGCTGTTTCGTGCCGCAGCAGATAGCGGTCCGCCCCTGCCGCAAAGAGTTTCTCATAGCTGTCCCGCTCCCGTTCCCCTACAGACAGGGTGACGGCGCAGTCGGGATGGCTTTTTTTGATGGCGCGGATAAGTCCGGCCAGCCTCTCGTCGGTGAAAAAGCTGTCCTCGCCGCCCTGCAGCACGAAGGTGCGGAAGCCCAGCTGATAGCCTGCTTCGCAGCAGGCCAGGATTTCTTCGCAGGTCAGGCGGTAGCGCTGGGCTCTTTCATTGCCGCGCCTGATGCCGCAGTAATAGCAATTGTTCCGGCAGTAGTTGGTGAACTCTATGAGCCCGCGGATATATACGTCCTTGCCATAGTATCTTTCCCGGGTGTTTCTGGCCCGCAGGGCAAGTTCCGCGCAAAAAGCAGAGGAATCTGCCTCCAGGAGAGAGGCAAATTCCTCATCGCTAAGGTCTTGTGTCCGTTCAAGCTTGGTCAGCAGGGAAATAAGGTTCTTTTCGGTCATCAGTTTACCTTCTCAAAGTCCGAAGCGGGGTGCTTGCAGATGGGGCAGATGAAATCTGCGGGCAGTTCATCGCCCTCGTACTCATAGCCGCAGATGGTGCAGCGCCAGATGGTCTTGCCGTCTTTTTTTGGGGCTGCCTGGGGTTTCGGCTTGATGTTCTGGTGGTAGTAGGTGTAGGTGGCAGAGGGGGTATCATTCAGCACGTCCATATCCGTGACGCTGGCGATGAAAAGGCTGTGGGTGCCCAGGTCGATTTCCTGGGTGACGTAGCCGGAGATATAGGCATTGGTGCCTTCGTCTATGAGCAGGGCGCCGCTGGGCAGGCGTTTGGTGGCAGTGAAGCCCGCGAATTTGTCCACATTCTTCCCGGACTGGAAGCCGAAGCGTTTGAACAGCTCGAAGTCCGCCTGCTGGCTGATGATGGAGGCGGTGAATTTCTTGCTGGCCGCAATCATGTCCCGGGTGTAGTTGCTCTTGTTCACGGCAATGGTGATCTGGTTGGGGTCTGAGGTGACCTGGGTGACGGTGTTGATGATGCACCCGTTGTCCTTGCCGTCAAGATTGGCGGTGAGGACGTATAGGCCATAGGAAATGTTGAACATGGCTTTCGGATTCATAAGCAGCCCTCCTGTCAGAAGAGAAAATTCAGATATATCTGTATTATAACTTACTGGGAAGTATTTGGCTATAGGACTTTAGAAGCAAAAAGGCTTCTCCGCAAATTTGGCAGAGAAGCCGTTAGCTCGAAGGTCATTTCAGATTGAACTTGATGCCGGTGCACTCTCCGGCAGGCTGTCCTTCAGGTCGTTGTTGGTCATGGCGCAGACGCAGGAGTCGGACCAGACGTTTTCTGCTGTCTCAATCATGTCGATGACGGCGTAGATGGGCAGGATGATGCCCATGAGCCCCAGGGGAGCGCCCAGAGAGGACATGAGGGAGAGAGTCAGGAAGTAGCAGCCCATGGGGACGCCGGCGTTGCCTACGGCGGCCAGCACTGCTACGAAGAGCCAGGAAATCATGGTGGGCAGTGTCAGTTCAAAACCGGCATTCTGCATGACGAAAAGTGACGTTACAAGAATAAAGGCGGCACAGCCGTTCATGTTGATGGTGGTGCAGATGGGCAGCACGAAGCGGGAAACCTTGGGACTCACCTTGAGGTTTTCCTCGGCTGTAGCCAGGGTCACCGGCAGGGTGGCGGCGGAACTCTTGGTGAAGAGAGCCACGGCAATGGCCGGGGACATCTTCTTCAGGACTTGGAGGGGGTTGAGTCCCCGGAGAGCCAGGAACAGGGGCAGCACGATGAAGAATTGGATGAGGTTGCCGCCCATGACAACTGCCACGTATTTGCCCAGGGCGCCTACGATGACGCCTGCCTCAATCTGGGCAGAGAGCTGGGCGGAGAAAGCCAGGATGCCGAAGGGCAGGATGTAGAGCAGGCCGCGGATCAGGGTGAAGAGAAGCTCCTGCAGGCCTGCAATGCCCTTCAGCAGCACTTCCCGGTTCTCGGTCCTGGGCATGAAGGCCAGCCCCAGGCCTGCGGCGGCAGCGATAAAGAGCACGGAGAGCACATTGCCAGCCAGGAAGGGCTGGAGCATATTGTTGGGGATGACCTTCAGGAAGTGGTCATAGTAGGAGAGGGAGCCCACCTTGTCCATGGGAATGGCGCTGGCTCCTGCGCCGATGGCCTCGGCGGGCAGATTGCCAGGCTCAATCCAGAGGTAGAGCAGCAGCCCTACTGCTGCCGCCGCGAACGTAGTCAGCAGGGTGTAGGAGAGGGCCCGGGCAAAGATTTTGCGGGTCTCCTTCTGTGCTCCCAGGCTGGAGAGGGTAGTGATGACAGCCAGGGCGATGGTGGGCACGGCGATGAACTGGAAGAGCCGTGTGAACACCGTGGCGATGAAATCGAAGAAGGAAATCAGGGGGGCGGGGCCTACCCAGCCCAGGATGGCACCCAGGATCAAAGCTCCCAGCCACAGCAGGAAGGTTTTGCCATTGCCTTGCTTTCGGCTGGTCTGAATGATGTTTTGGGCCTGCTCGCGCAGGTTGTTCTTTTCAGACATAAGAATGCTCCTTTCTTGTGTACGGATGATTGCATAATTGAGTTGAAAATGAAAAATAAATGACTTGCTTGCTATTATATATATAAACGGGATAAATGTCTACTCTTTTATCTACTATTTTGATAGGCAAATAAACTCTGAGAAGTAAATATTATCTTTGGAAAAATAAGAACATTTGTGTTATAATTGAATTAGATATGTAGTGTATGCTTATAGTAAAAGGAGAGTCCCAAATGTCAAAGGCAAAGGTTTATTTCACGGATTTCCGCACTGACCTGCAGACCAACCTGATGCAGAAGCTGCAACGCCTCTGCAAGGTGGCGGGCATGACCAAGGAGATTGACTTCCAGGGCAAGTTCACCGCCATCAAGATGCATTTCGGTGAGCTGGGAAATATGGCTTACCTGCGTCCCCAGTATGCCAGGGCTGTGGCAGAGATGGTGAAGGAAGCAGGGGGGATCCCCTTCCTGACGGACTGCAACACCCTCTATCCCGGCAGCCGCAAGCATGCTCTGGAGCATTTGGACTGCGCCAATATCAATGGCTTCAATCCTCTCACGGCGGGCTGCCAGATCATCATCGCCGATGGTCTCAGGGGTACGGATGAGGCTGAGGTGCCTGTCAAGAATGGTGAGTATGTCAAGGAGGCCAAGATTGGCCGGGCCATCATGGATGCGGATGTTTTCATCAGCCTGGCCCATTTCAAGGGCCATGAGATGACTGGTTTCGGTGGTGCCATCAAGAACATCGGTATGGGCTCTGGCAGCAGAGCAGGAAAGATGGAGCAGCATTCTTCCGGCAAACCAGAGGTGAACGCAGAACTCTGCAAGGGCTGCCGCCGCTGTGCCAGGGAGTGCGGCTCCGATGCCATCACCTATGAGAATAACAAGGCTTATATCAATCCAGACCTTTGCAAGGGCTGTGGCCGCTGCATTGGGGCCTGTGCTTTCGATGCCATCGAGACTGTGCAGTGGGATGCGGGCAATCTGCTGGACAGGAAGATGGCAGAGTATGCCCAGGCTGTCTGCCAGGACCGTCCCTGCTTCCATATCAATATCGTGAGGGACATATCTCCCAACTGCGACTGCCACGGGGAGAACGATGCCCCCATCCTGCCGGATATCGGCATGTTCGCTTCCTTTGACCCGGTGGCCCTGGACCAGGCTTGCGTTGATGCCTGCCAGCAGGCAGAGCCCATGCCCAACAGCCAGCTGTCGGACAATCTGAAGAAGCCCGACTGGCATTGTCATCACGACCACTTCATGGACAGCAATCCCAACGTGCATTGGAAGGAAACTCTGGAGCACGCGGAGAAGATCGGGCTTGGTTCACGGGAGTATGAGTTGGTGAAGATAAAGTAAATCTCCATAACAGCATATACAGAGAAAGCCGTCTTGCTGGCTTAATCCAGCGAGGCGGCTTTTGATGACTGTCATTTATGGGAGAGAACCTGAATAAGTGAAATCTGTTTTGGGCAGCAGTTCCTGATGAGGAGATATGTGAACGTGTTATGAGGGAGTACGAATCTGAACTTTTGGCCGGGCTTAACAAGGCACAGCTGGAGGCTGTCACCGGGACAGAGGGCTTTGTGCGGGTACTTGCTGGGGCTGGCTCCGGCAAGACGCGGGCACTGAGCCATCGCTTTGCCTATCTGGTCAACGAAATCGGCATCATGCCCGGGAATATACTCTGCGTGACTTTTACCAATAAATCTGCCACGGAAATGAGAAAGCGGATTCATCAGTTGACCGGCGACAACGATACTGGTTATATCAATACTTTCCATGGTTTCTGCGTTTCCGTACTGCAGGAGGACAGCAATGCCGTGCAGTACCCCAAGAGCTTTCTGGTGCTGGACAACAGCGATATTGACGCCATGTTGAAAATCATCTACGAGGAGCGTAAGCTCTCCCTGAGGGATATGACCTTTGCCAGGGCCAGGGATATGATTGAGATAAGGAAGATTTTCAAAGAGCCTGAATACTATCAGGACATGATTGCCATGTCTCAGGAGGACATCAAGGAGAAGTACGAACGGGCCACGGAGCCGGCAGACATCATCTTCTACGGCTATCTCTATCAGGAAAAGAAATGCTTCGGCCTTGATTACAATGACCTGATCAAGTTCACCCTGTATATCTTCGAGCAGCAGGAAGAACTGAAGCTGAAATGGCAGCAGCGGCTGGAATACATCATGATTGATGAGTTCCAGGACATTGACGAGCTGCAGTACAGGCTAATGAAGATACTCTGCGGCTATCACAAGAATCTCTTTGTGGTGGGTGACCCGGACCAGACTATCTACACCTGGCGTGGGGCCAATATACGTTACTTGCAGAATTTCGACCAGGAATTCAAGCCCTGCCAGACCATCTACATGATGGAGAACTACCGTTCCACGCCGGAGATAATTGCTGTGTCCAATAATCTTATCTCCCATAACCGCTATCGCATAGAGAAGAATCTCATTCCCACCCTGCCCTCCGGGGAGAGTGTCCTCTGCTCCAGCAATGACTCTCCCGAAAAGGAAGCCCGGTGGATAGCCCGGGAGATTGAAAAGCTTCATGAAAGGGAGGTGCCCTATCGGGATATGGTCGTGCTTTACCGCGCTCATTACCTGACGCGGCCTATTGAGGAAGTCTTTTTGAAAGAAGAACTGCCATACACCCTTTACAGTGGCATCCACTTCTTTGACAGGAAGGAAATCAAGGATGCCCTGTCATACCTGCGCATGATTGTCTATCGTGATGACCTGTCCTTCCAGCGGATTGCCAACGTGCCCAAACGCAATCTGGGCCAGCGCCGCATGGCTTTTTTGCAGGAATACGCTGAGCAGAACAAGTGCAGCTTTTATGAAGCCTTGAAAGCAAATCTTGATAATGGTCTGCTTAAAGGTACCAAGGCTAATGCTTTTGTGGATTTGGTAGAAGAATTCTCTTCCAGCTATAGTGGCAGGCCTATCTCGGAAGTGATGGCAGCGCTGCTGGATGCCAGCGGTTATGAAGAAATGCTGCGCACCGAGGGCAGCCAGGAACGACTGGACAATCTGGCAGAGCTGAAGCAGGCTATCTACGAGTATGAAACCTCTTGCGGGGAAGAAGCTATGCTGGAGCATTATCTGGCCCGGGTGGCCCTCCTTACCAACAGCGACACTGCCGAGCAGGGAGACAAGGTGAAGCTCATGACCGTCCATGCCGCCAAAGGACTGGAGTTTCCCTATGTATTCCTCTGCGGCCTCAATGAAGGCATCTTCCCGTCCCGGAAAACGAAGACAGAGCAGGCCATGGAAGAAGAGCGCCGCCTGGCTTTCGTGGCTGTCACCAGGGCTAAGAAACGCTTGTACTTGTCGGCAGCCTCCGGGCTGAACTTCGATGCCTCGGTCAGATATCCCTCCCGCTTCCTGCTGGAGCTGGATGACAGGCTGCTGGAGTATGACAGGCCTTTGGCGGAGAATATCCGGGAAGATGCTCTTGGCTATATCAAGGATATGAGCAGATGGATAGAGCGGGAAAGCGCAGAGCCAAAGACTGCTTTTGCCAAAGGCGATAAGATAAGCCACCGCATCTTTGGGGAGGGAGAAATCCTCAACCTTAACCTGGATAAGGGAGCATATCTGATAAAGTTTGATGAAATGGACACCCCCAGGGAAATATCCTTCAAGGCAAAACTGGTGAAAGTTTAATAACGGGGAATGTCTTCTTCAGGGGTACGTCACTGGCAGGCAAGTTAAGGTATCTGATACAGCTCCGGATAAGCCATCAGGTTAACCTCAAAGGTGCGGGGCCAGGGGAATGATGCGTCTATCTTCAGATGATGGAGGGCGAGCGTGAGCTCGCCCTTTTGCCATGCCACTTGGTAGGGGGTGCGGGCGGCACGGGTGTTTTGGTAGGCTGACAGATGTCCGTTGAGGGATTTCTGCAGCATAGCGGTGGCCCAGCGGTAGTTGTGCTCCAAGTCAAGGTCGGCTGTGTTGGTGTAGCCGGCCTTTTTCAGGCTGTTGTTCACTTCGTCGATGTCCTGCTTGAGATAAAAGTAGTCTTCCATGATCCGTCCTTGCAGGAAAGCGCTCTGGGCGTAGGCCGTCTGCATGACTTCGTCTTTGTCCTCACAGGCTGAGAGGGCGGCGAGGTACAGGGAGGCCTGGCTGCTGGCGGTGCCGATGGAGTTGCTGGCGGTGTTCCAGCCGGAGTAGGCGGCAAGGCTGCTGACGGGAAAATCTTCCTCAAGGAGCTGGGGGAAAAGGCATTCGCTGCCAGTGAAGTGCTGGCTTAGGTCAACGATGGCCAGCTGCTTTCCTGCCAGCTGATATTTATTCAGCCGGGCGGTGCTTTTTGCCCGGCTTTTCAAGGTATCCTCCTTGTTGTCTATGGCTGACATAAAGAGAATGAAATCTGCTTCTTCGGGGTTGTTGGTTTCTTCGCCTCCCAGCAGGGCAATCTTCTCCCGGGCGGTGGTCTCCATGTCCACAGCCATATAGGGCATGATCTTCTGCAGCGTTTCCGGGGTGTTGCAGTCAAGGCAGACTTTGGGAGCAAAGCCTGTGCGCTGATTTTCGATGCCTGCCAGCAGGGTAAGGGCAATCTCGTCTGCCCCGTGGGTGAGGAATACACGTGAGCTGTCCAGGCCGCTGGCAGCTATGTAGCCCAGCAGGGCGCTTTTCTCTATATTGGGAATGCTGTAGGCTTCGCCATCGTCCTGTCCCAGGACCAGCTTGGTGAGTATGCCCTCCTTGGTCAGGTCGATAAGTTTCTGGTTGAGGTATTCATTTTCCTTGAAGTGGGCCAGATAGGCTGAAAGGCTTTGGGGAGGGATGGCTTCTTCAAGCCGCCTGAGTTCGTTTTCATCAACTGCCAGCCCGGCGGCTTTCCTGCCAGCCAGGCGGGAGTAGGCTATCAGGTCTTTCCGTTCCTGGTAGCCGTCAATGCTGTCCTGGGGGGTGAGGCGCGGCAGGATGGAAAAGGCGTAGAGAGGGACAGCGGGATATTTTTCGTGCAGGCTCCTCAGATAAGCTGTCAGGCTGTCCACTTCCGCATGGCTGGCATTTTTTTCTCTGGCAGCCAGCAGCCCGCCGTGGAGCAATTGGTCAATGGAGATAAGGGCGGCGGAGGAATCACTGAGGTCGTTCATCAGCCATTCTTTCATTCCTTGAGTGTTGCCTGGCAGTGAGTAGTAGTCTTGCAGTTCGCCTGGAGGCACGGAAACTTCAAGCCCTGCAATCCTGCCGCCATTGATGACAAACTGGCGGCAGGGAGGGCGGCCGTCCAGGGGCAGCAGGGTGATTTTTGCCTTTGGCGGGATTTGGGGCAGGGGCAGGGGGCTGCCAGCGGGAGCAGGGCTGTGCAAGTGCCAGACGCCTAAGGCGAAAGCTGTTATAAGCAGGATAAGAGTGAGAGAGGCAAGGTTTTTATTTTTAAGCAAGGCAAGGCTCCTTTGCTGAAATTGTGGATGAATAACCATACATATATGGTATTATACGTCATAGAACTGTTCACGAAAACGAAAAAATATGATAGAATGTTTTCTGTGTAAGAAGATTGGCGGGTGCAACCATTGCAGGCACCGCCGGAATGGAGCAGGAAATGCGGATTATCACGGGCAGCGCCCGGGGCGCAAAACTGAAGACCCCCAAGGGGCAGGACACCCGGCCCACAGCCGACAGGGTGAAGGAATCCCTGTTCAATATCCTGGGCAGGATGATTGAGGGCCGGACGGTGCTGGATATCTTTGCTGGCACCGGCAGCCTGGGGTTGGAAGCCCTGTCCCGGGGAGCGGAAGGGGCCGGGCTGGTGGGTAAGGCCCCCCTCGGGATTGACCAGGGAGACTGCCCGCCACACTCGTCTGGCAGACAGAACCGAGGTCATGGGCTGTGATGTATACAGCGCCCTCAGCCGCCTCTCTGCTGCC
>ODAI012670709.1_pt1 | contig 12649 bp, 14 predicted proteins | sample 1539321 | NCBI WGS metagenome assembly ODAI01 (sample SAMN02144231, study PRJEB22623) | gut metagenome | biome: sheep rumen | host: Ovis aries | place: New Zealand
AGGTGTTGCCGTTGAACCCTTTTCGAGTTGAAAGCATCAACAAATTGAGTCCAATCGTCACCAACTGCACCACTGTTTCTAACATTTATAGCCACATATTGCGTATCTGAAAGTGTTGTAAATGTAGCATTAGCCTGTGTTGTATTCATAACGTTATATAAAATTACTCCTGTTGAACCGTCAGCCGGCAATGTTGTAAAAGCAGCACATCTTATTCTATCATACACTGAGCCCAAATTTGTCGCGCGTGTAACTGTATATGTTGTGTTTGGGGCAACCTTTATTATTATTGTTTTGTCGCCGCCATCATAACTATTCAAAGTTGTGTTTTGCCCAACGCTCATATTGCTTAAATAGCCATTAAATAAAGCATAACTAGCATTTTTATCAAACAAATTTGGACTTACTTTCAACACCCCATTATTACTCACAATGTCAATTGGGGTTGTTGGTGTTGGGGTGCCGTTTTGTGCAACCAAACCCGCCACAGTCACCGACGATATCGGCCCAGAATTTGTCGCCACATCTGGACCGGCGGTAAATGTTCCAGTACCCGCGTTGGTAAAGAACCGTCCGCTGACCGTATCATACATACCCAACACCCCGTCACTGTTACGACGTGCGGGAACAAAGTCACGAACAAGACTTTCATCGTTATAGAATTGTAATGACCACACTTTTATAGAAGCCAAGCCGGTTATATTCGGATTATCACGCAACCCGAATACAGCAATTGCTCTATCACCAGAAAACTGATTGCTGGTTGGTGTATAAACCGTATTACCGTCTATTGTAAAAGTATTTTTATCAGCAACAAAATTATGTCTATTCGTATTTACTGTGAGTGATGGCTGAGAGTAAGCACCACCATACCCAAAAAATGCTTGCGATGAGTAAGAAAATTGAAATCTGCCGCTACCACTATTAGTTGTACCAAATATATAATTGCGTGCAGCAGTAGTATCAAGTATTGCAAATGACCCTGATGCTTTTATGCCCGCGCTTGGCACAATCCCTGTATCAATCCATTGTGTTCCTGTGGATTCAATATATTCTAATTCCGTATAACCGGCGGGCAAGGTTGCGGCATGTCCATTAACACCAAATCCAGATATAAATATTCCCAATAATAATGATTTGAAAAATAATGAAATTTTATTATTTGCCATTTCCCTTTCCTTTGGTTTTCGGCCACGAAATTCCTTTCGCAACGCCATATTTCCCCATCTGGATTCAGGAAATGATTCCGGCAAATGATATGTTGAATTCTTACCCAAAAAATTCCGAACGAATTTTTCGGGGCCCAGGTTCTTTTCCCACGAAATTTTGCAATTTCGCAGGACCCAGTTTTTTCCGCACAAAATTTACAACTTTGCGGAACCCCCAGGCAACACACAACCGATTCGATTCGGTTGTATAAAATCGTGCCACTTTATAAACGCATGACACCATTTTGATTTTACGACGCGTGCGTTTCGCGCCGAACATACCAAGGCCTATCAAAGCCCTGAATCCAAACTATCAATTTAGATTCATGGAACATTATAAAAATTTTTTCAACATTCACGCAAGTGCATTTTTTATAAAAAAACACTTGCGTTGTTTTTTTCAAAGTTTGGTTAAGGTCGTCATACCGCCGGAGGGCGGTATCCAGTTGACACCAACGGTGGCAACTTGCGTAATAATAATGCCGAATGACACAAGTTTTGCGGAACGCAAAACTGGATCCCGCACTTCTGCGGGATGACGACAGGACAAGCCGCCACCACCAACAGCCAAAGGCGGTTGGTGTCATCCCGAGGGAGTCAAATCGCAACGAACGCCCGGGCCCCAAAAATTTTTTGAAAAAATTTTTGGGTGGAAACAGTGTTGTGATTTGACGACACGTGGGGATCCAGGTCTATTAGAGTGTGCGACTTTGTCGCACCACTTTTTTATTGACTGGATTGCCACGTCTTCGTTTTGCACACCCTAGGGCTTACGCCTAAATGTGCAAAACTTCGCTCGCAATGACAAAAATGCTTTCAGCGTTTTTGTTAATCCGGCATCTTTTGCGCTCTGTAATCTTAAAAAAAAACGGCTAATGCCGTTTTTTTTAATCTATTTTTGTGTATTCGCAAAAACCTTCGTTTGTATCACAACGGGTGGCGATACCTTCGCTGATAAAATAACCCTGGGGGTGCAGGCATGCCGGGCAAACCGATGGAGCCTCGGTTCCAATGTGCCAATTACCACAATTTGTGCAACGCCACATTACAATTTTATCGCTTTTAAACAATGTGCCGTTTTCAATTGCCTCCGCCAATGCTTTGAATCTGGATTCGTGATATCTTTCCGCCAAGCCAATATTTTTAAATATTTCGGCGATTGCTGGGAAACCTTCTTGGGCGGCAATTTGTGCAAAGCGTGGATACATTTCTGTATTTTCTTCATTTTCACCAAATGCCGCAGATTTTAAATTTTCCAATGTTGTTCCAATTTTTCCAGCCGGGAAAGTCGCGGTAATTTCCAACATGCCGCCTTCCATAAATTTAAACAGGCGCGACGCATGTTCGTATTCATGTTCCGCCGTTTCCAAGAAAATTTTACCAATTGCCTGGAAACCTTCTTTGTTTGCCGCCGATGCAAACATTGTATAACGATTGCGTGCCTGGGATTCACCGGCAAACGCCATCAGCAAATTTTTTTCAGTCTGGGTTCCTTTTAATGTTGGCATATTTTTACTCCTTTGATTACTTTTCCTTTGTATTTGTTTTTTGTAAAACTATATTTGCAATATTTTGTGAAAACCTGTCCATAATTGCACCACGCAAAAACGCACGTGCTTCCTCACGCGAGGTACCATATCGCATCATAAGGCCTTGGCCGGTATGACATGTTGCAACAAACCATTTGAATTCAGGTTGCAACACACCAAACACATCATATTTTTCCAAACTGGCATTATAATATTTAAATTTAAAATCATCACGTTCATTAACCTGAATTTCAGGCCCCAATACAAATTTTTTATCATGCACCTTGGTCATTTTATACGAACGAGCCGGCTTTTCACGCACACGCCACAATCCCGCAATATATTTCACAATATACTTATTCAAATCCACATCACTCAACAAAATCTTGTTTTCTTTGTTGTCGCCATTATCATAAAAATACGCATTAACCCCCATTGAACAATCGCGTTTATAATCCCCATTAGAAAATGTCATATCACGAAAACCACGCGTTATCTTGGAATCAGGAACCAGATTTCCATTCAAATCCCTGAGGTTATAAATTGTGCTAAATACATATGTTTCAAATTTTTTATCCATAATTACACATCCAACATTTTATGTTCTATTTGCGATATCAATGTGTCTATTCCTTGCCTCCCCGCCGCACTGATGGTTAAAATTTCAGGTCTTTTTTTGCGACCAAATGATTTCTTAAATGCCGCCATACGTTCATTTAATTCGTCATCACTTATCGCATCAATCTTGTTTATAACAACCATTTCAGGTTTATTTACCAATCCGCCACCGTATGAATCCATTTCATGACGAATAGCCTTGTATCGCGCCGCCCAATCTGGTTCCGTCCCATCAATAACATGCAAAATCATCTTGGTTCGTTCCGCATGTCCTAAAAATTTATCCCCCAGACCAACGCCTGCATGCGCGCCCTCTATCAATCCGGGCAAATCCACCATAACAAATTCACGATTATGCGCATACATAACACCCAACTGGGGATTTAATGTGGTAAATGCATAGTTTGCAATTTTTGGTCGCGCAGATGTCACCGCCGACAACAATGTCGATTTCCCCGCATTTGGAAAGCCAACCAAACCAATATCTGCAATCAATTTTAATTGCAATATAACCGTTCTTTCTTCGCCCGGCAAACCATCATTGGCCTGTTTTGGCGCACGATTAGTTGGGCTTTTAAAATGTAAATTTCCCCAACCACCGTTTCCACCACGTGCCGCCAAATATTCCATACCGTCACGATTTAAATCGGCATATTCAATTTCACCATTTTCAGACAATATAACCGTCCCTGTTGGCACAGGCAAAATTAAATCTTCGCCAGAAAACCCAGTGCGCATTTTTCCCATACCATTTTGACCACGCTGGGCCGCGAAATGTGTTTTAAAACGATAATCTATCAAAGTATTCACATTTGGAACCGCACGAAAAATAACATCGCCACCACGACCACCATCGCCACCATTTGGACCGCCGTATTCGATATATTTTTCACGACGAAACGACGCGGAACCATTACCGCCATCGCCTGCACGTATATGAATTTTCGCAAAGTCTAAGAACTTCATTTTAATCCTTGTCTATATGTCGAACGGCATTATAAACTTAAAAACTTGCAATTTCCAGCACAAAGATTTATAATTTGTGGGCTGCGATGCAGTGATAATTCTGAACCCACAGCGGAATAGTCGTTTTGGACTGGGGGGCGGTACCCCACAGCTCCACCATATTTAAATTTTTTTATGGGGCTGACATAGTTTCGACAGACGAAATAAAGGCCGATGGCTGAATTCGACATGGTCGTCGTTAAACACTAAATAAAAACTGAATGGCGTGAGACACGCTGCGAACGACAATGTTCGCCTTGCAATGGCTGCTTAATATAGCATTGATATAATTGGCGATTGTTGATTATATCGTTTTAGTTATTGCGGGGTCCGCCGGGTACCTGGCACCAGAAACCCGGCACTTTTTTAAATTATTAATAAAAAACAAAGGACTAAAAAATGGTTGGAAAAATTAAAAAATTATTTTTTACAGGTATGTTCGGCATTTTGTACATTTCTTTTGTGGCGCAAATTGCATACGCATTATTTGGCATGGACGATTGTGAAAAAACATTGATGGCATTGGCGGCATTATCTGTGGAATGGTTGGTTTTGATTGCGGCACGTTATTTGTCAAAACGTTCTGCATCAAACAGTGCATCTTTTTCTGGCAACGGATATCGTCGTCGTTAATTTGCACATGCAACATAAAAAAATAACAGCCCCAATAAAAATATTGGGGTTTTTATCTTGAAAAAACGCAAAAACATTCTATATTTATTCTGCTATGAAAAATTATATATTACCTCTTCGTGATTTGGTTGTGCATCCGGGACTCACGATGCCAATTTATCTGGATAACCCGGCATCTGTTGATGCATTAAAGACCGCATCTGGTTTTGGGCAACAAATTGTCTTGACCCCACAACGTTCCTGGGGATACCCAATCGACCCAGACGATTTATATGATGTCGGCACAATTGGCAATATCGTCCAGGTATTAAACCTGCCTGATGGGTCGGTTCATGCAATTGTTCAAACGACAGATGCCGTAAAAATTAGCGACATTAAATTGGTTGATGGTATTTTTATGGCTGATACCCAAAAAATAGAAATTCTGGACGACAGTCAATTCGAACAAACAATTGCTCTGCGTGATAAAATTACTGAAAACCTGCGCAATTTGGCTGGGGCAAAAAAAATAAAAATGGACAAATTATACAATGTGGTTCGCAATTACCCCCTGCCCGCATTTATCGACAGTGTGATTCAAAGTTTAAATCTGGACACAGAAACAGCAATTAAAATTTTGTCTGCGAATTGTTGGCGCGAAAAACTGATTATGTTGTTGGAACAGGTCAATTTATTTAACGAAACTGCAAAAATCGAAGACAACATCAATCGTCGTATTCATCAACAAATGGAAAACGGTCGGCGTGACGCCATTTTGCAAGAAAAACTGCGTGCAATCCAACACGAAATGGGCGAAGATAACGAAGAAGCCGACACCGCCAGTATGCGTAAAAAAATCGAAAATGCTGCATTGCCTGCGGACGTTATGGACAAGGCAAAAATGGAATGGAAGCGTATGCGGTCTTTGTCCCCCATGTCCCAAGAAGGCGGTTTGATAAAAAATTATTTAGATGAATTATTGTCTATGCCATGGGGAAAATCTGTCCAGGCCCCGATTGATTTAAAAACGGCACGCGAAATATTGGACACCGAACATTCTGGTATGCGGCCTGTCAAAGAACGCATTTTGGAACATATCGCCGTTATGAAAAAGACCGGTGCGCCACGTGGTTCTATTTTGTGTTTTGTTGGTGCGCCAGGTGTTGGAAAAACATCACTTTGCAAATCAATCGCAAACGCATTGGGACGTAAATATCAAAGAATTTCATTGGGGGGAATTTCCGATGAATCACATTTTCGCGGTCACAGAAAAACATATATCGGTGCCCAAACTGGTCGCATTATGGACGCATTAAAACGTTGCAAAACAAACAATCCTGTGATTGTATTGGACGAAATTGATAAAATGGGACGTGATTGGCGCGGCGACCCAGAATCTGCATTATTGGAAATTTTGGATCCCGAACAAAACAAAACTTTCCGCGACCATTACCTAGAGGTTGATTTTGACCTGTCCAATGTTTTGTTTATCGCAACTGCAAATTCATTAAACATGTCTTCGGCATTAAAAGACCGCATGGAAATCATAAATATCCCTGGATACAGCGAAGATGACAAAGTCCAAATCGCACGCGAACATTTAATTAAACGCGTGGCGACCGACAACGGTTGGGACATAAATAATATAATCATCAGTGATGATGCAATCCGTCACATTGTCCGCAATTATACATCTGAACAAGGTGTGCGCGGTTTGCAACGCGAATTGGCAACTTTATTGCGCCGACAATTATTGGCAAACGACGGTATGGATATCAAAACAGAATTTACAATTCCACTGATTGATGAATTATTATCGATACGCGACACATGCGGCACAACACACAAAATCGGGTTTGGAATGCGCGCCCAGTAAAAAATATGACAATATTTTACGAACTGACAGAATATATTTCAAATTGCAAAAACATAGTTCGTCATTTAAAAAAACATGGCGATAATTTAGAATTTGAAACTTGGATTTATTCTGGTACCATAAAAATAAACGATGCATTCACATTAAAATCCCCCGATTTATATTTCGAGGTCATAAAATATGAAACATTGTTGGTTGGCGAAACCCGATATCGTTTTGTTCTGCATCGGGAATCAAAACTGATGTCATACCCAAAACACAGAAAATTATTTGATGTATTATTTGCACCAATAATTTTCAACAAATGTGCAAAAAAATATAAAAAACAGGAAAAGCAAAAATGATTTTAATTATAAATACATCTGGCAACGGCATAGATTTGGTATTAAATGACAATTTTGCGCATATTGACGCCGAAAAACAGGCAATTACCCTGCCAAATGCGGTGGAAGATTTTTTAAAAACAAATCATGTATCCTGGGGCAATATTTCCGCCATTGGTGTGATTGTTGGTCCCGGCAGTTTTACCGGAATTCGACTGGGTATCGCCTATGCCAAGGGTTTGGCGATTGGTTTAAATATACCTGTTATACCTGTAAATGCATTTGAATTATATTTGGCGGCAACCCCAGACGCATTTGTGGCAATTGAATCTGGACGCGGGGACTTTTTTGTTGCGGCAAAAAATCTGGAACCACAAACAATGGATATCGAAGAATTAGAAACCAAACAAATGGCGTGGCCACAAACAGTTGGGCATAAACCTTTTGATTTGAAATTGGCAACAAATATTGTCGCCGAAAAAATAAAATCTGGCAAAATCGAACCTGCAATACCAATGTATTTGCGCCCCAGTTATGCCGAAGAACCAAAGGCAAAATAAAAATGTATAATCAAATTGCTGAAATTTATGCTGCCTGTTTCCCAGAAAAAAAACGCCCATGGAACGCAAATGATTTTCATGATTTAAAAAATTCTGGCTGCGAAATCATCGCAAGTCAAAACAGTTTTATCGTATGGCGCGTCACCGGTCCAGAGGCTGAAATAATCAGTATTGGTGTTTTACCAGACGCCCGTCGTACCGGCACCGCCAGCGCATTGATGCAATTAATGGAAAATGACGCTAAAAAAAATGGTGCCAAAACAATTTTTTTAGAGGTTGATGAGGCAAATTTCCCAGCCATCGCATTATACAGCAAATGCGGATTTAATAATATTGGCACACGCCCACATTATTATGACAATGGCAACAACGCAATTATTATGAGCAAGGATATATAAAACATGTCAAAAATATACGATGCTATGTGCCTGACAACAACACCAAATGATAAAGGATTTATCATTTTGGAATATGTGACCCCTATACCAAAACGTATGCCGGCTGATTGGGACAAATATATTCGCCGCCAACGTGTTGCAGGCAAACCAAAGATTATGTTAATAACAACCGCCGACAAATATTATAATGATGTATTAAAATTCAAACATGGCAGTACATTTTTAATCGAAAACAAAAATGTTATGTTGCATCCAGTACGCGAATTTCAAATTCCTGCTGGCAAATACGACATAACGGTATTTCACAAAATCAGATAATTATTATTTTTTATAAAAAAAACACCCAGAAAAATCTGGGTGTTTTTAATTGTCAATCAACAAATTATTTTTCCAACGCTTCAATAATTGATTTGTATGGAATTGCGCCTGGGAAAGCCTTTTCATTGATAATCAAGAAAGGTGTTCCGTTGATTTCGAATTCCTGGGCCATGCCACGAACGTTCGCCAATTCACGTGTGACGACTTCGCCTTGCATATCAGCTTCTAATTGTTTGACATCCAAGCCCGCTTCTTTTGCGAATTTCAAAACATTTGCTTTGACTTTATCGCCCAATTTGGCTCTGTCTTTCATATCATCTGGTGAATAATATTCTTTTGTCATCAAATTTTCAACCAACACAGCGGCTTTGGCATTATCCTGGATTTTTGCAGCAATAACCGCGCGTGCAGGTGCATCAGACAAATCGCCATGGATAGAAAAGTTTTTAACAACAACGCGAACATCATCACGTTCTTTCAAGACCTTTGACAATTCGCCATGAACGCGGCGGCAATATGGGCATGAAAAATCAGTCCAGATAAAGATTGTGTTTTTCGCATCTGCATTACCCAAAATTGGGGCATCTGCCATCATGGATTCTGCACCAGATTTAACAGCCTTGCGAATCGCTTTATTTTTTTCAGCGGCCTGTTGTTCTTGATAACCGTTTGCCATTTCTTGTAAAATCATAGGATTTACAGATGTCAAATAATATGGTGTCACCAAACGAACCATACAACCAGCAATCAAAACAATCGCCAATAAGTTAATGCATTTTTGCATCAAAGATTCGCCCTTGCCTGTATTGCCCAGCACTTTACCGCCAAACAAAAACATAGCAATTGCGACAATCAAGATTAAAATTGTCCAAATCATAGTTTTCTCCTTTTCTGTTGAACGATATAACCATAAAACAATTTACAAAAAACGCAAATAAAAAATTATCGATTTTGTAAAAAAAGTCTAAATTTTGGAACATCGACATCTAATCCACGACATGCGCTTTCCAGAAATCTTAATGTTATATTTAAATTTACAGGCAATTTAAATAATTTATCCGCATACGGCGCACCACATGTCCCACATACCGCGCGTCCAGTTTTTGGTGACAAATAAATTAAATTATCTGTGCCACCACAATTCGCACAATGTGACAAATCCAGCGCATACCCCAAATCACGCAACAATTCCAATTCCCATTGCAAATAAGATGCCGGGGTTATATCCGCCAAAGTTTTTATTGTTGCATTATATAAATCAGGATATGCTTCGCGCTCTGGCAACAATGTTTCAATCAACGCGAACATAGAATTCATATACGCCAATTTTGAATTATCCAACATCGCAAAAATAGATAAATTTTTTTGTGCCTCGAAATGAAACACCCCCAGTTGAGATTCCAAACGCGCGTTCCATATAACCGCACCAACCTGACCCACCATAGGTTTATTTTTGGCAACCACCGCCCCGCGCAACATTCCAGACAATATACCATGACCCGATGTAAAAATATGCGCAACCGCGTCCCTTTCGCCAAAGGGCCGCATTGCAACAATCAAACCATCAGTTTCCAATTTCATGCCCCGATTATTACATAAAAACATATTGTATTACCAGGTATTTTTTGATAAAATACAAACGCGTAAATGTAAATAATATTATCATCATTAATATGATAAAATTCTATATATCATTTTTTTTTACTCTTATATTAACAACCATTTGTTTTGCTGAATCGCGTTGTATTACAGGAAAAGTTGCAGATCCAAAAGATAATCGACTAGAAAACGCAACTGTAATGTTAAAAAACAATAATGATATAAAAACACAAACTGATGGTTTGGGGCAATTTAAGTTATGCAATGTTCCACAGAATGATGTATTATTAGTTGTCAAAGACGGCTATGTGATGGACGAAATAGAAGCGCAAGGGATTGATTTTGAAAAATATGTAGATACAAAATTACACATGGATATACGCATGGATCCATGGTTTTTAGAAAGAGATGTTACGATTAGTGCTTTTTTCTCAGATATGCCTGACTGCAAAATTGCGAATGCCGTTATGGATGTTGTCCCAAAAATAGACAAAACACATGCGCACCTACTAGAAGGTTGTGCAAAAAACTCTTATGAAATAATGACTGATGAAAATGGGAACTGGCATCTTGATTGTTTTTACCCGCATATAGAGTTAGGACATGCTCGTATTCTTCCAACCAACTGGACAGAAGCAGGCAGTAATGAAATTTATTTTCAACATCCAGCACTTTTTGGACATGAACAAGATAAAGGAACATTCGGCACAGACTATACATTTATAGGACTTGAGCCAAGCAATAAAGATTATAATGCAAAATATGCACTAAATGGCGGTGATGAGGTCGCAATACAAATTAGTTTTTTAGAAGAAGTGTTAGACCGAAAAGTGAAAAAAGGGACACTGACCAAAGAAGAAGCGGCTTGGTATTGGCAACAAGGATTAAAAAATTGTCCAAACCATAAAAAAACTAAATACGATAAGATAAAACCAACAGAACCAAAAGAAAAATATACACCACAACAACGGGAAATTTTAACTGCACAAGACATCAAAGATCTAGAAAACGGCACAAAAACCGTTCGTGAACTTGCAGGTCTCCCAAATCCGTCACCAGATGTTAATATCAGCGATGATAACAAAATTAATAATACAATCGACAATTTAACAATTACAAATAACGAACAACAACCTTTAAACACAACAGAATATAAAACACCTGATCCAATTGCAGATGCCGAAGAAACTTATCAAAAAGCCAAAGACACAGAACACACAACCGCAAATAAAATGCTATCTGGATTAACCATGGCGGCGACTGGTATCGGCGGTATGGAATTGGCACGTGGTTTGGTCGAACAAAAAGCCTACACAGATGCAGAACGCGACATGACCGCATATATGGCAACTTTTCAATGCAAAATTGGAAACAAAACTTATTCTGGTGGAACAACAGATATCGCCACATCCAGTGAAAACAAACTAATAAAACTTTACCAAGAATATATAGATTTAGCCAAAGATTTAAAAGAACGCAAAGAAGCATTAGGCATGAAACCCGGCATAGAATCTGCGGTTATTTTAGATTCCAGCACAACAAATTTATATGACGACAAAGGAACAGGTATTCAAAACGGAACATACGCATCATTATATCGTGCGATAAACGGTAACGAAACAGACAAACAAAAATTAAAAGACGAACAAAACAAATCATCAAATCGTGTCAAAGGCGGTGCCATTGCAACAGGCACCGGTGCCGTTGGCGGTGCAATTGGTAATAATTTAATAAATAAAAAACAACAATAAAAAAATCCCGAACAAACGTCCGGGAATTTTTTTTACATTGTTCTTTTACGTTTTTCAATCGTAATAATATGCCACGGTAAATTAATAACCAATGGTTTCTTGGGTGTTTTTGGCTTTTTTGAAACGGACTGCGCATTATCATTTTTCGTATTATCTTTATCAATCGCCGAACCCAACACCGCCGAACGAAACGACGCGTAGCCGCGGACGTAGTACGCGCAGTAGTACGCACAGCGGGACGCACAATGGGCAGCCGAACCGTGCGTGTAGTAGAAGACCCACGGGGCCCGGGACGAACCCTTTTTCTTTACACGACACCATGCATTTGGTCCAAATTCTCCACTTGGATTGCCAACCCTGGCATATTTACCACGGGTTGCAAATGCACCAATATGAAATTCCTCTATCTCTGGATTTTGTTCCTGCATCCATGCAAATATTTCTTTGACACATTCTATATTCCATATCTTTTCACCATGATATGTTGTTGCAGGTTTTCCACCAACAAAAATGCCGTTGGCATTTACGGTAATATATTCTGTATTTGGAATATTAGCCATATTTCATCCCTTTTTCTTATTGGTTGTTAATTTAACACAAAACTATAAAAAGTCAAATTAAATCATCAACTGAACTCTGCACTCTGAACACTGAACTCTGTAAAAAAACACCCGGGGTCCCCCGGGGTGTTTTTTTAATACCCAGCAAATTATTCAGCTGTTTCTGTTGCTTTTTCTTCTGCAACTTCTGCTGGTTTTTCTTCTGCTTTAACTTCCTTTGCTTCTTCGGCTGGTTCTTCTTCAACCTTTTTTGTACCAAAGGTCAATTTTTTACCGGCAACCAAAGCATCGA
>ODAI011240518.1_pt1 | contig 12648 bp, 13 predicted proteins | sample 1539321 | NCBI WGS metagenome assembly ODAI01 (sample SAMN02144231, study PRJEB22623) | gut metagenome | biome: sheep rumen | host: Ovis aries | place: New Zealand
CTTGCTACCATGCTAATAGACCAGGTATATCAGGAATATAACTCCAACCCCATTGATGACGCCACATCAGTTGTAATTAAGATACGCCCACGGGCGCAGGTAAATGTACTATACGGCCCGCCTTCAGACAGAAACGACTGTGAGAGGATGCTCAACCTCTTCTTCTCTAAAGAAGGCAAACACGTAATATGCGGTGGAACAACTTCCAAAATCGCCGCTGAATACCTGGGGCAGTCACTTGTGCCTGTATCCGGATCAGGAAGTGAGGGGATTCCACCTATATCCAAGATATCAGGAGTCGATCTTGTAACTGAGGGTACCATTACCGTCAACAAAGTGTTAGAATATGCAAAGGACGCTTTAGACAAAAACGAACTGTATAGATATTGGGGCTTTAACAATAACGGTGCCGCATTAATCAGCCGGTTGTTGTTCGAAGAGGCAACAGATATATATTTCTTCGTCGGACGCGCCAAAAACCCTGCCCACCAACTGGGCAACACTCCCATATCCTTCGACCTGAAAATGAAGCTGGCAGAAGACTTGACTGAAAGCCTTAAAAAGATGGGAAAAAATGTCAGGGTAAGTTATTTTTAAGGAGATTATTAATTTATGGAAGAAATCAATGCAAACAATTCAAAACCAAAAAAAAGAATGTCGACAAAAGCGCAAACATTAACGTTTATCGCTCTGTCAACTGCAATTACATGTATACTGGGTCCACTATCTATTCCAATCGGACCTGTACCCATCAGTCTTACGATTCTGGCAATATTCATATCTGTATACGCCATAGGATTAAAGCAGGGAATGGTGTCCCTTTTATTGTACATGTTAATTGGCTTTGTGGGAATCCCGGTATTCTCTAACTTTAAGGGTGGCTTCAATGTATTAATAGGTCCAACAGGTGGTTATATAGTTGGATTCGTATTTGTTGTTCTATGTACAGGCTTCGCTATAGAGCACTATGAAGACAAGGTTTATATGCATATTATCGGTATGGCTGTGGGTACAATACTTTGCTATATCTTAGGAACCTCCTGGCTTGCATATCAAGGAAACATGACCTTCTGGGAAGCGTTGCTTGCCGGTGTTATACCTTTCGTATGGGCTGATGCAATCAAGATAGCTATTGCCGCAATTGCAGGACCACGACTTAGGAAAGCACTTAAGAGATTGTAGGAGACTTAAAAAGCCTGAGGTGTTAGTTTACCTCAGGCTTTAATAATTCTATGCTCTTAACCGGCGTGATTGCTCTTGTAATCTTCCACTCCGATTTCAAAATTACATCTTACTATTCCTATATCAATCTTGCTTAGAACTCCGCCTAAGTCCTTGAATTCAACCTCTTTCTCCTCCGTATATATTATCTCGAACTTCTGTTGATTGATTGCCGTAGGTGCAAGCAGTGCTGCTTCAACACCTGCTTTAAACCAGTCAGGTGCGCTGTCAGTTAAGTCAATTTCAACCTCATCTGCTGTCCTGGACTTGCTTTGCTTTCCTTGAGTAGTTCCGTATCCTATTGCAATAGCGATTACCAGTCTCTCACCTTCATTAAGAGTAACCGGTATCTTCTTGCGATTGAAGGTTCCTACCCAGCAGGTGTTAAGTCCCAGCTGCTGTGCGTATATAACAAGCTTCTCGCCGTAGTATCCGATTCTCTCATCAAGAGTCTCATCCTCAGGGCCAACGCAGGCAATTACACTTGGGGCACTTCCCAGTCCTACTGCTTTATTGAATAATTTGTTAAATGTACCTGAGGCATCTTCGATGAATTGAAGGTTGATATTACCCTCCTTATTCAGTTCTTCTATTCTTGCTTCAAGCTTATCAACGAGCTCCTTCTCTATCCTCTTATCCTGATAGCTTCTAACCGCGTGTCTTGCTCTTACTGCTTCTATCTCTGTCATGGCAATCTCCTTTCATTATGTCATGTCTTATCTTACTCAAATTACAGGCTATCTATTGTCAATTACTTCCGGGTTCATATCGTGGTGGGATAACCTCTCCCATGCCAATTCCTCCCATTTCGTACCCGGCTTGCCATAGTTGCAATAAGGGTCGATTGATATTCCGCCTCTTGGCAGGAATCTTCCAAGAACCTCTATATACTTTGGCTGAATCTTATCTATTATATCCTTCATAATTATGTTCACACAATCCTCGTGAAAATCCCCTTTGTTACGAAATGAAAACAGGTACAGTTTAAGACTCTTGCTCTCCACCATACGAACATCGGGAATGTAGGATATGGTGATTGTAGCAAAATCGGGCTGGCCTGTTATTGGGCAAAGCGATGTGAATTCAGGGCAGTTGAATTTGACGAAGTAGTCGTTGTCCTGATGCTTGTTCTCGAAGGTTTCGAGAATATCCGGATTGTATTCGTTAGAGTAGTCTACATTCTTATTACCCAGTAATGTTAGATCATCTTTTTTTCTCATGTTGGTTCCTTTCAGGCGCTGTCAAAAATATGTGTCTTGCTCCACTCATTGGATGATGGGGTCGGTGATGCCGTTAGCTTCGAATGCCTTGGCTCTGTCGATGCAGGTTCCACATTTGCCACAAGGTTTATCCCCACCTTCATAGCATGACCATGTAAGTTCATAAGGCACTTCCAATTCAAGCCCCTTTTTAACAATCTGTGCTTTGTTCATATTAATAAACGGTGCTTCAACCTTAAGCCCATGACCTGAACCTTCCCAAATGGCTTCCTTAATTGCATCATTGAACTCTTTACTACAATCAGGGTATGCTGCCACAGCCGCATCGTCCTTGTGCGCCCCATAATATATATATGTACAACCTTTACTAAGTGCTATACTTGCCGCTGTTGATAAGAATAATCCATTCCTAAAGGGTACATAAGTGCTTACTGTCTCGTCCTTATCTGCTTCGGCAAGCTGCTTAGCGTAGCTTTCCTTGGGAATCTCTTCGTCTGAGTGGCTAAGCAGCGAAGAATCGCTATACTCAAATATCCTGCTTAAATCCATGGATATTAATTCTATATCATAATACCTGGCAACTGCCCTTGCCGACTCTAATTCCCGTATATGCTTTTGACCGTAAGACATGCTAAGTCCTATAACATTCTCATGTCCGAATTTTCGGACAGCCATTCCAAGGGCTGTACTAGAATCAATTCCACCGCTACATAATACCAATGCTTTCAACCTATTACCTCACATATATCTGAAGACTTGGATCTGTCTTGAATTCCCCGCGAAGCTCTGCTGTGAATGTCTTGGTATTATTCTTCTTAATACCCCTTGCATTGACACAGCTATGACACCCTTCTATAGTTACAGCTATATCTTCCGTACCCACAATCTCGCTGATAATATCCGCTATATCCTTACCTATCTTCTCCTGAAGCTGAAGACGTCTCGCAGCCATATCGGCTACTCTTGCAATCTTGGACAGTCCTATGACCTTACCCTTGGGAATATAGGCAACATTGACCTTCATATCATACATAAGAGCCATATGATGCTCGCAATATGAGAATATATCAATATCACGCATAACTACAACTCTGCCTATCATATTGCCCTCTACATCTTCTAAGCCTTCTTTAAATGTAGTATTGAACATTTCGGCAATCTGGTGGTTAGTATAGTTCATGCCTTCAAATACTTCCTTGTACATGTTGGCTACTCTCTTGGGAGTATCCCTAAGTCCTTCTCTTGTGGGGTCATCTCCAAGAGCTATAAGTATTCCTCTTATATGTTCTTCTATAGCCTGTGTATCTATCATTTTATACTCCTTTTTGGTTCGGATTCCATATTACCTTGTGCATCTGTATCTGAATTCGTGCATCGTTAAGGTTGTTATCTATCATAAATTCAACAATCTCTCTTGGTTCAATCCTGCCAAAAACAGGACTAAAATATACATGACATCTGTTAATCAAATCATATTCTCTAATTACTTGAAGCGCCCTGTTAAGATCATCCTTAGAGCCAGAGACGAACTTAACCGTATCCGTCTTTCTAAGACAATCAAAATTATCCCTGTTCATCTTATCTTCACAGCCACTGGAAGGCAGCTTATAATCCATGGTAAATGTTAAGTCATCCTTCATGAGCCCACTTATATCAACGGAACCGTTTGTCTCAATCTCAACTCTTAAACTACCGTCACTTAATATCAGCTCTGTCAGCCTCTTTATGTCATGCCAAAGCAGGGGCTCTCCGCCTGTCAGAGTCACATTTCTTATATTGGTTGACTTAATATAATCTAATATCTCTTCAGGTGACAGCTCCTCGTACCCACAATCTATTTCATTAGCCCATGATGTATCACAGTAGCTGCAATTAAGATTACATCCCTTGAAGCGTATAAATACGGCGAGCTCTCCTGCTCTTAGTCCTTCACCGTTAATACTTACAAATTTCTCAACGACTTGCATAATACTTCCTTAATATTATTCTTCGTAACCGGCACAGTTATTAGGCGTCTCGTACACATCTACACGATTAATATCGAATCCTGCCTTAGTCATCTCGTCATAGAAATACTTGGCAAAACATTCGGCCGTTGCTCTGAAATCTACCTCTTTGATAACAAAGCCTTCATCGAGCAACGCCTTAATTGTAGTCTCCTTAAGCGACCCCTTCTCATATATAAACAGGTGGTCAAATTCGTCACACAGTTTGTTCAAGGCATCCTTAAGGTCGGCAAAATCAATTACCATTCCCTTGCATTGTTTGTCTTCTTTTAGTTTTTCACTTTTGACTTCGACAACTACTCTCCAGCGATGTCCGTGAATATTGCCACATTTGCCATCATAATCTTTCAGAAAATGTGTGGAATCGAATTCTGCTTCTGTTCTTACATAATACATACTATACCTCAAAAATAGCAACAGATATTATATATCCTGTTGCTATATATTATAATCTAGCCATTAATTATCTTCTCTACTTCGGCACGTTTCTCATAGAGAATACATCCGCCTTCATGGTCTTCTAACAGGTATCCTTCGTCTCGCAAAGTCACGAACAACTTGGAATCTATTGCCTCTCTCAAGGAAGCATCTCTTACATTGATATCTGAGTAAGGAGAGAAGGGACAAGGCTCTGCTCCTCCGTGAGAGTTAATATGGAAGAATCCCCTGCCTGCAGCAATGCATCCACCGGATGACTTCTCATCCCCCGGAAAGGATACTATTACCATCTCAGAGAACTTCTCTCTTCTCTTATTGATGGCATCTACCATAATCTCTCTTTCACGGTCTCCCGGTGCCAAATCTTTCCTCTCATCACTTACAGGAACAAATTCAACATATATAATAAGCTTACATCCCATATCAGACAGCTTCGATATAAACTCTTCCGATGTAACCTCGTCAAGATTCTCTGTTGTAACAGTAACCGATACACCGAATATTATTCCCTTCTTCTTAAGAAGCTCCATATTCGCAGTCACTCTTTCATACACGCCCTCACCGCGTCTTAAATCCGTAGTCTCTTTGTCGCCCTCTATACTCATAACAGGCATGAGATTACGGTTCTTAGAGAAAAGCCTGATATAAGATTCATCTATAAATGTTCCGTTAGTAAATATGGGAAACAGAATATTCTGTCTTGTTGAGGCTTCCCTGATAACATCTTTCCTGATAAGGGGCTCTCCTCCTGCAAGAAGAATAAAGCTTACACCTATATCAGTTGCATCATCAAACACCTTGCTCCAATCATCAGCGCTCATCTGATCTACAGGGGCGCTATCAACTGTTGCCTCGGTACATCTTGAGTAGCATCCGGCACAGTGAAGATTACAGCTGCTTGTAATGCTCGCAATCAGAAACGGAGGCACATTAGTTCCTTCCTTCTTAAGCTCAGCCCTTTTCTTAGACGCCTTCTTACTTGCCAGAGCAAATTTGCCCATGAAAATGCTCTCTTCCGGGTTCTTAAGTGTTGCCTTTACTGCTTCAGATACGACTCGCTCCACGCCTTTAGTCATATATTCTTGTATGTCAAATTCTGCCATTGTCTCTACCTTCTACTTTCTGCCTACGCATATTTTAGTATTGTCTTCTTGATTGGCATTAAGTATTTTAGTCCAAATATATTGAGATGATTGAGATAATGATACAGGTTATATATCTCCTTCCTGTCCTCGTATCCATCCTCTTTAGGCATCTTCTTGTAATAAATGTCATAGAAGACTTTCGGGAAGGGCTCGAACATCTCTGTCATAGCTATATCAACCTCACTATGCCCCACATATACTGCAGGGTCAATTAATACCGGCTTGCGATTATAATCAATAATATGATTGCCTCCCCACATATCTCCGTGAACAAGAGACGGTCTCTCCGGTTCAATCAACAAATCATCCAGTTTGTCTAAGAACTTGAGAACTTCTCTCTTCATGGAAGTCAAGCTCTTACCTGCCATCTTAATCTGTGGCTCAAGTCTACATTCTCTAAAGAAGTCAATCCAGCTATCCTTAGGCGTATTAATCTGCTTAATCGAGCCAATATAATTATCGTGAACAAAGCCGTATTTACCACCTTCAACGAACCTATCTGTGTCAGCCAAATGCATATCGGCAAACTTATTGCCCAATGTTCCCAATGCTCTCTCTGTCTTAACGCCTTCTTGAATAAGCTCCATAAGCATAAACGATATGCTTGATTCTTCATCTGTTCCTATACAGTAAATCTTAGGCGTGCCAATCGTACCTGTACTTGCAATTGCCTCAACACCTTCCACTTCTGCTTCGAACAATTTCTTATTGGTAATAGAATTGTACTTAAGAAATACCATATCTCCGTTAGTCAGTGTCAAAACCTTGGCGGAATTAATATCCTGCCTTGAGATACGGGAATCTCTTCTCATCTTAACATTTTCACCAAAAACCCCTTTGATGGCTTTGTCTAAAGAATCATATGAATCCATCTACTATTAATCCCCTTTTTTTATTTCTCTTGCGTGTCTTTCATGTATAAATCTATTCAATCCATTAGTCTATATATTATACCACATAATATCAATTTATGGTCTTATATATTGCATCTCGTATATTCGGTATACTTTCGTCCCTCTCATCTGCAATTCTGGACAGGTCATTATATTCAATTTTGACCCGATCTACTCCGTAACCCCTTGAGCGCTTAATCCTGACTTCGCCGTAAGGAGTATCCATAACCTCCTTCGTACGATTAAGAACATATCTGTCACACATATTCTGCCTTATCCCTATCGTAGTAGTATGCTTAAATATAAGCTTAACTATCTTGTCGCGCATAGCCTCATTGCATATAACACTAAGCATGGTTGCAGGCCGGTTCTTCTTCATATATATGGGAATGGTGTAGGCATCATAGGCTCCGCCTTCTAAAAGTATATTAATTGCATATCCCATATCCTCAGGCGTCATATCATCTATATTACATTTTAATTCCACAACACTGTCCCCTAACCCTTCGTCCTCACACAGGAATGCTCTTACTGCATTCAACTTCTCGAACTCCTTCTTGCCAAAGCCGTATCCTGCCTTTTTGACAAGTGATGGTGGCATAGCGCCAAACTCGTCTACAAAATATCTCAAAAGAGCTGCGCCTGTGGGCGTACATAATTCGGCTTTTATCATATCGTCAGTGTACATCGGTATGCCTTCTAACAAATGCTGTGTTGCCGGCGCCGGAACAGGAAGTATACCATGGGCACATCTTACCATACCGCCGCCCACATTAACGGGTGATGCCATAACTTTGTCGGGATTAATCATCTCCATAAGGATACATACACCTATAACATCAGCAATTGCATCTATTGTTCCCACCTCATGAAAATGTATATTCTTAACTTCTTTGCCATGAACAAAAGCCTCTGCTTCAGCTATCAGCCTGTATACGCTGATTGCATCTCTCTTAACTTTGTCAGACAAATCCAGCTCTAAGATAAATTTCTCAATATCCTCTAAGGCATAGTGTTCGTGGTGATGGTGATGCTCGTGATGGTCATGGTTCTCATGACTATGATGCCCATGAGTATGTTCATGACCGTGATGCGCTACAGCGCCATCACCTACATCTTCACTCTTTTCCTCCTCGCCATCTATAAGAACTTCAACAATGTTGCCATATATTCCATTTCGATATTCATTCTTGAATCTTACCACAGTGTTAGGGATATTCAAAGAATTCATCTTGTCTACGTATTTCTTTCTGTCAACCAAGCTCAGCAATGCGGCATTAAGCATGTCCCCTGCTGCGCCCATCTTACATTCTAAGTATAGCATTATCTCTCTCCTATGTGGTTAATCATGTTAGCCTGATATGCTGCTCCAAATCCGTTGTCTATATTAACTACGCTTACTCCACTTCCGCAGGAATTAAGCATTGATAGTAATGCCGACAGTCCTCCAAAGGACGCTCCGTATCCTACGCTTGTTGGTACTGCTATAACAGGACAATTAGCCAGCCCCGCCACAACACTTGCCAAGGCTCCTTCCATTCCTGCAATTGCAATAATCACAGTTGCTGACATTATATCATCTACATGGGAAAACAGTCGATGTATTCCTGCCACTCCCACATCATATAATTTATATACTTCACTTCCAAGAGCCTGGGCAGTAAATGCTGCTTCCTCTGCAACAGGTATATCACTTGTTCCTGCGACAGCTATTACTATCTTGCCTATTCCATCACATTCTGGTTTCTCTCCTATTAAACCAATGCGCCCAAGTTCATTATAATCAAGGTCAAAAGACTCACTTACAAAACCAGCCTTTTCCTTAGACAATCTTGTAATAAGAATTCTCTTCTCTTCAGCCTGAAGCATCTTATCACATATTCCTACAATCTGTTCAGCGCTTTTTCCTTCTCCATAAATAACCTCGGCATAGCCCTGCCTGATTCCACGATGGGTATCAATCTTGGCATATCCCATATCTTCAAAAGGCTCCTTGCGAAGCTTAAGCACTGCATCATCAATAGACATTTCCTGCTTAGACACCTTGTCTAGCAATTCATATATGTCTGTATCATTCATATCTAAACCCTCATCCTATTAACTTGTAATATTATATCAATTAGTAGTAACCCCTATATTCATGCTGCCTGATTTGAAGCCCTCAAGATCTAAGCTTACATAATCAAATCCGCTGTCTTTGATTCCTTGAACGACTGCGCTCCTAACATCTTCGGAAAGAATCTTGTCAAAATCACAAGGCATAATCTCGAGCCGCGCCACGCTACCATGCGCTCTAACTCTAGACTGAAGGAATCCATGTTCATGAAGTATCGCTTCACCCTTCTCAACCATGTTAAGCTTCGAGAGTGTAATCTCTTCACCATAAGGAATGCGAGTTGCAAGGCATGCGTAAGAAGGCTTATCCCATGTTGGAAGGTTATACTTCTTAGATAGATCTCGTATCTCCTGCTTAGAGAGCCCTGCCTCGTTAAGTGGACTAATTATATTCATCTCTTCTAGCGCTTTAGACCCTGGTCTGTAATCTAGTTCATCATCTGCGTTAGAGCCTTCTACAAGTATGTCAAATCCATTCTCGTAGGCTATCTCTCTCATAACGCTCATGAGACTCTTCTTACAATAGTAGCAGCGTTCTTTCTCGTTACTACGAAACTCATCAACGCTTAACGGGTTGAACTCAAATGTAATATGTCTTACACCTAAGGACTCACACAAGCTCTTAGTTTCATCAAATTCACTATGTGGTAGCACACTAGAGTTTGCCGTAATGGCAATAACATTTTCCCCTAAGGCCTCCTTCGCTGCATATAACAAGAAGGTGGAATCAACTCCACCAGAAAAGGAAGCAGCAATTTTATTGAAGGCTCTTAGATTACTAACTAACTTATTATACTTCTCAATTGCCATCTGTCTCCTCCCCTCTTATTCATCTCTCCATTAAGTCGCACCTACTAACATTATATCATCATTATTAGTACTTGTCCTACATTTAACTTAATAAATTAAGAATATTTGTCTGTTTTTTTCTGAGCTTGTCTGATAAAATACATTTAATAGGAAAAGAGGTACAAAAAATGCAACCAGATCAACTTGGTCTCACCTCAGAAGAGGTGGACGCTCTTACTGCGCAAGGAAAAACTAATTACATAAAAAGCGAATCTGATATGAGCATTAAGAGAATCATATTCAGAAACGTATTCACATATTTCAATGGCATCTTCGCACTATTAACCGTTCTAGTAATTACCACGGGAGAAATCAAGAACTTAATGTTCTTGCCTATCATTATTGCGAATACACTTATTGGTATCATACAACAGCTTCGTTCCAAATTCGTATTAGACAAGCTGGCGCTGCTAGATGTTAGCGAATACACTGCCATACGAGATGGCAAGGAGGTTAAGGTTCCCTCTGATAAATTAGTAGAGGGCGACGTGATTCTTCTTGAAAGCGGGCAACAGATTCCTGCTGATGGTATTGTATTATCTGGAGAAGCAGGTGTTAATGAATCACTTCTAACCGGTGAGGCAGACGAGATTCAAAAGACAATAGACAGTGACCTTAAGTCTGGAAGCTTCGTGGTTTCTGGGAAGCTAACTGCAAAGCTTACTAAGGTTGGTGCCGACTCTTATGCTGCACAGATAACTGCCAAGGCTAAGAAGACTAAGGAAGGCAAATCTGAGATGATTCGTGATATAGAGCGAATTATTCTTGTTGCCGGAATAGTTGTTATTCCTATTGGTGCTCTTCTTATCTACCAGTCAATTAGCGTTAATGAGATGAGTTATTCTGACAGTGTCCAGTCAATGGTTGGCGCAGTTATTGGTATGATTCCTGAGGGCTTATATCTTCTATGTACGGTGGCTCTTGCATTAAGTGCTATGCGTCTTGCCCAGAAGAAGGTTCTTCTCCACGATATGAGAAGTGTTGAGACATTAGCAAGAGTTGATGTGCTATGCGTTGATAAGACAGGTACCATTACAAGTGATGATATGTCCGTTAGCGAAGTGTTCTACCCTATCAACAATAGCAGTGAAGAAAATGCTGCTGCCAAGAGCATTATTGCAAGTTATATCCGGGCAGTTCCTGATAACAACATTACAATGAATGCATTAAGAGATTATTTCCCTGACTGTGAGCCAATTAAGAATAAGGAAGTAATGCCATTTGATTCTAAGAAGAAATATTCTGAAGTAATTACAGAAGAGTTCACATATCGCTTAGGCGCTCCAGAATTCTTACTTACTTCTTCACAGCTAGAAGAGAACAAAGCCATCATCGAAGAGAGAACAGGGAGTGGTCTTAGAGTTCTTGCATTAACCAAAGGAAATGATGATGTAAATGCGCCTATATTATTCGTAGCATTGCAAAACGACTTAAGAGAAAATGTACAGGATATCTTCAACAACTTCAGAGAACAGGGAGTCGAGATTAAGGTTATATCAGGAGATAATCCACTTACTGTATCAAGAGTTGCTATTAAAGCCGGCGTTGAGAATGCAGAAAAGTACATTGACTTAAGTACCATTACTTCTGAAGAAGAGCTTAAGAAGTGTGCTACAGAATATACAGTATTCGGTCGTGTAAAGCCTGAGCAAAAGAAGGCCTTGGTTACTGCCCTTAAGGAAAATGGATTAAAGGTTGCCATGACTGGTGACGGTGTAAATGATATTCTGGCTATGAAGGAAGCAGATTGCTCCATTGCCATGGGTACAGGTAGTGATGCTGCAAGACAGGCGGCTCAGGTTGTTCTTCTTGATTCTGACTTCTCACATATGAAAGAAATTGTATCTGAAGGACGAAGAGATATTAACAACATTACACGTTCGGCAAGCCTGTTCCTATATAAGAATATATTCTCATTACTGCTGGCAATATTCTCAATTATACTTACATTAAGCTACCCGCTTCGTCCGAATCAGGTATCGCTTATATCAACATTTAACATAGGTATACCTGCATTCCTGTTAGCACTAGAGCCTAATGAGAAGAAGCAGGAAGGAAGCTTCATCAGACATACATTATATAATGCATTGCCTGCTGCAATAACATCCTTCTTCGCCATTGCGGTAATGGTGTTCTTCGGACAACTATTCGATATATCAGACAAGGATATAAGTACAGCAAGTACTTATCTGTTGTCAGTAATCGGTTTCATGATTATATGGCAGATTATTAAGCCTCTTAACAAATGGCGTGTGTTCGTATTCGCAATATGTATTGTGGGCTTCTTATTCGGAGCGTCAGTATTCGACAAGCTATTCGATATAACACACATCTCAATGCAGGCAGCTGCCCTGTGTGCTGTATTCGCCATAGCAGAAATAACTATTATGCGATGGCTTACAATTTCATTTGATAAAATAAGTGCATTCCACAAGAAAAAAACGCAAAAAAAGAAAGCAAGTGTCGCGTAGACACTTGCTTTTAATACTTCTATAATGCTTCCCTGGCAATAGCTTCTATTCCATCCCAGTCAAGCTCTGTTAAAAGCTTCTCTATCTGTGATAATCTATCAGCATCCTCGGACTCTAATTTGTACCCTCGAAGGTCGCTTATAAGATTGTCCATCAGACCATAGTCCATAGTCATGGCAAGCTCAATCATTGTCTTGTAGGCTTCTTGTAATTCATCAGGAGAAATCTTAGGTGATTCCTGGGATTGCTCCTTAGATTCTTTCAGCTTATTATTAAGCTCACGATACATA
>ODAI012566768.1_pt1 | contig 12648 bp, 13 predicted proteins | sample 1539321 | NCBI WGS metagenome assembly ODAI01 (sample SAMN02144231, study PRJEB22623) | gut metagenome | biome: sheep rumen | host: Ovis aries | place: New Zealand
CAGGTTTGTCAAGAACTTTTTCTCTTTTTTTTATTTTTTTTCAACTTTTTATCGTTGAAGTTCTTGTCTGCCGCTTAGCGGCGGGGAAGAATGACTATATCACAACCATTATATTTCCGTCAATAGGTCAAACATAAAAAATACAAAAATTTTTAATTTTTTTTGCATTTTTTTTTCAAACCAGGGAAATCTGGTGACTTTTACAAGTCTTTCTTCAGATATGAAGAAAAGTTGCGCAGGTAATCAAAGAATGAAATATAACTCAGTGCAAGACAAATACAGAACATTACTGTTGCCACTGTGTGCAGTACCGACATATATTCACCGAAGCCGAATCCAAGACGGATGGCACTTTCAATCAGCAGAACATAAAATCCGGATGTAATGTAAAATACGGTCTTAAATTTTCCGCCTTTACGGGCCCCAATAGCAACTCCCTGTTTTGATGCAATCATACGCAGAAAATTCATGCTCAGTTCACGATACAAAATCAAGACAAATATGATTACAGGCATATATCCGCCTGAAATCCGGTCAAAGGATGTCATCGTACATATAAAGACCGTCAGATTCAGCATTATGTCCGCAAAGGGATCAAAAAGCTTACCGAAATCACTTACGTCGTTATTCTTTCGTGCAAAGTAGCCGTCAAAAAAATCAGTTAATTCAAAAACCGCCAGAAGGGGTACCATTGCAAATGCAGAAAGACGGGCCAGCATCTCAGAGCCAGACCAGATGGGGATGTAATACATCAAGAGAAAAAAAGGCGCAAAACAAAGGCGCATTACAGTAAATTTATTTGAAAGTTTCACACTAGAAGTATCTAACATCGGGGGCAAAAGGTCAAGACTTCTGCCGATTCTACAGATTACGGACAAGAGTTGCCGACAGAACTTCTCCCCCTGCATGGATTTTTACGGTATAGAGGGAAGGATAGACTGAGGAATCATCAAGAGGAATCAACTGAAAGGAGGATTTTTTGAGCAGCCATTCCCGATAAGCCTGCACAAAACCGCCCAGAAAGACCTCATTTCCTTCACCGGAAAAGACAACAGAACGATCTGCATCGCCTGAAAAGTGACTTAACGTTGTTATATCTGAAAGAAAAAGAGAATCCGTACTTGTATCTGCTACGCCACAGACTTCATACCAGATTCGGGGGAGCGGAACAAGCAATGCCGCCGGAAGAGTATATTTCTTAATGACCAGAGATTTTCCCTGAGGATTCTGCACTGGATAATTCTGTCCGTTTACCTTAATGGCATCATTTTGTACGACAAGAGAAAAAATCTCTTCATTTGCGCCGAAAGCTCCATAGAGTTTTATTCCGGTAAAAACAGAAAGTGCAATAAAACAGGAAACAGCCAGAGGAAGAATGGAACGCCAGAATACTGAGCACAAGAGACCGCAGGCAAAGAGTCCGCACAAAAAGAGGATGTTTTTTCCTGCCATATCAAGCAATTCAGCAGGTGAAGCGTACATTTCCGGAATGACAATCAGGGAAAAAGCAAAAATCGCAATCGCCAGACTGAGGAGTACACAGAAAATCGTGAGACGGGATTTTAGTACTGATTTATGAAAAATTTTTCCAGACAGCATGCAGATCAGACAGCCGGCGGAACTTCCCAGGCTGAGCAGAAAGAGTGCTGAAAAAAGGGAAAATGAAAAAGTCATTGCGGGTACGCCTTGAAATCCTGTACGACACTGATTGCTGACTCTACGCTGTATCCGGGAAGTTCACTGGCAGCAATTGCCATGGCACGGTCCACAATTGCGGCGGAATCTGCAACGCCCTGCAAGGTAATTTTCTTATCCTTGATAACGGCACGCAGAAAGTTAATATTGATATGATAGTCGAAGACAAGCATATTTACGATGCGCTGACCAATCAGGAGATCATCTACGCGCTTTTGTCCGGCCGCTTCTTTTTCCGGCGTAATGGTTGATTTTACAGTCTCGGCAATCATCGTGGCGGCACTGTCTACATCCAGCATACCCGTATTGATGACCAGGTGGAAAAGAGCCGGATCTCTGTTGTCGTAATTAAAGAAACTCTTGTGAAAGCCCAGACGATTTGAATCGCTTTCCTGGATGCGTTTCAGGGCCTGCTTGTCATTCCAGTTAAATTCCCGCTTAAGTCTTTCCAAGCGGATTGCATCAGGGGCTATAAAACGAAAGGCAAGATGATTGGGGAGATCGGAAAGAATGATAAAGGCACCACGTCCAATCATGATTACATTGCCATCAGCGGCAGTTTCCAATACAGCGGTCTGAAGATAGTCAAAATATTCATCCCTGTCTTTTGTGAGGGAAGCAAAAAATCCCGGTTTTTTTTCATCATATTTGCGGAGTTTTTCTGCAGGAAACCCCAATTCCACGATACGCTTTTCAATGTCTGTACGGGTAACAAAGCGATATCCGATTTTTTTGGCGGCGGCAAGGGCAATTTCATCACCAAAGGCTGCGACTTGCCGTGAGATTGTTAAAATTGCCATATCGACCTCCGTCTGTTATAATCAGTATATTATAATAATAAAGCCAAAAGTGTACAAAGTAAAGAAATAACTCTAAAGATTTTGCAAATGTATTTGCAGGAGGCCGGTATGCAGGTAAATGATGATTCTCTGGTGTGGAAAGAAGGTAAAAAGACAACTCTGCTGAAGACACGCGTTCTGGACGTTACCTCAATAGAATCAACGTCTTCTGATGGTCTGAAAGGAGACTATGTTGTAATGGATGCACCGGACTGGGTTATTGTCATTCCCGATGCAGGAAAATCCTTTCTGATGGTTAAACAATGGCGGCATGGAGAAAGGGCACTGAGTATTGAATTTCCGGGCGGAGTGATAGAAGCTGGCGAAGCACCGGAAAAGGCCGCAGCCCGTGAATTAAAAGAGGAAACAGGCTTTAGGGCAGCAAAACTGGTAAAATTAGGCAGCATGAACCCAAACCCTGCCCTGATGAGCAATCATGTGCATGTTTTTGCGGCTTTTGATCTGGAATCTACAGGGAAACAGCAGCTTGATGAAGATGAATACCTGCACTATTTTGAAGTTCCCAAAGAAGAAGTGTATAAAAAGATGGGAACAAAAGAATACCCGCACGCACTGATGGCGGCGGGCCTCGCATTATACCGTGAATATATTTCGCATCAGCAAATCTGACTTAGCGGTTTGCATTGTAGGGTTCATAACTCTTTGCAGGGTTATATGTGCCCTCCCTGAATTCTCCGGTGATACTGGGAATTTTCATCTTCATGCCGGGCAGAATCAGATTCGGATCTGAAGGACGAGGCATATTCTTTTTATTTTCTGCATTCTGGTAAAGATTTTCCCAGAGAAGAGGATTGTTGTAAACATATGCGCGTCCAGAAATGTTCCAGTAACAGTCTTTTGTGTCTGCCCAGGGGCGAACCACATAATATTCCGGCAGAGGGGTAATTTCCCTGATGTCTGCAAGGGCGGAAAGCACCTGATTTGCATAGGCTGTTGCCGTAACATAATCTTCGCCATCATACGCTTCCTGTGCACTGGCATAAGACTGCTGGGCAGAAGAGAATGCCATGGGGAAGTTCCTGTCGGCGTGGATTTCTTTTGCATAATCCAGACGTTTTGAAGCTTCTTTCATAGCCTTGTCGCAGTCAGCTTTGGCAAGCATTTTTTTGATGTAGGCTTCAGAAAGAGCAGCATTTTCTTCTGCTTTTGCAGCATATTCTTCTGCAAGCACATACTCGCCCGCATCCATGGCTTTTTCAGCCTTTCTTGTATATTCATTCGCAAGCTTCTGGTAGGTATTATTTTTATAACTTACAGCGAAAAGCTGTGATGCGGCAAAGAGAGCCGCAAAAACGGTCAGTACTTTTTTCATTTTGCATCTCCATTTCCAGCGGACTTGATTACTTCTGCACCCTTGTGTATTGCAGCATTTGTTGCTTCTTCAGCGGCGATTGCGGCGGCGGCGGCTTTTTCGGCAGCCTGTGCTGTTGAACCTTCGTTTACGTTAATAACGGCATCATCAGGATTTGCAAGATTATCTTCTTCAAGGAGAACTGCATTTTCATCTTCGATGCCCTTAACGGGAGCGGTAAGAGGAGCAATTTCATCGGCGTCGCTTGCATAGTTTGCACTGTCTGCTGTACGCTGCTTTGCCCTTTCAATGGCAGCCTGAGCGGCGGCACGTGCGGCAGATACTTTTTCAAAGAGAGCCGTGTATGTTTCCCTGGCGAATTTATAGCCTTCGTATGCACCTTCGATATCTTTTGTGACATACGAAGAATCTGCCTTTTTGAAAGAAACCGATGCCTGTCCATAAGTTTCTTTCTGGGAAACGCCAGCCTTTACGCTGTCCGCATTTTTCTTTGCCTCAAGGGCAGCATTGCGTTCTTTTCCGGCAAGAGCAATAAATCCCTTATTCAGAAGCAGTTTGTAGGCATCATAAGCGGCACTGGCATTTACCAGTTGTTCTGCACCGCTTCCGCCTGCTCCGAATTTATCCAGTGCAGCCGAACCTGCGTCATAAGCCGCCTGGTCAAACTCTGAGAATGCCATCTCGTCCACGCGTTTTTTCATGCGCTGGGCTTCTGCGGCTTTTGCCAGGGCTTCATACCGGGCAATCAAATCATTTATGTCGGCAGAATAGTCCGTATTGGGATTTTCTTCCACATCTTTCTTTACTTTATCACCAGATTCATCAGCGGCGGCAAATTCCTTAGGATAATAATACTTTGCATCTGCCTCTACAGCCTTATTGCGGGCTTCTTCCAGTTTTTCCAGCAATGCCTTGTTTGCCTCGGAGAAGTCAGTTTTTTCTGGTTCCGGTTCAGGCTGTGGTTCTGGTTCCGGCTCAGGTTCGGGCTGGGGCTGAGGTGTTTCTGTGACGGGCTCTTCTACAGGAGCGGGCTCTTCTTTTGGTGCTGACTTACAGGCAATGAATCCACATGCAGTCAATGCACAGAGGATTGCAGCAATCCGTATCTTTTTCAACTTTTTCCTCCCAAAAATACTTTTATGTTACAAGAAGTTATCATCATTTTTATATATCGACAATTATAGAGAAGATTTTAATTGTGGGCAACATTGATTTCTTCAAATTTTACAAATATGTGTTATAATAAACAAAAGAAGTTTCTGCACAATACAGGCTGTTTTATGGAGGATTTATATGGCAGATGATTTCACTTTTTCGATTGAAAAAGAAGTTGGCGTGATTTCAGAAGGAAAGGGCGGCTGGAAACTGGAGCTGAACAAAGTGTCATGGGGTGGCCGTCCTGCAAAATATGACATTCGTTCCTGGTCACCTGATCACCAGAAAATGGGAAAAGGCCTTACTCTTTCAAAAGAAGATCTGGAATCCCTTAAAAAAATGCTTGATGAAGTGACACTGGACTGATTTATGCATTCGTCTCATAAGAGGCTGCATAAGAACCGTGTTTAACGATGATTTCATAGAGCATAAGGGTAAGCTGCGTTTCTAAAAAAGCCGAGCCCATAGAACGAATTTCCATATCGCTTTTAGAAAGAAGGGCGATAATTGCGCTTGTCTGACCATTCGTCCACACGCGGGAGGCTTTGCTGTACTGGATGCGGGCTGATTTTGCAGCAAACCCGCTCTGTTTAAGCGTCAATTCATCTACAGAAACTCCACCGGCATGAATACGATGCCAGGCAGACAGTCTGCGGAAACAAGATGCGAGACCAGCAATCAGCATGACTGCATTATTGTTTTTGGTGAGCAGGATTTTTTGCAAAATCTGAAGGGCATTTTCCAGTCTTTTGTGGACTGATACTTCAGAATCTGCCATTGCATCAAAAAGGGTAAATGCAGATTCCTCACGATTGTGCGCCAGAATCTGTTCCACATCTTCCGGCGTAATGGCATGGTCTTTAGGAAAGCAGAGAAAAAATCGACTGCATTCATTCCGCAGTTCTTCCGTATTATTTTCCACCATATCAAGAATGGTAGCGATTGCATCCGGGATAACAGAATAACCGTTTTTGCGGAAAAAATTCTGTACCCAGCTTTCCTTACGATCTTCATACATTTCCCAAAAGATTTTTTTATTTTCCTTAGGGATTATTTTTTCCAGCTTGGAATCTACAGATGTTTCATCGCTTACCAGAATAAGCACGGATGAGTCTGAAGGAGATTTGTTGTCTGCAGAAGGAGTAACCGAAGAAATCCATTCGCCCAGCAGGGCAATGTCATCCTTTAATTTAATTTGCTCCGCCCCCCGCAGGACAATGACAGTAGCCGGATCAAAAAGAGACTCCGTGCGGAGCTGGGCCACCACATCCTGAATGCGAGTATCGGCAGCGTAAAAAAGATAATCCTCACTGGAACCAAATTTCTTCTTTACATCTGCCTTAATTTTTTCTGCAAAATCATTCCGCTCACCGATTTCCGGACCGGCAAGCAGGTATACGGGAACTGCCATCGTTTAGTAAGTACGGACAATATTTGAGAGGATGCCCACAACCCGCACATCGGTGCAGTAGATTTCACTGAAAGCAGGATTTTCCGGATGAAGACGAATTCTGTCAGCTTCCTTGTAGTAACGTTTGAGAGTGATGGCATCATCAATTACAGCCACGATAATCTGTCCATCCGCGGCAACTTCTGCCTGTTCGATAATGGCAAGGTCACCTTCCAGAATGCCTGCATTTATCATGCTCTGGCCGCGGACACGGAGTGCGAAATAGCTTTTTCCAGGACGAACAAAAGGTTCCGTAAGATTTACATAGCCGTCAAGATTTTCCTCACACAAAAGGGGTTTTCCTGCGGCAACCGTTCCCAAAAGCGGAACTTTGCTGACAAAGGGATTCGGCTCTGCACTGCCCCCCTGCAATACGCGGATTGAGCGGGAACGTTTCTGACTGAGAGAAAGGAATCCTTTTTTCTGCAGGGCTGCAATATGATCCTGCACCGCGCGAAGCGAAATGCCAAAATGATCACCAATCTCACGAACTGTCGGCGGATACTCGTTTTCTTTTGTGAAGTTAGAAATAAATGAGAGAACTTCCTGCTGACGATCGGTAATACCTTTCATGCCTACTCCTCCTCGAATTTATTTTCAAAAAGCTGAAAAATTGCCTCTGCCGCTTCTTTTTCTCCATCACCTTCCGCTTTGAGTGTAAGCGTTGTATTGTAGCCTGCCGCCATGGTAATAACACCCATGATGGATTTTGCATTGACTGAAACGGAATCTTTTTCCAGAAGCACTTCACAGGCAAATTTGTTTGCAGTCTGTGCAATCAGTGCCGCAGGACGCGCATGAATTCCCGCTCGATTTCGTACCGTTAAAAGTTTTTCTGTCATAATATCATCCTCTGCTATTAGTATTTTAGTATGAGTCGTCGCTTCCGTAATATGCGGACTGCGCTTCTCCTGTTTCAATCCATTTAAGAATATTCTGATTAAAGTCACGGGCTGAGTTATAACCCATGCTCTTTAAACGTTCGTTCATGGCCGCTGCCTCAATAATGATGGGAACGTTTCGGCCCGGTTTAACCGGAATTTCCAGAATCGGCACTTTTACGCCAAGAATATCCACCGTCTTGTGTTCGGTACCCAGCCGGTCATAAAGTTTGTTTGAATCCCATTCTTCCAGTTCAATGATAAGCTGAAGTTCTTTCTGTTCCCGAATGGCACCGACTCCATACATCTGTGAAATATTGATGATACCCAGTCCTCGGATTTCCATATGGTGACTGATAAGTGTGTTTGAACCGCGTCCCAGCAGGGTGTTACCGTTTACACAACGGATTTCTACTACATCATCTGCAACAAGCCTCTGTCCTCGTTCAACAAGTTCAAGGGCACATTCACTTTTACCTACGCCAGAATGACCTGTAAGCAGAATGCCGATACCATAGACTTCCAGCAAGACTCCGTGCATGGTCTTTTTTGGCGCAAAGACATTTGAAAGCGCCCGCACCAGACGGCGGCCAAATTCAGCTGTTTCCAGGGAAGTCTGCAGTATAGGACAGCCTACCCGTTCTGCAATGGCCATAAAATCGCTGCTTGGAGACTGACCGTAGGAAAAGATACAACAGGGAATACCAAAAGCAAAAAGACGCTCAATAGTATCTGTACGGTTATCCTGTCGGAGTTTTTCAAGGTATGCACATTCACCGCGCCCGAAAAGCTGTATGCGGTCAAAAACAAAAGCGTCAAAGAAGCCGGACAGGGCAAGCCCTGGACGGTTTGTGTCCATAACGGTAATGGCACGGGTTAAACCTTTGCGGCCGCCTATACATTTGAGGTTCAGTACGTTCTGTCCAGTGAACTCCATGTCGAGCAAATCAAGCACTGTAAAAGGTTTGTTTAGCATACATCATTACTATACAAAAATATCAAATAATATGCAAGCAAAAAAAATCCCCGTGCCCAAAAATGAACACGGGGAAAACTATACCGAAAAATAATATCAGTTTATTTTGAGGGAAACATTGCTGTATTCAACAGTTGCACAGCGTGATGTGAAAAGACCTGCATATACATAATCCGGGTCAATTTCATTAAGGGCTGCCGTATAAGTCTTTTCCGGTTCCTTACCATACTTAACGGTATAAACATTTCCTTTTTTGACAATTGAAAGGTCTACAACCGTACCGGCGACAGGCTTCTTTTCCACAGATACCTTTGTCTGAACGAGGGCACCATCCTTGCGTTCAAAACTGCTTGACCAGGTACCTTCATCTTTTGCAAGACCGAGTGCTGCACATGCAACATAGGCTGAGTTGATGGACTTATCATCATTATCAATATAAATGTCATCACGAACCATGAGGCCGAATGACACCTGATTGTGTTCGCCTGCATACAGAACCTTTGCCTTTGCAGTAAGGGTAAAATCCTTACCAATCGGAATCTGCTGGAAATACATACAGAGACCATCATTGCCACTGGAAATTTTTCCGGAAGAAGCAGTTCCGTCTGTGGGGCCAGAGTTCATCACTACAGTACCGGCTGCAGTTTCTTCAATTCCGTTAAAACGCTTGGTAGAAATCTTTGACGCACCGCCACAGTCGCCGAATGCCGTTCCGAACCATGGTTCTTTGATTTTCTTAAACGAAGCCTGAACGCTCTTATCTCTGGGCGTAAAACCTGAATATTTGGGGATGATGTATTTGGGGTTGGGTGCAAGCATTCCCTGTTTTGGAGCTTCTGCATCCTTGTTTACGAGTTTTGCAAATTTCTTGTCCTGACGGGCAATTTCCTGAACTACATCATAGGCATTCACTGCGGCACCGTACATGTTCAGGTGGGTATTATCTACTGAATTAGGCTTATGAGAAAGCCATGCATGATAGACCAGTGTTTCAGACGGCATAAGCTGTGAATAGCGGGCTTTTGTGCTGGCAGTCAAATCTACAACGATAGTAGAAGTTTCCTGTCCCAGTTCACGAATTGCTTTTGGCCAGTCTCCGCCTTTAAATGATCCCTGATCACCAACAATATGAACATTGGCGCCCTCATACTTAATGCTTTCTGAACGGCGGACAATTGGCGTACACAGAATCGGTGTTGCACCCTTATCTTTTGCCATTTTAACATATTTTTCGTACAGAATGTTTTTGAATGAACCGGCAGTTTCTTTTGAACCATTAGGATCTGAATAGCGGTCTTCTTCCGCCTTTTCATCGTTGTGGCCAAAGCCGATTATCAGGTAGTCGCCCTTTTTGATATTGTTTACGAGCGTCTGATAATTTACTTCCGTGAGGAAACTCTTTGATGAGCGGCCACTCATGGCAAGATTGATGACTTCAATTTTCTTGGGATTAAGATAATGCTGCAGCCACATACCGTAACCATTGCGCGGGTGATAATAGGCAACATCATTAAAAGGACTCAATGTAGAATCACCTACAACAAAAAGTTTTGTTCCCTTGGGATTTGCTATGGCTGAAGTTGTTGCAACCTTCTCCACTTTTTCATTTGCCGCAATGTTCGCGCTCTGGGCAGAAAGCAGGGCAAGTGCACAAAACGAGAGTACAGCAAGCATAAGTTTTTTCATAACGATTTCTCCGTTAGTGTGAATTTGCTCCAGTATACCATAGAATTGCGGATTTGAAAAATACTTTTTTGTTTATGCTGACGCGGGAAGCAGTCAGTCCTGCTGTAGCTGCCGGACTTCTTCGATGGACAGTCCCACGCTCTCAGCAACCTGTGTTTCGGATAGCCCAATACCCAGCAGTCGTTTTGCAGTTTCTTTCGCATGGGCGTGAACACCTCGCTCCATAGCCAGGTGTTTTTCCCGCTCCAGCATCGTTTTCTCTTGTTCCAGCATTTCTTGTTCCTGACTAAGCTTTTGCTGGTCTTGGGTAAGCTTTTGTTGGTCTTGGACAATCTTTTGTCGGTCTTGGGTAAGCTTTTGCCGGTCTTGGAGAATTTTTTGCCGTTCCTGGACATTCTTTTGATATTCACGGGCATTCTCTTCTTTCAGGGCAGCCGCTTCGAGTTGGTCGCGTTCCCAGTCATCGTAGGCATTTTGAAGGTACCAGTTCGCCTCATCCACGCTGATTTCTTCAAGAATCTCGTTTGCTTTCATAATACATTCCTCCGCTGCAAGGATGGCGTGCAGATACTCCTGCATTTCCGGCTTGTCGGCATAGGCTAGAAACATGCCCCATCGCTCCAACTTAGTGAGTTGCGCTACAGGCTTGTGCCTTAGCCTACGGATTTTAGTCAGTTCCAGGTAGATAACGTTGAGTCTTTCGTTCAGTGAAAGGCCTTTTTCATCCTCATTCCTGCCAGACGCCTTCTTCCTCATAGTATACCAGCTGAATGCTGATTTGTCACCGCTGTCATAGGTGAAATTCAGCACGGAGAGTTGGTATACTTTTGGAATGTCTTTCCATGACTCTCCCCTGCGTGTCGCATGGGCAAGTAATCGGGCGGCATGGGCTTCTGCACGTCCTGCATAGGAATGCTCCTTGTCGCGGCCCTGCATTTCTATTTCTGCCGGCTCCCCATTTTCCAGAACGCAGTGCACGTCAAATGCCATTTGTTTTTCCGTGCGGGATTTTTTTGGCGGCTCATTGGGCAGCAATTTGATAGAGCGCACTGCTTTTCCGAGCATGGCGGAAATAAGATCGCGGAGCGCATCGTTTGATTCCGGCGTATTCTGAGTGAACAGCGTTTTGAATGTAGGGTCAGAGCGCGGATTGAGCAGGGCCGTTGGTGACGGACGCAGGGGCTTCCTCATATTCATGGCATACCTCGTATATACGTGATTTTCAGAGATTTTTCTCTACACTATATATAGGCAACGAATTTGCATTTTAGGCTAAATTTTTAGAAAAAAAGTTGAAAAAATCATGTTTTTTTTTATTATCTGTGCCCCATCCGTGTAAATCCGTGTTCATCTGTGGTTTCTTAAAAAATGTCATTTTCGGGCGTGACCCGAAAATCTATGCGCTCACACAGGAGATTGCCGTGTCAGGAAGATTCGCACTGCTAATTTCTACGGCAATGGCGCAGGCTTATTGGACAGCCCTCTTGTCTGTGTCTGAAAAAAATATATCGCAAGTTCTTCCCAGCAGGTGTAGGCTAGAGGGGCTGGCTTGCACAATACAGTTCGTCAGGTGCGACATACGCACAACCGTGGATTTCAGTGGTCCGCTTGCCGTTAGTCTGTTTTTGTTGAGCCACAACTGCACTGCGCCATTTTTTTGATAGAATAATTTGAATGCGAAGCCCCTAGCTGCTGTTTTGACACGGATAAACACGGATACACGCGGATACACGCAGATATTTTTTTATTTTTTATCTGTGTCTCATCCGTGTTAATCAGTGTTTATCTGTGGTTCCCCGCGCCACACCGAGGCATGAACTGCCCCCCCCCCTCTGTGATTGTCTCACTGTGATAAATTCTTCTGCAGACTTTGAATTTCATCTAATGAAAGCTGTGTGATGTCAGCGATCTCTTCTGGAGAAAGTTTGCCAGTTTTCAGCATCCGTCGGGCATCTTCCAGTCGTGCGTATCGTGCCCCCTGCTCAATGCCACGCTGTTCACCCTGGGTGTAGGCGTACTGTTCGCGGGAGATGCAGTCGTGGATGAAGCGCTCGTAGCCGAACTGGTTTTCCCATTCCTGCTGGTCTCGGCTCATCGTCTTCAAAAGTGCCTGTGCCATGTCCATCTCCTCCTTGCGTGCGGCCAGAGTGGTGAGCAGCTGCCACGCCTCCGGCTTCTCGTATGCCATAATCAGCATAACCCAGAATTCAAGTTCTGACAACTCGTCGGCGGGCTTTCCGAGGGCATCATTTATCTTCGGAAGTTCAATGTAGTGAATCTGAATGATGTCGCTGAGCTCGGCATGGTCTTTTCTTTCCTTGAAGACATAGCTGTGGTGAAGTCTCTTGTCCCTGACAACGGTGAAGTTCATGAACTGAATCTGGTAGATGTGGGGAAGAAGCGCATACTGGTCGCCGCTTGTCAGGGCATTGTGGGCGAGTGTGGTTGCATAGTAGATGGAGCGCTTGACCTGGTCGTCCTTGTACATGGAGTTCTGCAGCTCCACATCAACCTCGCTACCGTCATCCAGCCGGCAGTGGATATCCAGGCGGGGAAACTTTCCGTCCATGCGCGTGGGAAGGATTTCCGGGTTGAGCACATGCGCTTCAGTGACAGTGCGGCCGATGACTGCG
>ODAI013291878.1_pt1 | contig 12648 bp, 9 predicted proteins | sample 1539321 | NCBI WGS metagenome assembly ODAI01 (sample SAMN02144231, study PRJEB22623) | gut metagenome | biome: sheep rumen | host: Ovis aries | place: New Zealand
GCGGGGGTAAATCAGTGTTTTTAATTTGCTGCTTTATCTTCGCCGCCGCTAAAAGAATAAAGAAGAAAGAATAAATAAGAAATAATAATGAAGGTATCGCCTTCGGCGATGATTTTTAAAACCGTCCGCAAAGCGGACACCTTGTTTATTCTTTATTCTTTATTCTTTCTTCTTTATTCTTTTAGCGGCGGCGAAGATAAAGCAGCAAATTACAATCACTGCTTTACCGCCGCCGCGCTAAGCTTTCTTCGCCGAAGCCTCGGAAAAGGAAAAGGCCGAGGACGGCGCAGAAGCCTACGGCGGCGAATACGCTGAAGCGCTCCACCAATCCGAAATACTCCGGCGGGACGGCCTTCTGGCCTATCGCGCCGACGAACATCATGCAAAGGGCTGCGGCAGCACAGACGGCGCAGCCCTTTTGCTTTGCCTTTCCGAAGCCGGAAATTATGATAAGTATAAGCGAGGCGATAGACAGCAGCACCACTGCGGCGGTGACGACGATGTGCATTATCTCCGGGAGGGTAGTGATATCCTTGCCGGAGTCGGTGAGGGGGAACATCGCATAGCCTATTTGGGAGATATAGGACATAAGGGTGAACAGGTATATCCCAAGGCGGAAGAGGCGGCTGCCGGTCTTATGCTCCAGCACGAACAGTGTCACGCAGGTGACGCAGACGACGCTGAAAACATTATAGCAGGCAGAGAGCCTGTCCCACAGCATACGGGAGGGGGCGGTCTCGGCGGAGAGGTCGCTGACCGCCTGCGAGAGCCAGTCATAGCCGGGAAAGTCAAGGGGGGAGAATATCACTGCGGCCGTATAGGACAGGAGCTGTATCAGCCCTGTGAGCCCGAGTATGTTTATAAGACGTTTATTCATTGTCATCAGCCTCCATTATCTCTGCGAACCATTTGACATAGGCTCGCAGGTCATCGCTTATGTCCGAAATTTCGGACTCGTTCAGTCTGCCGGCGGTCATCATATCCATTTGCCTATCCACAAGGGAATGGACGGTCATAGCATAGGAGAGGGCGGCGGCATCCACGCTGCGGTTCTTCATTTTTCCGTGGACGGTGAGGGCGTAGAAGAGCGACCTCACTGTCCGGAGCATCCGCTCGGTCTCCTCGAGCATTATCTGTGCGGCGGCGGGGGAGGTGCTGCGCTCGGAGTAAAGCACCCGGAAGAAGCGGAGCATATCCGTGTCGGAAATAAAGCGCATATACTGCGTTAGGGTGAAGAGCAGTATCTCTTCGAGCGTTCTGCCGGAGAAGAGGGCGGCGGGGTCGGCAGGCGGGACGCCGTTGGCGGCGCGGGCGGTCTCGCGCAGCTGGGTGTACATAGCCTGCACAAGCTCCTCCTTGGAGGAAAAATGGTTATAGAGCGAGGGCTTTCTGATGCCGACACGCTCGGCGATCTGTGAGAGGGTGACGGCGGCGAGCCCCTGTTCGGAGGCAAGCTCCAGCGCCGCGTAGATGATCTCTTCTTTTCTTGTCATCGGAAATGCTCCTTTACGGCAGATTTGATATCAACTGTTAGTAATTATACTACCAATCGTTAGTTTTGTCAAGAGGAAGAGAACAAATAGATCACATTTCGGCTGCGCTTTGCAGCTGATAATGAACGGTTGATAATGAAGGAGCGCCCGTTGGGCGCATTATGCCCATTCGGGCGCTGCGGCTTGATGCAGTAATGCAAAATGTGTTTTACGCACTTTCTGCCGCGCCCGAATGGGCATCCATTCATTATCAACTATCAACTGTCAATCGAACTGTCTTCGGGTCTTGCTGCTTTCGACACCATGGCGGTGACCTCGTCGCAGAGGGACATTGCGGCCTCGGCGGAGCAGGCCTCGGCGTAGATCATCAGACCGCGGCTGCCCTTGACACGGCGTATGACGGCGCGTCTGCCGTCCTGCCGGACGACGGCGCCTGTCCCGGCGGGAGAGCCGCCGACTGTCCGGGCAAGGGGTGCCGAGGGTGCGGTGATGCCTATATAGCGCTGGGTGCTGCAAAGCCCGGGGAAGGACCCGGCAAGCTCGGCAAAGCTGCCGCCGGATTTTTCGGTAAGGAGGGTCAGCAGCACCGCAAGGGCAAGGCCGTCGCGGACGAAGAGGTTGTCGATGCGGGCAGCGGCGGAGCGGGCTTCTCTGTCCTCCTCGCCGTCGGTAGAGATCAGATAGCGCAGGAGGCGGCCGTTCTCTGCGGCTGCAACGGTATCGGCGGCAGCGGTGCCGGGGTAGGGCACTGCTGCGGGAGCGCCGCTGCGGAAGAGGCGGCTTAGTGCCGGCAGCAGCAGCCTGTCGTACATCACATAGCCGGAGGCATCGGAATAGACAGAGCAGGCAGAGCCGTCCTGCGGGATGTGGAAGATCAGACGCTCGCCGCTGTCGGGAACGGCGGCGCGGTCGCTGAACACACGGTCGGCTATACGTCTTATCTGTGGATCGGGGCATCTGACGCTTACGCCGACACGGGGAGTTTCCGGCAGCATAGAGCGCAGCCAGCGCTCGTAGATCAGCGAAAAGCCGGAGATATCCCCGGAGGCGGAATGCTCCGGCAGCGGGACGGGGCGTGTTCCTGCGCCGGAGAGGGCGCGCTCGATAGTTCGCTCGGTGCTGACCGGGAGAGGCAGGCCGCCGGGGGACATAAGGGTCACGCTGTCCTCGCTGCCGGAGGAGACATAGCAGCCTAAGGCGATGCCGCAGCGGGAGAGGGTGAAGGCCAGCAGCTGGCGTGTGGCAGCGCCCAGCTCAAGCACACGGCAGCCGGCGGAGGTCAGACCGATACGGAGGCAGGCGCACATCTCCGCGGAGGCGGGAGTGCCGCTGTGAGCGGTCACGGCGAGGCTGCCCCGGGGGAAGGCGGTAGCGGCTGCTGCTCCGAAGCGGATATAATCCGAGGGGGAGTGAAAGGAACCGAGCGAGCAGCAGCCCTCGTCGTCGATAGTGCGGGAGGAGATGCTGCCGGTGACGAGATCCTCGCAGACATAAGCGCCCTCAAAGACCTTGCGGCCGGGATATACGCTGACTCCGCCGCAGACCGAGGCACCGTCGAAGATGCGGGCGGAGCGCCCGATGCAGGAGCCCTCGGAGGCTCTGACGGCTCTGCCGGCGGAAACGCCGTCGAGGATGCAGCAGCCGCAGATGCGGCTGTGAGCCCCAACGGAGGCGCGTCTGCCGATGAAGGATGCCTCGGCATGAACGCGGCGGGAGATGTGGGAGTCGTCGTCGATGACTGTATATGGGCCGATGCGGCAGCCGTCGCTGAGGGAGACGTTCCTGCCGATATATACCGGCGGGAGGATCTCGGCTCCGGCAGGGAGGGGGCTGTGTGACCAGACCCTCTCGCGGCACTCGGGGAGGCCGAGGCCTCCGGCGCTGTCAAGGAGATAACGCTGTACCTCGAGGAAGGCGGCGGCATCGGTGAGGCGTGCGGAGAAGCCGGTCACCACCGGGGTAAGGGTCACACCGGCCTTGAAAAGCTCCTCAAGAAGCGAGCGAAGGCCTCCGCGGTAGAGGCGGGAATGCTCCTTTGGCAGAAGGACGGCACCGGCAAAGCAAAGGCAGCCGGGGCGGTCGGAGATGCCGGTGACGGAGTTGTTTTCGGCCTCAAGGCCGACAGCGCCGCTGCCTACCGGCTCACAGCAGACCAGCACTGACGGGGAGCGCTGGGCTGCCAGCTCGGTGAGGGCTGACGTGAAAAAGCAGTCGCCGGAAAGGATAAGCATATCCTCGCTTACGGGCAGCGTCTCGGGGGAGATGCAGGTGATGTCAAGGCCGGGCTGCTCGGTGGAATAGTCCGAAATTTCGGACAGATATTCATCGGAGCAGAACAAAGCCGAGGGATATCCGGCGGCTGACAGCCGGGAGAGGGCATAGGAGACAAGCTCCCTGCCCAGCAGTCTTAGAAACGGGGGAGGGCAGCCGCAGGAGGCGGCGTATTCCCGGGAAACATCGCACATATCAACAATGATCTTCATGATACACCTCTGAATTTCCTAAAGCAGGTATTTTCAGTGGATAGTATTCCCGGCGGAGGGGGAAATATGCGGAAGCAGTGAAGAGTGAACAGTGAATAGTGAACAGTGAATAGTAAGGTGTTGCCTTTCGGCGGCGAATGCCTGTTCGGGCGGGGCAGAAAGTGCGTATAACCGCAATTGTGCATTATTACATCGATCTACGGTGTCCGAATGGGCATATTGCGCATTGTGCATCGTCCGTTATGCATTTTTTTGTCACGGGTTTTTGCGTTTTTGTATTGACAAATTAAAAAATCTATACTATAATAAAACCGTATAAACTTGGTAAAAGTCTGTTAACAGGACTTGAGTTTTATGAAAAATTGGAGGTCACGATATGAGCAATCCTAAGTTTTGCCCTAAGTGCGGCAGCCCGCTGGCTGAAAACGCCAAGTTCTGCGGCGGATGCGGCTCTCCCGTAGCAAGTGCGGAAGCACCTGCGGCTGAACCTGCAGCGCAGCCCGCTCCCCAGCCTGCACCTGCTCCTGCACCTGCTCCGCAGCCGATACCCGAGCCGGAGGCTTCTGCAGAGCCCCAGCCCATTCCGGAGATAATCCCGCAGCCTGCGCCCCAGCCGGCTCCGCAGCCTGCACCAAATCAGCAGGCACCGATGCAGGGAGGCTATCAGCCGGGGCCTGTTCCCGGCGGCTATCAGCCGGGTCCCGTTCCCGGAGGCTATCAGCCGGGACCCTATAATCAAATGCCGCCCATGCCGCCCAAGCCGCCCAAGGATCCCAACAAGACCTTCGGCGCTTTCGTGAAAAGGCGCAAGGTGCCGATCATCATCGGATGTCTGGCGGCTGTGCTTATCGCGGCGGGACTTATAGTTTTCTTCCAGCTGACTAAGTATCAGAAGATAGACGCGCAGGAGCTGTTTGCGTTCAGGTTCAAGGGCCTCAACGGAAGCGGCAGGGCGGTAAGCTATCTCAATTGCAGACAGGCTGACCCGGAATTCTACTACGCTGAGGACGACGGCAGCTACAGCGATTATTTCTCGAATGACAGCACGACGCTCACCAAGGCGTTCAGCAAGGCCTCGAACTACGAGGAGGCTATGCAGATGAGATCGGCTCTTATGTCCAGGACCAACGGAGTGTACGATCTGAAGGTGACGATGTCCAAGTCCGCCGAGCTTTCCAACGGCGACAAGATAAGCTGCAAGGGGGAATACAACGAGGATAAGCTGAAGGACTCTCTTATCAAGCTCGAAAACACCGAGTTCGAGGTAGAGGTCACCGGGCTTGTCGAGGGCGAGGACTTTGACCTTTGGGCAGGCTTTGAGCCGAAGTTCAAGGGAATGGATGAACAGGGCGAGCTTGACTACGACAGCATGACAGGCAGCTATCCCTTTGTAAAATTCTATTTGAACGACGGCGGCTATGAGCTGAAGAACGGCGACACCGTCACCATTCAGGCAAGCTTCAGAAGCTATGACGACGAGATCAAGGACTTCAATTACATCGACGAAGCTGACGAAAGCAAGGGCGCATACTTCACCTATGACGGAAAGACCTACATCCTTGCACACACCGAGGAGGAGAAGCAGTTCACTGTTTCCGGCCTTTCCGAGGCTGAAAAGGTGGATATCTTTGAGGGGCTGAAATTCGATGCGAGCGGTGCTGACCCCTATCTGAGACTTAACCGCGTGAACACCGACGGTCTGGACGAGAGGGTAAGAAACAGCGTAAGCTATTCTCTTGACCTTGGCGACAAGAAATCATTCAAGTCGGGCGACAAGTTCACTGTAAAGGCTTATGTTTCCAGCAGTCTGCTCTCTGCCGGCTGCAAGCCGACCGATACTCCCGATGAAAACGGCTACTGCTACAAGGAGTTCACGGTGGATGACAGCTACGGCCACTACATCACCGATAAGAGCGAGCCCAGCGAGATGAAGGCTTTTGATGACAAGTTCGGTGAGTTCACCACAAAATTCAAGAACGACTACACCGGCAAGGAATATCTCGGCGGCATCAAGCTCGGCGGAAAGATCAAGAGCATCGACAGCTTTGACGTTGAAAAGGACTACATCGTTCTCAACAACGGCTTCCAAGAGGGAACGATCGGCGTTTACGATACGAAATCCTCGCTGTACAGGTTCTACAAGGTCGGCATGACCATAACGGACGAGGACGGAAAGGATTCCAAGAAGAACATATATGCGGCATTCAAGTTCTCGAGCCCGTATGTTGACGCTGAGGGCGTCGGACAGCTTGAAAGCAATTTCGTAAGCATTTCTGTGGCTGAAAAGGCAAGCGACCTGAAGAAGGCCACAGTGGATAAGGTAACTGAGGGGAAGGTCTATGAGATCGGCGGCAGCGCTGCAAAGCCGGACGATTCCTCAAAGAAGGACGATGATTCCTCCAAGAAGGATGACGAGTCCTCTGACAAGGACGACACCTCCTCCGAAAAGGCTGACGATTCCTCGAAGAAGGACGACTCTTCCAAGAAGGACGATTCTTCAAAGAAGGATGATTCCTCCTCAAAGAAGGATGACTCCTCTGAAAAAGATGATTGATAAAATAGCTGCGCAGGCGCAGTAAAGAAGCACTTATCAAGGCACCTCTGCCGGGACACGGCGGAGGTGCCTTTTGCGCTGGCGCTAAAATAAGAAAGAAGAAAGAATAAAGAATAAAGAATAATTAAGGTGTCCGCTTCGCGGACGAATTTTTAAAACATCGCCGGAGGCGATACCTTGTTTATTCTTTATTCTTTCTTCTTTATTCTTTTTTACTGCCGGACTTTGGCTGAATAAAAGTCGGGCGAGGTGTCAAGGATTAAAGCGGAGGTGAGAGGATGCTGATAGTGTTTCTGCGGGCGGTGGTGCTGTATGTGCTGATAATCATTGCGGTGAGGCTTATGGGCAAGCGGCAGATAGGCGAGCTGCAGCCCTCGGAGCTGGTGGTGACGATACTTATGTCGAACATTGCCACGCTGCCGGTGGAGGATATCTCGATACCGATGATAATGGGGATAGTGCCGATATTTACCTTTGTGAGCCTTGATGTGTTCATGTCGCAGATAGCGATGAAGTCACGGAGGCTTAGGAGGCTGTTTTCGGGAGAGCCGAAGGTCATCATCCGTGAGGGGAAGATAGACCAGCGGACGATGCGCGATCTGCGTTACACGGTGGATGATCTGACGGAGTCCCTTAGGGGATGCTCGGTGTTTGAGATATCGGACGTACAGCTGGCGGTGGTGGAGACCACGGGGAAGATCTCGGTCATGAAGAAGCAGAGCCTTGACACTCCCACGAGAGAGGACATGAACATCAAGGCGGAGAATGCCGACCCCTCGGTGCTGGTCATCTCTGACGGAGAGGTGAGCGATGCGGCGCTTGAAAGCATAGGACGGGACAGGGCATGGCTCGGGAAGGTCACGGCGGCGGCGGGGACTGTTCCCGGGGAGGTATTTATCATGACGGCGGACAAAAGCGGGAGGTACAGCATAGTAAGAAAGGAGGCGGAGAAATGAGCAGAGCCGGTATATGCGGGATAATAGTGGCGGTGACGGCGGCGGTGTCGGTATGGACGCTGGGAGTGCTGAAAGGTTCGACGGCGGGGGTCATCGGGGCTATAGACAGGGTCATAGAGGCGGCAGAAAGCGGTGACAGCGGGAAAACGGAAAGGGCTTTGGACGAGCTTGAGGACTGCTGGCGGGAGCATTATCTGAAGCTGTCGTTTTTGGTGCAGTCGGGAGCGCTGGGAGATATTTCCTATGCGGCGGCGAAGCTCAGGGGGCTGTATGAAAACGGAGCGGACGATTTCATTGCGGAATGCGAGGGGATAAAGGCGGCGGTAAGGCTGGTGCTGGAGTCGCAGGAGCCGCGGGCGCAGTCGGTGTTTTAGGGCGGGTGTCAAAAAAGACTTGACATTGACATGAAAAAGGTTTAAAATATAATAAGATATTTGTGTCCGTTGAAGGCCGCTTTGCGGCAGGTTAAAAGAAACGCCCGTCTCACCGACCGTCATTATCATAGGCGTTTCATGTCAATAATATTTCGGAAGGAGCGTAGAGCGCCTGCTTTTTTGCGTGCAGGCGTATTTTGAATTATGTCAGAAAACAGAAACACTACCAAACGCAGCAGCGGGAGGAGCGCGGGTGCGGGAAACTCCGGCAAGCGCAGCTTTAAACTCTCGGGACGTAAGGAGATAAAGGGGAGAGTCCCGGAACGGGGAGGCTCCCGCAAGGAGACAGCGGCTGCACCGAAGCAGCAGGAAAGGGCAAAGAAGATCAGAGAGCCCCAAAGACGCACCCCGGTGAAGATAATCCCGCTCGGAGGCCTTAACGAGATCGGAAAGAACTTTACCGTTATCGAATGTGCGAACGATATGCTGGTCATCGACTGCGGGCTGGCATTCCCGGACAGCGAGATGCTGGGAGTTGATATCGTCATCCCGGATTTTACCTACATCGAGAAGAATATCGACAAGCTTAGAGGTGTGGTCATCACTCACGGACACGAGGACCACATCGGCGGGCTGCCTTATTTTTTCAAGAAGTTCAATGTACCCTGCTACGGCACTCCCCTGACGCTCGGGCTGCTGGAGGGCAAGCTGCGGGAGCATAACATACTCGACAGCTGCAAGCTGAATGTCGTAACGCCGAGGCAGACCGTAAAGCTGGGCTGCATGGCGGTGGAGTTCATCAGAGTGAACCACTCTATCCCGGATGCGGTGGGCTTTGCCGTGCATACGCCGGCGGGCGTTTTGGTGCATACGGGAGATTTCAAGGTGGACTATACGCCGATACAGGGCGGCATCATCGACCTTGCAAGGTTCGCTGAATTGGGAAACAAGGGCGTTTTGGCGCTGATGTCGGACTCGACGAACTCGGAGAGGCCGGGCTTTACCATGAGTGAGCGCAAGGTGGGAGACAGCTTTGAGAAGCTGTTCGCAAAGGCGGACGGAAAGAGAGTCATCATAGCGACCTTTGCCTCGAACGTTCACAGGGTGCAGCAGATCGTCAATCAAGCGGATGCCACGGGGCGGAAGCTGGCGGTGAGCGGACGGAGCATGGTGAACGTCATCGGCGTGGGTATCGAGCTGGGATATCTGAAGGTGCCGGACGGCCTGCTGGTGGATATAGAACAGATAGGGCAGTATCCGCCGGAGAAAATGTGCATAGTCACCACCGGCTCACAGGGCGAGCCGATGAGCGCACTTACGAGAATGGCTATGGGCGAGCATCGGCAGGTATCGGTGACACCCAACGATTTCGTCATCATATCCGCGAAGCCGATACCGGGCAACGAGAAGTTCGTGACGAGGGTCGTCAACGAGCTGATGAAGCTGGGCTCGGAGGTCGTATATGAGGATATGTACGATGTTCACGTTTCGGGACACGCCTGTCAGGAGGAGCAGAAGCTGATGCTTTCGATCATCAAGCCGAGGTTTTTCATCCCGGTTCACGGTGAATACAAGCATCTGATGAAGCACAAGGCGACGGCTATGTCGGTGGGCATACCGGAGGAGCGGATAATCATTGCGGACATCGGGTCGGTCATTGAGACTGACGGGGTGGATATGAAGATCACCGGCACTGTCCCGGCGGGAAAGGTGCTTGTGGACGGCCTTGGGGTCGGCGATGTGGGCTCGATCGTATTGAGAGACAGAAAGCGCTTGGCAGAGGACGGTCTTATAATCGCAGTGGCGACGATCGACCGGGAGGCCGGGCTTATACTGGCGGGGCCGGACATCGTATCGAGGGGCTTTGTATATGTTCGTGAGAGCGAGGAGCTTATGGACGAGGCGAGGGCTCTGCTGACTGAAACGCTGACGGAATGCCTTGACCGGGGTATGCACGAATGGAACGCTATCAAGGGGCGGATGAAGGATAACCTTTCAGACTACATCTATCAGAAAACAAAGAGAAGCCCGATGATACTGCCGATCATTATGGAGATATGACCGCGCATCAGAACAGACAAGAAAAAGGAACAGAGAAAGAGACATAGAGAGGTAACGCTTATGAAGGGACTTAATGTTCTTGACATAATAATAAAGGTGACTACCGGACTGCTGGCGGCGGCTTCGCTTTCGGCGTCAATAATCGCTTATGACACGCCCTCGACAGAGGGCAAGGGCAAGGCGATGTTGGTCATTACCATATTTCTGGCGCTGGTGCTGATCGCGGAGTTCATCGCGTTCAGAGGGAGGACGATAAGGACAGTCTCGCGGATGTCGTCCCACATTACCAAGACAGAGCGGGAGAGCCTGCTGAATTTCCCGGCGCCGGTCATCGTTATTGACAGCAGTGATACCATAATCTGGTACAACAAGCGCTTCGGGCAGGAGGTCTTTACCGACGGCGAGGCCTACGGCATCAACATCAACGAGATCGTGGATATGGACATGGACAAGGTGTTCAGCGCAGAGGGCGAGCTGGTGTGCATCAAGAACCGCTTCTATCAGACGCGGGGGATACATACCGACGCCTCTGACAGCGAGCTTTCAATGGTCTATTTTGACGACACCACCGAGTATATCGAGCTGGAATACGAATACAGGCAGAGCCACAAGAACGTTATCATCATTTCGGTGGATAACTATGAGGATCTTATGGCAAACGCCCGGGAAAGCGACAAGGCTCACGCGCTGGTGCAGATAGAAAAGCTGGTGGAGAATTTCACCGAGGGGACCACGGCGTTTTACAAGAGGGTATCGTCGGACAAATTCTATGTGGTCATGGAGGACAGGCATCTGAACCCGATCATTGAGAACAGGTTCAAGATACTGGAGCAGGCAAGGCAGATCAAGGTGGATGAGCGGCAGAACCTTACCCTTTCTATCGGTGTGGGCTCGAATGCGGAGAACCTTGCAGAGAGCGAGAACTTTGCCCGCAAGGCGCTGGATATGTGTCTGGGGCGCGGCGGAGACCAGGCGGCTGTCAGAAAGGACAACGGCTATGAGTTCTTCGGCGGCGTTTCAAAGGGCGTTGAGAAGAGTACCAAGACCAAGACGAGGATGATCGCCAAGTCCATGCTGGAGCAGCTGCTGGCGAGCGAGAAGATACTTGTCATGGGACACCGCTTTTCCGATCTGGACGCGGTGGGGTCGGCTGTGGGCATATGCTCGGCGGCGCGGAAAATGGGCAGGGAGAGCTATGTGGTGGTCAACCGAGAGACCAGCATGGCAAAGCTGCTTATAGACTATCTTGACGACAATGACATAAACAACTATTTCATCACCCCCGCTGACGGCGTGGAGAAGATGACCGAGAACACGCTTCTCGTGGTGGTGGATACCCACAATCCCGACATCGTGGAGTCGAAGGAGATACTGGCGAGGGCGCAGAACATCATCGTCATCGACCACCACAGAAGAATGGCGAACAAGTCCATTGACAACGCGGTGATCTTCTATCAAGAGGCGACGGCTTCCTCGGCCTGTGAAATGGTGGCGGAGCTGATCGAATACTTCGGCGTGGGCAACAAGATACCTGCTCCCGTGGCGGAGGCTATGCTGGCGGGCATCATGCTGGACACTAAGAATTTTGTCATGAAAACGGGCGTGCGCACCTTTGAGGCGGCGGCATATCTCCGTAAAATGGGAGCCGACACGGTGAACGTAAAGCGGCTGTTCGCGGATTCGATAGAGACCTACAGGTACAAGTCGCAGATCATCAACTCGGCACAGATCTACCGCAAATGTGCGATCGCCGTGGCGGAGGAGTATGCGGACAATATCCGCGTTGCCGCGTCGCAGGCGGCGGACGAGATGCTGGGCATCGTGGGCGTGAACGCAAGCTTTGTGCTGTATGAGATCGGAGGGACGACGAACATCTCTGCCCGAAGCATGGGCGCGTTCAACGTACAGATCGTCATGGAGGCACTCGGCGGCGGCGGGCATCAGACCATGGCTGCCACACAGCTTGCGGACACCGGCCTTGAGACTGCCGGACGTATGCTCAAGGAGGCTATCGACGACTATATAAGGAACAACGGATAGCTTTGATAATGGATAGCTGACAGCTGATAATGAAGGGAGCGCTGCGGCGCAGCTTATTATCGGCTGTCAAGTAAATTAACGTTTGGAGGAAATAATGATGAAGGTAATACTTTTAAAGGATGTAAAGGGCTCGGGAAAGGCCGGAGATACGCTGAATGTGGCGGACGGCTATGCAAGGAACTTCCTGCTGGCGAAGGGGCTGGCTGTGGAGGCGAATGCAAAGAACCTCAACGAGCTGGCCGGCAAGAAGGCCTCGGCACAGCACAAGCTGGATGTGGAAAAGGCAGAGAACGAGAAAACTGCTGCAGAGATCGGCGGAAAGGCTGTTGTTATAAAGGCAAGAGCCGGTCAGGGCGGAAAGCTTTTCGGAGCGGTGACCACTGCCAATGTGGCTGATGCGATCAAGGAGCAGCTGGGCGGAGTGGTTGACAAGAAGAAGATAAGCCTTTCCTCGGACATCAAGGCCTTCGGGGATTATACGGCGACTGTCAAGATGACGCAGGGCGTAAGCTGTACGGTCACGGTTAAGGTGGTAGAGGAATAATGGCGGGAAACGACAATTCCCTGATGACGCTTAGCGAGCTTATCGGCAGGGGAACGCCCCCTATTATCGCAGCCGGAAAGGGGGGTCTTTCGGGTGGGGTGGGGGGGGCGGGGGCTGTTCCCGGGGGGGGGGCGGAAAACCCC
>ODAI010694671.1_pt1 | contig 12647 bp, 13 predicted proteins | sample 1539321 | NCBI WGS metagenome assembly ODAI01 (sample SAMN02144231, study PRJEB22623) | gut metagenome | biome: sheep rumen | host: Ovis aries | place: New Zealand
AACCGCCGCGGTCAGGACAGAGACAACTGGATCTGGATCAGAGACGCGGAGAAGAACAAGCTGGTCGTCGGCACCCAGGCCCGTATCCTCTATCAGGACGCGGAAGGCCGCAGGGACATCGGCCTGGCATTCAACAAGCTGGTCAGAGAAGGCAAGATCGGCCCGGTCATGATGGGAAGAGACCACCACGACGTATCCGGAACGGACTCCCCGTTCAGAGAGACCTCCAACATCAAGGACGGCTCCAACGTCATGGCGGACATGGCTGTCCAGTGCTTTGCTGGAAACGCGGCCAGAGGCATGAGCCTGTGCGCCCTGCATAACGGCGGCGGCGTCGGCATCGGCAAGGCCATCAACGGCGGATTCGGACTGCTCCTGGACGGCAGCGAGCGGGTAGACAAGATCCTGCCCTCCGCGATGATGTGGGATGTCATGGGCGGCGTTGCCAGAAGAAACTGGGCAAGAAACGAAAACGCGGTCGAGACATCCGTCGCTTACAACGCCAACTACGAGGGCAAGGGCCACATCACCATTCCGTACGTCGCTGCGGATGATCTGGTCGACAGGATCGTAGACGAATACGTTAAATAATCTAAGAGAAGGGGGGATTCTTATGAGCAGAACCCTGATTCGAAATATAGGCTGCCTGCAGACACCGGTCGGCAGCTACAGCCACAAAGGCAGCAAACAAGGAATCAACGAGAAATATCAGAACGCGGCCATCGTCATTGAAGACGGGATCATCCGCGAGATCACATCGGGCGGCAAGGAGCCGGCCGGTGAGGATTTCGACCAGGTGATCGACGCGGAAGGCAAGCTGGTCACGCCGGGCCTGTTCGATGGGCACACCCATCTGATCTTCGGCGGCTACCGGCAGCACGAGATCGCCATGAAGCTGGCAGGAGCAGACTATCTGGACATCCTGAGAGCCGGCGGCGGCATCCTGGACACCGTCCGCAAGACGAGGGAAGCGTCCTTTGACGAACTTTACGCAAAGGCTGAGGCTTTCCTGGATGAGATGCTGGACTTGGGCATCACCTCCTGTGAAGCCAAATCCGGCTACGGGCTGGATCAGGAAAACGAACTGAAGATGCTTGAGGTCATCAATGCCCTCAGCGAGAAACACCTTATGGACGTGGTGCCCACCTTCATGGGCGCCCACGCCATCCCGCCGGAATACGAAGGCAGAGGCGACGACTACATCGATATGATGTGCGAGGAGCTCATGCCGGAAGTCCGCAGAAGAGGACTGGCGGAGTTCGCCGACGTCTTCTGCGAAGACTCCGTATTCAACGCCCAGCAGAGCCGGAAGTATCTGGAGAAGGCAGCGGAGCTGGGCTTCGGACTCAAGATCCACGCCGATGAGATCGAAGCCATCGGCGGATCCCAGCTGGCGGGAGAACTGGGCGCTGCATCCGCGGAGCACCTGATCGCCATCGAAGAGGACGGGATGGACTCCATGGCAGAGGGCGGCACGACAGCCATGCTGCTGCCGGCCACATCCTTCTACCTGGGCAAGACCTTCGCTCCGGCCAAGAGAATGATCGAAAAAGGCATTCCGGTGGCCATCGCCAGTGACTTCAACCCGGGCTCCTGCCCGTCGCTGAACCTGCAGTTCGCCATCAACCTGGGCTGTCTGAAGTATCGGATGACTCCGGAAGAAGTTCTGACCGCGGTCACCATCAACCCGGCCTGCGGATGCGGCAGAGGAGATACGCTGGGAACACTGGAAGTAGGTAAACAGGCAGACCTGGTCATCTGGAACGCGCCGGACTTTGAGATGGTCTGCTATCGCTTCGGATCCAATCTGGCGCAGCACGTAATGAAGAAGGGAATCATGGTGAAATAATGAAACTGATCGAACTGAAACTGAATGAATATCTGGATATCCTGCTTTCCGACGCGCCGGCGCCGGGAGGCGGATCCGTCAGCGCTCTGGCAGGAGCTCAGGGCGCTGCGCTTCTGGCCATGGTCTGTGACCTGACCACATCCAAGGAAAAATACGCCGAGGACCACAGCCTTTGCGCTGAGATCAGAGAGAAGGCGGGAGCCCTCTACGAAGGCTTCGCCAAAGCGATCGATGACGATACCGCGGCCTTCAACCTGGTAGCGGCAGCCTTTAAGATGCCCAAGGGCACCGATGAGGAGAAGGCGGCCAGAAAGAAGGCCATCGCGGACGGCACCCTGGAGGCGACCAAAGTTCCATTCCATGTCATGGAGATGGCGTCCGAAGGTCTGGCTCTGGCAGAGAAGCTGCAGGGGCATTACAACCGCAACTGCGACAGCGACTACGGGGTCGGCGTGCTGAATCTGATGACCTGCATGCGGGGCGCCTGGCTGAATGTGAAGATCAACCTGCCGGGAGTCAAGGACGAAGCCCTGGCGGCGGAATATGAGGCGGCAGGCAGGAAGATGCTGGCTGATGGAGAAGTTATTGCGAACAGGATCTATGGTGAAATCGAGGAGGCATTGTAATGGCTAAAATCATCGAAAGCGTACCGAACATAAGCGAAGGAAGAAACAAGGAAGTCATCGAGGCGTGTGTCGATCAGATCAGAAACACACCCGGATGCACACTGCTGGACTATTCATCCGATGAGGACCACAACCGGACCGTCATCACATACATGGGAAGCCTTGAGGGCTGTGAAGAGGCAAGCGTCAAGCTGGCTAAGAAGGCTGTAGAGCTGATCGACCTGACCAAGCACGAGGGCGCTCACCCGAGAATGGGCTGCGTCGATGTCATGCCCTTCATCCCGATCAAGGAATCGACTATGGAAGAATGCGACGAACTGGCTCACCGGGTCGGCAAGCGGATCGCGGAAGAGGCGGACCTGCCGGTCTTCCTGTATGAGAAGTCCGCGTCAGCTCCCCACAGACAGAACCTGGCCAAGATCCGTAAGGGCCAGTTCGAGGGAATGGCTGAGAAGGTCAAGGATGCTGACTGGATCCCCGATTTCGGCGGACAGAGGATCCATCCTACCGGCGGCTGCGTCGCTGTAGGAGCCAGACCTCCGCTCATTGCCTTCAACATCAATCTGGGAACATCGGATCTGGAGATCGCCACCAGGATCGGCAAGATCATCAGAGAGTCCAGCGGCGGTCTGAAGTGCGTCAAGGCCATGGGCGTCATGCTGGAAGACAGAAACATCGCCCAGGTATCCATCAACATGACCGACTTCACAGTGACACCGCTGTACAGAGTCACAGAGCTGGTCCGGGCGGAAGCTGCCAGATACGGCGTTCCGGTCATCGGAACAGAGATCATCGGCCTGGCGCCCATGCAGGCATTCTTCGATACAGCAGAGTACTATCTACAGATCGAGGACTTCCAGCCTGACGTACAGGTCATCGAGAACCATCTGCTCTAATCAGTGAAGTGATCATTTCGCCAATAGAATAACTGCTCACGCAGACATGTGGTGTTTGGTAAGGAGGTCGGCATGAAGCAGGACGAAATGAGCGGGAACCGGTCTCTCGCCGAAGAAGTGACAGACATTCTGAGAACCAGGATCCTCCACGGCGAATACACCATGGGGGAGAAACTGACCGAGAACAAGATCGCGGCTGAACTGAAAGTAAGCAGGACTCCCATCCGGGATGCCTTCCGGCAGCTGGAACAGGAACAGCTGGTCGAGTATATTCCCAACAAAGGCTGTTTCGCCCGGGGGTTCAGCAAAGAAGATATGATCGACATCTATGCGGTTCGCGAGGCGGTAGAAGAACTCGCGATCCGCAGGGTCATTCAGTATGCCAGCGATGATGCCATCCGGCAGCTGGAGAACCAGCTAGAGAGGATGCGTGTCTATACTCAGCAGAATATTTATGAGAAACTTCTGCAGGCCAATGAGGAATTCCATGTCATGATCTACCGTCTGACCGAAAGCAGATTCATCGTTCAGACCATGAAGACATATCAGGAGTATGTCCATCTGGCCCGCAGGGAGACCCTCAAAAAAGAAGAATACCTGTCCGAGATCTATCAGGAACACGAGGAGATCTACAAAGCTATCGCCGCGCGGGACGAAGCGGCTGCGGTTCAGGCTGCCAGGATCCATCTGAAGCACTCCAGTGAGAGGGCGATGGAGCGGTGGTCGGAGCGAGGGTGATTTAGTCCGCTAAAATCGTATACAAAAATACAATAATCGAATATTGAACAAATTGAGCCTTGGATTTCCAAGGCTTTTTTCTTGAATGGGATAGTATACAATGTTACGATGAATACATGGAAAGAGACTCAAACACAAAGACACAGGTCGTTTTGCAGGGCAATGAAGCCTGCGCCAAAGGGGCTGTATACGCGGGCTGCCGTTTCTTCGCAGGCTATCCGATCACTCCGTCGACGGAGATCATCGAGATGCTTTCCGGAGAAATGCAGAAGGCCGGAGGCGCCTTCATCCAGATGGAGGATGAGATCGGCTCCGCATGCGCGATCATAGGGGCCCGCTGGGGCGGAAGCAAGGCGATGACTGCCACCTCCGGCCCGGGATATACCCTGATGCAGGAGGCCATCGGCTTCGCGGCAGTGACCGAGACGCCGATCGTAATCGTCAACGTACAGAGAGGCGGTCCCTCGACCGGACAGCCCACCCTGTCCTCGCAGCAGGACATCTACCAGGCCCGCTACGGCAGCCACGGTGATTACGGTATCATCGTCCTGGCGCCGTCTTCCGTGCAGGAGATGTACGACTTCACCGTCAAGGCCTTTGACCTGGCGGAACAGTTCCGCGGTCCGGTGATCCTGCTGGCAGATGAGGTAGTCGGCCACATGCGGGAGAAGATCGAGATCTTCAGCGGAGACCGCCGGGTCAGCAGCCCGAAGAAGAAGTACGCCATCTCCCCGTCGACAGACTTTTTCAAGGGAGCCAACACCCTGGTCGAAGGGCAGCTCCACGATGAAATGGGACGGCGGATCGGTCACATGGCCGATAAGAGCGGAGCCTTCATCGAGAAGATCACCCGCAAGATCGAAGACAACGTGGATATGATCGCTGACGTCACGACCTACTGCATGGAGGACGCGGATGTGGCCATCGTCGCCTGGGGCTCGGTCGCCAGGCCATCCCTGAACGCGGTCAAGAAGGCCAGGGGCATCAAGGATGACCGGATCCTTCCCAAGTTCCGTGTGGTCAGAGACCTGGTCAAGCGGGGTGTCAGAGAGACCATGCACACCGACTACAGCCATCTGAAGGTCGGCCTGATCAAGATCAACACGGTCTGGCCCTTCCCGGAGGAACTCCTCCAGCAGGCGGCGGAGAACGTGGATACGGTCATCGTTCCCGAGATGAATATAGGCAAATACTGCAGAGAGATACAGCGGGCCCTGCCCGACAAGAAGGTCGTGCCCCTTCCCAAGTGCGGAGGAAACATCCATACGCCGAAGGAGCTTCTGGACAAGATCCTGGAGGAGGTGGGCGTCGATGAATAGACTCTACGAGAAATACATCAAGACAGAATCCCTGCCGACCCTGTTCTGCCCGGGATGCGGCAACGGCATCATCCAGTACGCCGCGATCGAAGCCTTCGAGCGTCTGGGTATCGCGGAGGACATTGCCTGCGTCAGCGGCATCGGATGCTCCTCCTGGATCCCCTGCTACTACAAGCTGGATGTCATGCACACCATGCACGGCAGAGCCATCGCCTTCGCGGAGGGCCTGAAGCTGGCCCGGCCGGAGAAGAAGATCGTCGTCTTTACCGGAGACGGTGACTGTGTGGCCATCGGAGGCAACCACCTGGTCCATGCGGCAGCAAGGAACATCGACCTGACGGTCATCATGGTCAACAACTATATCTACGGCATGACCGGCGGACAGAAGTCTCCCACGACCCCCAAGGGGGCCAGGACCAAGACTTCTCCCTTTGGCTGCATCGACCAGCCCATCGACGGCTGCAAGCTGGTGACCTCCCTGGGGGCCAGCTACGTTGCCCGCTGGACCACGGCTCATCCGGTCCAGCTGGAGAAGGCCATCGCTGACGGGATCTCCCACAAGGGCTTTTCCTTCATCGAGGTCCTGTCCCAGTGTCCGGTACAGGCCGGCAAGAACGTCTACGGCGAGAAAGAGCCCTCCAAGATTATGGAAGGCTACAAGAAAGGAACCTATATCTACAAACCGCAGGCAGGAGCTCTGACCGGCGACATTCCGGCTCCTCAGGACGGGAAGATCCCCATCGGACTGCTCCACTATGATCCGGACGCGTCCGAGTATCTGCAGAGAGTGGAAGAGAGACTGAAAGCGGAGGGGGTCAGATAATGGCAGAGATCACGATCGATAAGGCATGCTGCAAAGGCTGCAACATCTGTCTCACGGCATGTCCTAAGAAGATATTCGTCAAGTCGAAGAAGCGTAATAATTACGGCACGGCCATGCCGGACGTGAAGGATCCGGAAAACTGTGTCGGCTGCAGAATGTGCGAGAGGCTCTGTCCCGACGGAGCGATCGACGTGAAAGGAGACCGGAATCAATGAGAATCAATGTAAGGTTTGCAGGCGCGGGAGGACAGGGAGTAATACTGGCATCAGTGCTCCTGGCCAAGGGCTACGGCCTGGGAGAGGATTACAACATCGCCCAGACCCAGAGCTACGGACCGGAAGCCAGAGGCGGAGCCTGCAAGGCCGAGGTCGTCGTGTCGGACGAAGAGATCGATTACATGAAAGTGGATACCGCTGATGTGTTCATCGCTCTCAATCAGGTCGGCTACGACAAGTACATCGATGAAGTGTCGAAGGAAGGTCTGGTCCTGATCAACAGCACCCTGGTCGAGTCCGATGATCCCAATCATTACCGGATCCCGGCAACGGAGATCGCCGAAGAGATGGGAAAGCCCTTTGTCGTCAACATCGTGATCCTGGGCGCCCTGACCCGGCTTCTTCCCAAGGTCCACGCTCCGGCCATCCAGGAGGAGATCAAGAAGAACTTCGCCGCCAGTATCGCGGGAATCAATCTGGATGCCTTCGAGACAGGATACCGGGAAATGTCCAAACTGCTGGAGGCGCGCAATGAGAGCCAGCCGGCCATGAAGCTGGTCAAAAAGACAGCGTAACAGTGCCGGATCGCGGCCGGCGGCCGCAGATATGAGCCAAGATCCCATCCGGGGTGCCTGAGGAGTGACCCGGATGGTCCAACATACCTAACATTCCATAGTAAGCGCAGACCCTGCATGAACTTCATGCAGGGTCTGTGCGTTTTATAATTGAGTTGCTTTTATTTCCGATCTTAGTAGACGTATACCTTGGGCAGTCTCTGACCGAAGGCGCAGACGATCTCGTAGTTGATGGTGCCGGTCGCTTCGGCGATATCATCGGCCAGGATCTCGTGGATGCACTCCTTGCCCATGATGGTGACTTCATCGCCCAGGCGGACGTAGGGAACATTGGTCACATCGACCATGCACTGGTCCATGCAGATGTTTCCTGCCAGAGGAGCCAGGACTCCGTTGACGATGACCTTGCCCTTCATGGAGTAGGGCCGCGGGAATCCGTCGGCGTAGCCGAGAGGAATGGTGGCGATCAGGCTTTCCTGTGTCGCTGTATATCTGCGTCCGTAGCTGACCGTGGTTCCGGCCGGGACCTTCTTCAGGTGGACGATGTTGGCCTTGACCGACATGGCCGGCTTCAGCTCCAGCTGCTTCTTGTCCACTTCATTGGAGGGATAGCATCCGTAGAGGATGATGCCCGGGCGGACCTGATCGAAATGAGCGGTCGGGATCTCCATGATCGCCGCGCTGTTGGCCAGGGTGCGGAAGGGGATCTTGATGTTCCGGTCGACCAGCTTCTTGTAGAAGGAGGTGAACCTGGATTCCTGCATGGTGGAATAGGTCTTGTCCGCAGCGTCCGCGGTGGCGAAATGAGAGAAGATGCCCTGGATGTGGAAGTTGGGCAGCTGGCTGATCTTGACCGCCTCCTCTACAGCGCCCGGGTCTTCCGGCTGATAGCCGATCCGGCCCATGCCCGTATCGCAGACGATGTATCCGTTTATCGTCTTGCCGGCCTTGGCGGCTGCGTCGGAGATAGCCTTGGCGTTGCTGTAGCTTCCGGTCACGCAGGTCAGGTTGTACTCAACGATAGTGTCGACGTATGGATCCGGAGTCAGGCCGATCACGATGATCTCCTCGGTGACGAAACCGGCGTCCCGCAGGCGGATGGCCTCGGACAGGGTGGCGACACCGAAGGAGGTGATGCCGTTGGCGCGGAGGACGTCTGCTACTTTCACGCTGCCATGGCCGTAACCATCGGCTTTGATGATGCCGGTGATCTTGCGGTTAGGTCCGACCTTCTCGCGGATCTTGCGGATGTTGAAATCCAGGTTGGTTACATTGATCTCAGCCCAGGCGGCTCTTAAAGCGTTTTTGTACATAATCGTTCTCTTTGCGCCGACGCGGTTCGGCACGCTCCTTTCTCTACTCACTCTTTATTGTATTCTGTTTCCTGCAAAAGCAGGCCATACAGGGACAGTATAACACGAAAAAAAGACCGCCTCAAGTGAGGCAGTCCCGAAATTACAGGATTCTACAGCTTTTGCTCAAAGTCAGCTGAGCTGCTCCATCTGGCCGTTCTCTCCACCGAGGGAATGCTTGACCCGGTCGGCTTCCTCCGCGGTCTTGGCGTCGTTCCAGTGATCCATGGTGCCCACCAGATATCCGGTGATCCGGCGGATGCGCTCGAAGGGGACATTGGTGAACTTGTAATTCAGGTCCGCGTATTCGCCGTCGATGTTGACGTCCAGCGTCTCCAGCTTGCGGTTGTACTTTTTCTCCAGATATTCAACGTAGGCCTGCGCTTCCCTGGGGTCTGCGTTTCCTGTGATCGTTACTGACATAATAAACCTCCTACTGTATATTCGAATGAAATTGCTTCAAAATTTGTTCCGCTATGGGCAAGTATACATCAAAACCACTACATTTGGTAGGGAGTCGGACAAAAAAACACAAAAAGTACAATCTTGACAAAAATAGTCCAGATTAAAAGGCGCTGGAATTAACAGTTTACTCTGACTTTGGGTAAGGCTATAATTATAGTGGAGGAATAGCATTGGATCAACTCAGGAATCTGTTCAGAAAAGGCCTGTTCAGAGGCAGATATAAGGCGTTGAAGTATGCGGCGGCGATGGTTTTCATGGTCGCTGCTTGTGTTGCGACGCTGGGGACCCTGGCCTTCACCAGCATGGTCAGCACGGACCAGTATCAGGTGACCGGCCTTGAGGTGAAGCAGAACGGGACCGGACTGGACGTGAGCTGGGATGACGCGGACGCGGATGGTTACAATGTCTTCCTTCAGCGCAACGGGGAGAGGCCGAAGATCTATCAGACCGAAGAACCTCGCTGCAGGATCGAGCTGGATGTGCTGGACCCGGACTACCGGGTGACCGTAACGGCCGTGAACCGGACCGGCGGTCTGTCCGCCGCCAGATCGGACAATGTCGCGACCAATAAACTGGAGCAGACCGTCGAAACAGAAAAAGAGAAATACGTCGGGCTGGAAGATAAGACCAGGCCCCTGGAAGCGGAAGCCCACGGCAGGATCACCTATAAGTCCAGCGATCCGGCGATCGTGGACGTCTCCTCCCGCGGAGTCCTGTCATATAAGAAAGACGGGCGCGCGGAGGTGACCATCAAGGTGGCGGAGGGCGACCAGTACAAGGCTGCGGAGAAGACGGTCCCGGTCACAGTCTATCCGGACACTCTGGATACACCGCGGCTGACGGCCGCGGATACGACCGATACTGCCGTGACTCTGCGCTGGGATCCGGTCGAGTATGCGAAAGGGTATACTCTTCGCAGGTACGACCCGGCCAAGAAAAAGTACCGGGACCTGATGGAGTTCAAAGGGAACACGGTCTCCGTGGAGCTTCCCCGGGACCAAGCTAAATATAAGCTGAAAGCGACAGCCACTGTCGGAGAGGACCAGATCGAGAGCGAACCCTCGGAAACAGTGAAGGTCAAAGCCGCCGCGGCCGGCGCCGAAAGCTATGGAGGATCCCATGACCTGATGACACTGGACGGATCCAACCTGGAGGTGGTCGCCCATATCTCCGGCAGCGGAGGGGCAACGGTTCCCCAGTCCATGAGCCATGTGGGTAATAATTATGTCGTCAGCTACGTGAATCACGGGGGCAGCACCGGGGCTCTGGTGACCTACAGCAGTCAGGGGGAAAGGCTGGATGTCAGCGGGATGAGCGGCATGGGCCATGCCAACGGCAGTACCTACATTCCGGAAACAGGCCTGGTCTACACGGTCAAGACCCACCGGCAGATCCGTTCCGCCGAGTGTTCTGCCTATGATCCGGAGACAGGAAGCTGCGAGAAGGTCTTCCAGCTGCCCAGGGTCACCTCCGGGATAGCTTATGATGAGACCAACAACAAGATCCTGCTCTCCAAGGGCAACGAGATCTATGTGTGCGATGATGATTTCAATGTAGAGAAGTTCATCTGGAAGAAGATCCGCTACAACCACGCCCAGGACATCGGCGCCTATAACGGCGTCGCCATGGTCTGCACCTGGGTCTCGGGCAACACCAGTTATATCGACCTGTACAGGATCAGTGACGGAGCATATCTGGGAAGCTATAACGTTCCGATCGGCGAGATCGAGAGCTGCTTCGTCGATGATAAGCACCTGATCATACTCATGAACAACGGGACCGGCGGTCTGGGAGACTGCATCCTGAGGACTGCAGAGCCGATCGCTCTGCCGTAAAGGAGGTATTGAAGAAGTTCAACAAGCTGAAGATCGTACAGATGATCGCGTTCATCTTCCTTTTCCTCGATTTCCGGCTGGACTCAGCCCTGCGAAGAGAAAACGAAGAGCTGAATTACGCCTTCTATACCGATCCTGATACAGGGGTAGCCAACAGGAATAGCTGTGATGTTTTCACCGAGCAGTATGCCGGAAGGTTGCTGCCCGACGGCATGGCCGCCATCACCCTGATCCTGGAATGGAAGACTTACGACGCAGCGGACCGCAATACCATGGTCATGGGCGAAGAGTGGACCCTGACCAAGGATCCGCGCAAGGCACAGCGCGAGACCTTTAATGTCCGTCCCAACGGGGAGAAATAGGGAGCAGGAATACCGACACCGGATTGAAAATTCACCTTAATGAAGTTACAATAGACCCATACCACGGCCAGGCCGGCCCGGTATGGGTCTGTTTGATAAGAGGCAGCCGCGGCACAGCTTTTGCGGCCGGCCCGGGAGAGAATATATGCTGATCGATACAGTGCGGCAAACGATCCGGTCCCACGACCTGATCCATAGGGGAGATCACATCGTCCTCGGACTTTCCGGCGGGCCGGATTCGGTCTGCCTGTTTCACCTGCTGCAAAGGCTGGCGGGGGAGCTTGATCTGAAGATCCACCCGGTCCATATCAACCATCAATTCCGGCCCGGGGCAGCCGAGCGGGACCAGGCCTACGTGGAGGAACTGTGCGCCAGAGCGGCAAAGGCGGCAGAGGCGGCAGGGGAAGCTTGCGGAAAGGGCCCTGCCCGCGCCGGCGCCGGCGTGAGCCCCTGCAGGTCTTTCGTGGTGGATGTGAACGCCATGGCTGAGGAGCTTGGAATGACTTCCGAAGAAGCCGGCCGTAAAGCCAGATACGATGCCTTCGTGCAGGTGGCGGGCGAGCTGGCGCGGCCTTACGGTCCCGACGCGCCCCGCGTTGTGATCGCGGTGGCTCAAAACGCCAACGACCAGGCGGAGACCATCCTGCACCGGATCCTGCGGGGGACCGGGACCGACGGCCTATCGGGCATCGCCTATAAACGATCTGAACGCGGGATCCCTGTGATCAGACCGCTTCTGGATGTTCCGCGAAGCGAGATCGAAGCCTACTGTCAGGAAAACCATCTGGACCCGGTCATCGACCATACCAATAATGAACCTATCTACACAAGAAACAAGATCCGGCTGGAGATCCTGCCTTTGCTGGAGCAATACAACCCAAACATCGTCGCCGGCCTGACCCGTCTGGGTCGGATCGCCGCGGCGGACAAGGAGTGCCTTTGGAAGGAGGCGGACGCCGCCTACGGGAAATTGAGGCAGGCGGCAGACAGCGGGGAAGATGGACCGGCCGGCGGCTGCGCTCAGAACGCGCCGGCCGGGGACGACCAGGATGCGCTGGTCGTTCTGGACAGGGAAGGGCTGGCGGCCCTGCCCGAAGCCATCCGTCACCGGGTCATCGCGCGGGCCTTTTCGGACGTCGGCCTGGCCAGTGACATTTCCGAGGAGCGCCTGCAGGCGGCCGACGCCATTATCCTGAAGAAGCAAGCGCCGAAAACCGTCGAGTTCCCCCGGGGCCACCGGCTGACCGTGAAAAAAGGCCAGGTTTTCGTCCGCTGAAAAATTTGCTCGGTACTTTCGCCTCATTTCCGGTCCTGGTGAGAGCTCCGTGGCTTCCATAATTTAACATCTTGTACAAAAAGCGGAGTTCTCTTGTCTTGTGTACAAAAAATATCAAGAGTTTTGTACAAAACTCCGATTTCAAGGGAAAAATGTACAAAGAATCGCTGTCAACCTGGCAGCGACAAGGGAAAGGGTGGATCAGAGCCAGTCAATAATCGAGAAAAAATGCTCTCAAGGCCCCATTTTATTGACTGCCCAAAATTCGGCCTGTACAAAAGGCTGGCAAGTCCCGAAAAAAGTACAAGAACGCTGA
>ODAI012798916.1_pt1 | contig 12644 bp, 9 predicted proteins | sample 1539321 | NCBI WGS metagenome assembly ODAI01 (sample SAMN02144231, study PRJEB22623) | gut metagenome | biome: sheep rumen | host: Ovis aries | place: New Zealand
CGCGGCGGCCTGCATCTGTCGCCGCAGGGCGTTGGCGTCAAACGGAGCCGTATTTACCGTTTCTCCCATCATGCAGCCTTCGCTTTTACAAGAACCTGCTCCCGGAATGCCGGGATATTTTCAAGGGCCCAGCTTATGTAGCCGGGGTCTTTTTTCAGTACCTCAGCAACCGTCTTTCCTCGGTATTTGCCGAAAGTGATCACGGCCTGGCTGTCGGTTTCTTCCGTCACCGCGGCGTCGGCGTTCTTTGCCGTATCAGCCTTGACGTCGATCGTCCCGTTCAGGTCAAGACGGAAAAGGATCTTCCCCATATCGTCATACGGCATATCCACAAGGGTCCAGATGGCGGCTCCGCCTTCGGGGATTCGTACGGATCCGGCATCTTCGGGCCGGTACCACTCGTTCCGCTCGCGGAGGCCTTTCTTCAAAGGAAAGCCATAGGCCACGCCCTTGCAGATCCTGGTTACCAGTACCGACGCATCTTCGCCCTGGTCGTAGCTACGCACCTCGAAAGGGCATACGCCGCCCACGGTTTCCCAGATGCCGGCCAGCGTGCGCTCTACCGTGTTGAACCGGGCGAGGAGTTCTTTGTTTCTCTCATTAGTTTCCATGATTGTAAGTATCAAATAGTGATGTGTTAGTCTATGTCGTCAAGGAACCGCTCGGCAGGATTGGCCAGGCGGATTTCCGTGTTGGCGCTCTTGAGGTAGATGCGGGAGGTGTCGACCGATGCGTGTCCGAGAACTTCCTGGACGTCGGTGACGGAACCTCCGTTGTTGATGATCCTTACGCCCGCGGTATGGCGGAGCGAGTGTGCAGAATAAAGGTGCGAGTCGAGGCCGATGGCCCGGAGCTGCCGCTTGCAGATATCCTGTATCGTGCGCGTGGAAAGCCGCCGTCCGCGGCTTCCTTTCCCCTGTCCTACGAACAGCGGCTCCGCCTGTCTCGCGCCCGCCCTCTCCTCGTCGAAGTATTCCTTCAGGGGCTTGTATGCGGCATCCCTGAGAACGACCCAGCGTTTCTTATCCCTCTTGCCCTTGCCCTGGATATACAGGATCCGCTTTCCTTCGAGGTACGAGATGTCGCCGAGGTTCGCCCTCGATACCTCAACCGTGCGGAGGCCGCAGCGGAGCATGAGGTTGATCATGGCGAAGTTCCGGGGGCCCGTAGTCTCGGCATAGTCGAGGAGCATCCTTGTCTGTTCCCGCGTGAGGTGCATCTTGATGTGCTCGTTGTCGTGGCCGGTCCGGACCGTCCGCGCGATGTTGGGATACAGCTTCTCCGCCTCCGCCCACTCATAGAAGCCGCGGATGGCCGTGACATAAGTCGATACGGTCATCGAGGAACAATGCCTGACGTCAAGAAGCCACTGTTTGTACGACACGATGTCGGCGGTGGTCATTCCGGACAGCTCCCGGCCGCTGCTTCCAACCCAGCGGAAGAACTGCGTAAGCGCCTTGCGGTAGGTCTTCCGCGTCTCGTTGCTCCCGACATCTTTCTGCGCCAGATATGCCGTCATTACGTCAGCCCATCCGACGGTCGCGGCCGAGACCCCTGTCTGGCCTTGTGTTACGGTATTGGTAATTATGTTATGTTTGCTCATATAACGCCAATAACATTGATACCACAAAAATAGTAATTTATTTTTCTTTCGCAAATATATTTTGCATCTTTTATGCAAATCAACAAGAATATCCGCCGCTATTATAGTTGTGACGGATATTCTTGGCATGAGATGGCCTCAGCGTTTCGGGTGCCTCTGTTCGGGTGACTGACGTTTCTCCTGCCGCACCGCTTTTGCGGTCCCCTCCTTCTCGGTCCTTCCGATATCGCGGTTCCTCGAGACGAGATCGCGGAAGGCACCATATTCCTTTCCGGAAGCAGAAAAGATGGAAAGGGTTCCGCCTTCGTTGAATCCGATTTGCCCTTTGACGCGAATCGTACTCGGTTTCGGGTCGTAGCTCCGCGCCGGCCGCACATTGAGTTCTCCGTCAAATACGGCCTTCTCCCCTTGTCTCCAGGTGTCATACATCGCTTTGGCCTCGGTCTGGCTTACGCCGTACGATACGAGCAGGTCGATCATCTTGCCCTCCTCCGGTATCAGTTTTTTGGGCTCCATCTGTCTCTGCGCAGCGGAAAAATCTGCTTTCAAACCGCTTACCGCTTCGCAAATCTTCGAGATTGCGACGGTTTTCTCAACCTCGGCAAAATTTTTCCGGAAATTTTTCCGGAAAAAATCGATATCCTTGGCGAGCGACTCACACTCCTTCTTTGCCGATTCGTAGAACCCTTGAGCCTTGTCCCGTATGGTTCCGTCATCGATGGGTGAAAGAATTGAATCAATAGTGGCTTCCGTAACAAGAACGCTGCGAAGCTCCTCAATCTTGGCCAACACCGTGCCCATCTCGGGAATTTTAGGCTTTCGTGTAAATAAGCGGGACACGGCGTTCTTTACCTGATATGCATTCATATCGAGAATATACTGCTCGAATTTGTTCCGCTGGACGGTAATCGTGTCAACGAGGCCGTTCACATGTAGCCCGAGTTTCCTGTTATCCATCCTACGCCCGAGTTGGTAACGAAGTGACTCCGCCAGGCGTTCTGCCGCATCCATCCTGTCGGCATGATTCCAGATAATACTCTCTTCCGAAAAACGCTCTTTAACATGAGTCATAAACTCCGTAACTGCGCCACCGAAGAGATTCGCAGTCTCTTCAAAAGAATTGGGATAGGCAGATTTCTTTGATTGCGCATAATCATAATTATCAAGAATCTTCCGCACCATCATCATGCTACATGCTTCCTCGCTTTCGCGCATCTCCTTTACACATTCTTCCCTGTCTTCATACATCGACGTGAGGATATTTTCGTCCTCGCCGGTATAACGGATCGCGACTCCTGCGCTATTGAACGCCTGCAGCGCAATGTCAAGGCCTTTGCCCTTGAGCGTGTCCGTAAGCCTCGAGCAATGCTGCGCGTTGACGCGCCGTACCAAGTCACTGGTATCCAGGACCATTTCAAAGCCGGCAGAAAGGAACTCATCCATCAATTGCTCCGCCGACCAAAGCATCTTCTTTTTCGTAATCTCGTCTTTCAGGTTATTCACATGCAACCCGTATTCGGCCTTATATGTGGCGTACTCATCCCGCACAGTGAACCCCTGCAGGCCACACTCCTTCATGACGGCCTTTCGGACATCGGGGGTCTCTCGCGAACTCAGGGATACGACATCCCCGTCAATGTCCGTCGCATTGACGATGATGTCTCCGTCGATATTCATTCTCGGCTTCGCCCCTTCCCCTATGACATAGTATGCCCCTTTCCGGTTTCCGGCGACAAGCGTCCCTTCCTGGAACGGACCCATACGCGACACCATCGTCCTCACGGCGTCTTTCCCGGGCATGATGTTTTTGTCCCGGCATACGGTTTCCGCTTCCTCCCGGAGAAGGTGATCCGCAATAATGTAGCGTGCGTGGACGAGGCGGGGTTCCTTCTCATATTTCAACTCCTCTTCAAGGATCGCACGGTCCGCCTTTTCGACGGCATCCTCCGACCCGGCCTCCTTCATGACACCAAGAAGCTCGCCCATCGTTTCCGTTTTCTTTTCAGGAAGCTGTGCCGCAATCTCGAGCCGTTCATCCCTGACCGTCGTCAGGATAATCCCATCTATCCTGCGGTCGTATTCCTTCGTAGCTTCGGAGAGCTGGTCGTAAGGCAGCAGGTCTGGGTGCGACACGTCTTTCCCGTCCTTCTTGACCCGTTCGGTGCCATAGATGGTTCCGCCGGCAATCTTGTTTGCCGCCCATATTTCGTGCGTATTGACGTCAAGACTGTTCTGCAATACGGAAAACATTTCATTGTCATCAAGGTCGCGGCCACGGATCCCGCCAATGACGGCGATGGCCTTGACGGTTTCGCGGGCCGTATTCAGGGTATCGGCTTTTTCTCCGTCAGACAGTTCTTCCCACGGTCTCATCAGCGGGTTCTCTTCAACTGTGATACCCTCTTTTGCCCTGTTCGAACGCCAGTCCTCATGTATGGCCCGCGCCGTCTTGTCGACAACGGCTTCCATCTCCGGCGTCATCACGACATGGGACGTATCGACGGGACGGGGGACATAGTCCCGGCCCATCCTTATGAAGATGGAGTTCACTTCGGGTGGGAGCTGGAGGCTTTCGATGTTCCCCGGCTGCACGTCCCTCGGCGAAACGAGTTTCGAGATTTGGAATTCATACGAGATACAGGTAAGGACATCCTGTGCCGGATACCCTGCCATCAAAGCCATTTTCACCACATTTGCGAGCGCCGTGACGCTTTTATTGGAGAAATCAAAGGCGTTGGAAACGAAATCGTACGCCGGGATGTCCCGGACGTCATCATAGGTCAATCTTTTCATGGTGTTTGTGTTTTTTTGTGCGTGTTATTAATTGTCCGTATATCCCTGGACTGTGGCTATCCAGACATGAAGTCTCTGTTCGTTGACATCCTTCCCTTTCCATGACGTATGCGCCTCGTCAAAACCGCCGCGCACCGCATCCGGCATCTGGTCCAGACTTGTCATTCCGCAGTTGTAGCAGACAGCCTTTTCAAGGCTCTTTATGGCGTCGCCTTTTATGGAATACGTCCCGAGGACACCGATATCGGAGCTTCTTCCTGAGCGGTACAGGATGACGTAAGGGTACTGACGTTTCCTGACGTTCTTGACCCATCGCCCGAGTAATACGAGAAGGACGAATACCGCAACCGTAATGGCCAGCATGAGCCAGCCGGCCGTCTGTTCAATGATACTGAATGTTGTCTCCATTATTTTTTCTGATTGTTGTTTTTCCTATCGTCCCCGTTCCCGCCAGGTTTCTTGTCCGGGAACTCAAAGTTCACACGGCCTTCGTCATCCATTTTCAGGTAGGCGTCGAAGGTTTTTCCGCTTTTGCTCTTGAATCCGGTAAGGAGTCCTGTCTGCTTGTCGCGGATCAGCTTTTTCATTGTCTCATCGGACAGCTTCTTCTGGGCCACCGTCCGCCAGAGCGTAAATCCACATTCCTTGTTCCGGCACCAGGCGCTTTTCTCGAAGAGGCCGAGTTCGCCGCCGCATTTCGGGCATACCAGCTTCTCCTTCTTGATTGTCGTCTGCAGCGAATCGCGAAGTTTTTCCATCCGACCGCCGCCTTTGAGTATATCCGAGACGATGCTCTCCGTATATTTGCGGATGGCCGCTTCGAACTGCATGTCGTCGCGCCGCCCGTCCGCTATTTCTTCCAGCGCCATCTCCCAGCGTGCCGTCAAGTCGACCTTCGCGATGCTGCGGTCACGGATGGCTGCGTAGACATTCAGGCCCAGGTTTGTCGGCATGAGTTTCTTGTTCTCGCGCTTGACGTATTTCCGTTTGTCGACCAGATTTTTGAGGATTTCGCCGCGGGTGGCGACGGTCCCGATCCCGATTTCCTTAAGTGCATCCGCCACGGACTTGTCGTCGCTCTGCCGGCCTGCATTTTCCATCGCTGTCTCCAGCGTTGCGTCCGTGAGCAACGGCTTCGGTTTTGTCTTATCCTCCACGAGGTCGAGCCTGTCGATGGCGAGCCTCTCCCCTTTTTCGAGCTCCGGCAGCGGCCGCATCGTGATTGCGACCTCATCCACGGCGTCGAGGTCCACGTCTTCGAAGTCGCCGCTGCGGCGCACGCTGCGCCAGCCGAGGGATATGTCTCTGCGGCCCTTGGCCTCGAACTCTATCCCCGCCGAGGTGAGCGTCACCTTCGTTATGTCTGCCACACACACCGGACTCAGGGCCTCAAGTGTCCGTGAAAGGATGAGGTCGTAGACCTTCTCCTCTCCGTCCGACAGGTCCGCCGGCTTCTGCCCGGTGGGAAGGAGTGCGTGGTGGTCGGTGATTTTCGTGTCGCTGACGCTGCGGCGGTTGAGCTTCCCCGTGAGGAGGCTGCGCACGGTATCGCCGTATTTGGGGTTCCCGGTCAGCTTCCGCAGAAGGTCCGGGATGGTGCGGAACACGTCTTCGGGAATGTACCGGGCTGCGGTACGCGGATAGGTGATAAGACGCTTTTCGTAGAGGGACTGGGCATAGACGAGAGTCTGGTCAAGCGCAAACCCGTATTTCGCGTTTGCCGCTTTCTGCAGTGCGCCGAGGTCGTGAAGGAGAGGCGGGTTCTCCGTTTTCCGTTCGGTACTTATGTCGGTGACCGTGATATACCCTTCCGCCTTGACTTTCGCGAACGCCTCGTCGGCCTCCGCTTTTATCATGTGACGGCCCGGCTCCCTCCAGGGAACCGTTTCTCCGTTCTTCACGCTCTCGCCGCGCATGTACCAGAACAGTTCCGGCTTGAACTGCTTGTTCTCGACATAGCGGTCGCATATCAGGCATAGAGTCGGCGTCTGCACACGCCCCAGACTCATCACGTTTCCCTGCTCCTCACAGCCAAGGACCCGTGTGAAGGCCCGGGTCGCGTTGATTCCGACGAGCCAGTCGGCCCTCTCGCGTTGCCGTGCCGCCTTCGCGAGTCCGTCGAATTCACGGCTGTCGTGCAGATTCCGGAAACCCTCTTTGATGGACTCCTCCGTCAGGGAACTGATCCAAAGGCGCTTGAACGGTTTACGGATACCGATGTAATCATAAAGGTTGCGGAAGATCAGTTCACCTTCCCGCCCGGCATCCGTCGCCTCGACGATGCTGCTGCAGCGGTTCATCAATTCCTTGATGACATCAATGCGGTCACGCTGTCCCTCCCGCCTCTGCATCGGCAGGGGCTCCAGGAGAAATTTCTGTGGCAGGATCGGGAGCTTCGCGCCCTTCCATTTACCATCGGCCTCGGGAACCTTAAGGGTAAGGAGGTGTCCGAACATCCAGGTCACGCAGTACCCGCTCCCTTCGAGCCATTCGCGGCGCCGCTGGTCTGCTCCGATGGCGGCTGCGATCTGTTTGGCCATTTCAGGTTTTTCTGCAATTACGAGTATCATAAATCCTTGTATTTATTCCTATTCTTTCTCTTGTCTTATCCTATCCTTCCACTCCGAATTCCGCCCGTGCATATTCCGGGTCGTTCAGGTTTCCCCCGACTTCGAAGCGGTCTTCGCCGTCGCCTTCACCGGAGGCGCCAGCACCGGAATCGTCGCCTCCGCCTTCGTTACCGCCGGCGTCTTCATCGGTGTCATAAGCTTCGAAGAGTTTGTCGATATCCTGCTGGACCTTGGTATAGTTGCTTGTGATGATCATCATCATGTGCTCCTCCTTCCTCTTCTCGATCACCTTTTCCAGATATTTTTCCCTGGCCTCTTCATCCATTTCCTTCCACCTTGCGGCAGTGAGGTCGTCGATTTCCCGGTCCGAGGGGAAGTTATAATAAGGATCATCCATCTGGATCCGGCGATGCTCAGCCCTGATGTCATCTTCAAGGTTTTTCGTACATTCGTCTTCCTTGTTTTCCCTGACGTCCTTTTCGATTCCGGCGAAATTGAAATAGCGCATCCCCACAAGCGGAATCTTCTTGAAGGCCTTTTCCTCTTTCGTCCTGGCGGCGACGTCCGCCACGACCTTCCCGCAGAACAGCTTCTTGTCTATCGGCGCCGAAGCGTCATCCGCGATGCGGCCGCAGAATTCGCCCTGGGAAAGCGTTTCGATGCGGCTTTGCGGAAGGAGCTCCTGCAGCTGGAAGCTGCGGCTCACCGTATCGCTCTGCCCGCCGGTCGTCTCGCTTTCCTGGACCCGGAACTCCTTGCCGAACGACGCGCTCAGGTCGCGTGCCGTTTCGCCGTTGACCTGGCCGGAGAAGATGTTGCCGACGGTGTTGAAGATAACCGTCGCCTCCTCCCTGGAGTAGTCGCGGACAAGCTGGCTCTTGTCCTGTGCGCCAAGGACGATGGCGACCTTGTTGGAACGTGCCGTGGCGATCAGGTTGTCGAGGCCCTTGATGAAGATTGTCGGCAGCTCGTCGAGCAGCACCCCGCACTTGCGGTTCCTCTTGCCCGCCGCGTTGTATTTATGGTTGATCACCTTGAAGATGCGGGACGTATAGAGGGCGAGGGCCGTTCCGTAGATGGCCTGCCTGTCCGGGTTGTTACCCATGCAGATGATCTTCGGTGCGTCCGGATTGTTGATGTCGAGTTCGAAGTCGTTACCCGTCAGTGCCCAGTAGAGCATCGGGGACGGGAATTTCAGCAGCGGAATCGTTGCGGACGCGATCTGGCCTTCGAGCTGTTCGAGAGCACCCTTGTCGAGGGCGCTTGCGAACGGGCGGATCATCGTGGAGAGCTCGTTGTCTTTCTGAAGGATCTTGAAGACCTCCTGATAGTCCTTACCCATAAGTTCGATCAGGTGCGGGAACGTACAATAGATTCCGTTGTTGTGTTTCTTCAGGAGCCACACCAGGGCTGCGACGTAGACCTTTGCCGACATCGAGAAGAAGTCTTCTTTCGTCTCGCCCTTCGGGTTCACGTTCTTCATAATGATGTCCGCGACCTCGTTGGCGTCGGCAGTGTCCTTGAGGTATTTCGGGTTGAGAGGATTGCAGCGCATCGACTTTCGCGGATCGTCGAAGTTCAGGATGCAGAACTGGGGCGCGTTGTCCGGGGCCTTATACACCTTTTCCATGATGGGCTCCCCTTTTGAGTTTGTCACAACCGCGCCTTCCGGCGTCTTGACCGGCTCGCTCTCCCACTTGCCGGGATAATACTGCAGCCATTTGTTATAGACGATCTGTGTCAGGTCGTCAAATTTATAGTCATACAGGAACATGGTATATCCCTTTCTGATCATCTGGTCGATGAAGGGATAGTAGACGGCGTAAGACTTACCCGCGCCGGGAAGGCCCATGATGATCGAGGCGCGGAACGGGTTTACGACATTCACCCAGCCGTGATGCTTCTTCCCTTTATATTTGTAGATCGTCTGGAAGTTGATGCTGTCGTCCGTTTCGATGAGGGTGTCGCATTGTTCGAAAGTTTCCTCGGCGTCATTGTTCGCCGCCGCAGCGCCCTTGGTCTTGCGGCCGAGAAGGCCGAATCCGGCGATAAGCAGGATGTATCCCGTCACGGATGAGAACAGGAAGGGCCAGGCGCCAAGGTACGGAATAAAGAAAAAGATGAACCCCAGGGCCAGTACCGTGATGACGAAAGCCCAGGATTTCTTCGTGGGGCCGCCGCTGCGGATAATCGTATGGAAGAATACGATAAGTGTAATGATGAACTTCATCTTGTATTCTTGCAGCAGCCCCTGCTCGTTGATTTTGACAAGGGCCTCGTCGAGGGCAGGCACGGCGACGCCGGCCCTCAACCAGATCCCATAGCAATGCCAATACAGCATCACGAGCATCAGGAGTGCGCCCGTGGCGAACATGGGGAGATACAGCTTGTCCGCCTCTTTTCCGGATAGTCCCGCGCCTGCCATAGCTCTCAGTTTTATCCCTCGATGCCGAGAGGATTGTCTTCCATGTCACCGTCGGCAAACAGGGCCATGCCCTCCTCTTCCTGCTTGCGGGCGGCACGGCCGCGCAGCCCGCGTTTCCGTTTCTGTTCCTTTTCCGGTGCCGGAGCGGACGTTTCATTGTCGGCCGGCTCTTCCGGGCCGTCGGCTTCGCCCTGCAGGGCCGCGCCTTCGGCGGGTTCTTCGTCGACGGCTTTCTTCTCCTTCGGAGTTGCGACATGGACCACCGTGTCAAACATCACGATACGGTGATTGTCGTCCCCGTCGTCACAGTGGCCGCGGACGGAATACTGGCGGAAACCCACAGGGGTGCCATCTTTGGAGACGACCGCACCGAGGAACGGGAAGTCAAAGTCTCCGCTTCCGTAGGGCATGATCTCCACATAGTTGCCGTCAAAATCCTCGAAGTGTGCGATGAGCGTGCCCCTGCGGATCTTCTCGGGCGCGGTAGCCTCGAACGCCTTGCAGCGGTCCATGCGCCCGGCGCGGACCTTGAGCACGATGGGGTTCCCTACGTCGCAGTGTCCGACCCAGCCGACGAGCAGTGCGCCGAGGTCAATCTTTGCGGCCTCGCGGTCCTCGCACGTCATGGGGTCTTCCTTGTAAAACTGGTATCCGCCATCCTCCTCTGCGAGGAAGATCTGTTCCGGATACATGAACGAATCGATTTTCTTTGCCATAGCAGAATTTTTATTTGGTTAGTGATTTATCTTGGATGTCTTTTAACCTTCGGGGCAGGCCTCTTGGCCTTCCTTTCCGTCGTCTCGTTTTTCTTCTTCCTCGCCGCGTTCTGCAGGCCGACGATATCCGCGACGGAGAGTCCGGCCCGGGCGAGACTGGCAACCTCCCGTGTCTGGAGATTGACGAAATAAGCGTCCCCTATGTCCCGGCCTTTGGCGGGGATCCGCCCGGCCGGAGAGATGCCCACCATGACGATGCCCCTTTTGCTCAGGTTCCCTTTCAGCTCCTCGACGGAGCCGCTGCCTTTCACGGCGCTGCGTATCGCACCTATGAAGTCGTCGGATACGGACGCCTTTTCGGCCTTCCGTTCCGAGCGCTGCCGGTCGAACTCCTGGATCGTCATTCCCATCACCTTCTTTATCCCGACGGCCCGGCATATTTCCTTCCCGTTTTCGTTCACCGCAAAGAAGGACACATACGGCCGGCCGTTGCTCTCCCCCCTCTTCATTTTTACACCGTACGCATACAGTATGCTCTTGAAGGATTTCTCATCTTCGTCATCCTCCACGCCATACCGCATCGCCTCCACGATGTTCGCCCTCATCCGCGCGATTGTGTTCCCGTCGTTTTCCCGGATGGGCTCGGCCAGCACCTCGACCGCCTCGTCCGATTCGGACAGCCCGATCCTGAACCCGTATTTCTTTGACAGGTCCCGTTGAAGGGACAGGACCCTCAGACCGATGTAGCTGTCTCTTATCAGGGAGCCGTCGCCTGCGACGGTAGAGCTTACTACATGGTAATGCCGCCGCCCTATGTCTTCATGCCGGTAGACCACGTATGGCTGGTTCCCGTAGCCCAGCCGTTCCATCATCTCGTCAATATACTCGAGCGTGTCGTCCTCGCTCATATCGTCCATGACGTCGGGGTTGACCGTCATGTGGAAGGCGAGGTTCCTGGCCTGGCGCGCTATCCTGATATCCGATTCACGGTTCTCAAAGGTCTTGTATATGGCGTGCGGGTTGTCGCCGGGTATCCCATGTACCGCGACGACGAAAGCGGTGCCTTCGGCGCACTTGTTTTCGTTATAGTCAAGTACGCTTCTGGCGCTGCCCCTTGCCTTCTGGATCCGCGTGATCATGGGGCGATTTACGACTCGCCCATCAGGGCGATACTGTCCGCGAAGATGATTTTTTCTCCTTTCTCGCCTTCGTCGAACGTCCCGATTACCGTGACCTGCCTGCCTTTTTTCAGGAAGTCGAAGCGGCCGTCCCTGCTGGCGAAGACCGAATAGGAAACCCGCTTCTTCCCCTCTTTCCTATACCTTTCGCAGTAGACGGTAAACCGCATTTTCTTTGTTCCTTTCTTCTCGTATTCCTCTGCGTCCGCAGGTAAGAATCCGACGATTGTAATGCATTCCATATAGCAATATTTAAGTTTGAAATTCTTGAGTTTCTGTACCTGTTCCTGCACTTTTTTCACCGCTTTTTCGTCGCTTTTCCGTGCCGGAATACTGCGGCTTATCGAGTGGGTTTCCTTCAGATTATCGTTAATCAAAACGGTATTTACCGAGCGCTGAAGCTCGATTGTCAGGTCCTCCAGGTCCCGTAAAAGACGCTCGGTTTGCGCCGGATTCATGTCATTTCCGGACAAGATTTTATCGACAGTCTGCTTATATTCGGCGCCTATTTTCTTGAACTCGTCGCGTACTCTTTGAAGGGCCTGCAGCCTTTTCTTCTCCACCGAGCTGGCCGCCCCGGCGACGTCATCGACATCGCTGAACAGCACGATGCGGATCATCTGACTGATGGAACAGCCAGCCTGCTCCGCCCTCATGGCGAGGACATGACGTTCTTCGGGTGTGAGCCGTAATGATATTCGAGTTGACACATCCATAATCTTGCGTATAAATCCGGTTTGCCGTTTGGATGTGAGTTCGTCTGACGCTGTCCGACAAACGCACATCTTGCCCTTCTTTGTTTTGACGGATAAACTGAATAAAAAACCGATATTTTTTTATCCTCTTCGCAAAGGTAAGAAAGTTCGATAGAAAATGCAAATTATTTTGCATAGACAACTTTTTAATACATCTTAGACAGAAACCTTTCAGGCTCAATCAATAATACGTCAGGGAAGCTTATTCAAGCCCTGAACATAGTTATCGTCACCGGAAATACGTTTCCCTGGTGTAAATAAAGGATATCCGGAGGTGAAGGAAATGAAAACCATACATTAACGGATTAACGGAATAATACCGTAACGGAATAATGCTATCAACATAGCATTGATAGCATTGCTGCGTTGATAGTAATTTAACGATGATAGCATAGCAGCATTTTAACAATGATAGCATAGTAGTATGATAGTAAAGTATCATAGTAGCATAGTATCATAGTAGCATAGTAGCATAGTATCATGATAGCAAAGTAGTAAAGTAGTAATTTAACAATGATAGCATTGCTGACTATATTTTATTTGCTTTATTCGCGTTAATGGTTTAATTTTGCAAGACGAAAAAAGTTTGTGTTTATGGCGAAGA
>ODAI014040322.1_pt1 | contig 12644 bp, 6 predicted proteins | sample 1539321 | NCBI WGS metagenome assembly ODAI01 (sample SAMN02144231, study PRJEB22623) | gut metagenome | biome: sheep rumen | host: Ovis aries | place: New Zealand
CCGGTGCATCAATATACTTCTGCATGTTGTCCCACTCCATCCAGTCACGGGTGTACCACCTTACCATCTCGTATGGCTTCTCGCTGCCTTCCTTTGCAGGAACGGCATAGTGACCTGGAAGGAAAGGCTCATACTCGTCGCAGAAGCCTTCGAGAGCCTTCAACTCAGATGCCACATATACCTTGCCGTCCTTGTCGTGACCAATGTATAAAGGTATGACACCTATAGGGTCACGTGCAATGAGGAAGGTATCCTTATCCTCGTCATAGAGGGCGAAGGCGAAGATACCGTTGATATCCTCAAGGAAGTTGATGCCCTTGTCACGATAGAGTGCAAGGATGACTTCGCAGTCGCTACCAGTCTTGAAGGCATAGTCGCTCTTGCGGCGAATGTCCTTGTGGTTGTATATCTCACCGTTTACGCAGAGTATGTGCTTGCCGTCAGGTGAGATGAGAGGCTGTCCTCCTGATAGAGGGTCAACGATACTGAGACGCTCGTGAGCCAGTATTGCTGACTTGCCTACATAGATGCCACTCCAGTCAGGACCGCGATGACGCAGTTTCTGTGACATCTTCAGAGCCTTGGTTCTTAGTTCATGGCTCTGCTGTCGTATGTTGAATATTCCTACTATTGAACACATATAAAAACAGACCCGCCCTAACCCTCCCTACAGGGAGCGAACGCCATCCGGGTCGCGGGCGTTAGCTTGCATTACTCATGCTTCGTGATGCAAGAGTTAAAAGTTAAAAATTAAAAGTTAGTGCTGAGGGGATTAGTCGAGCCAAGGACGGCTCGACTTACTTGTCCTCTGCTTTTGAGCATTTGGTTAGCGTTTGGTGAACCCTTCCCCCTCCCTATGGAGGGCAGGAGGTGGGGTCTTACTTCTTAAGATACTTATCCACTGCTTCGGCAGTCTTACGTCCGCTTGCGATGGCACGTACAACGAGACTTGCACCAGATGCAGCGTCACCAGCAACGAATACGTTGGCAGGGAACTCAGGCTGCTGAGGCTTGATGAATCCCATTGCGAGGAAGACGATGTCGGCTTCGATAGTTTCCTTTTTGCCGTCAAGCTTCATGATTGGACGTCCACCGTCTGGGTTAGGTTCCCATATTACGCCTTCGACCTCTACTGCCTTGACATTGCCCTTCTTGTCGCCAATGAACTTGTTGGTGTTCAAAAGCCATCGACGGGTACAGCCTTCTTCGTGTGATGAAGTAGTCTTGAGAATTACGGGCCAGTTTGGCCATGGCGTGTTTGCGTTGTGGCCTACAGGAGGCTTAGGCATAATCTCAATCTGAGTTACCTCAACTGCGCCCTGTCGATGGGCTGTACCTATACAGTCGCTTCCTGTATCACCACCACCGATGACAAGAACCTTCTTGCCCTTACAGTTGACAAGTTCATCCTTGCTGAACTCCTTGCCTGCAAGTACACGGTTCTGCTGTGAGAGAAGTTCAAGTGCAAGGTGTATGCCCTTGAGCTCACGTCCCGGTGCCTTGAGGTCACGAGCCTCTGGTGTACCTGTGCTGACAACGTATGCATCGAAGCCTTCTGGTAATGCTGTCACATCAACAGGAGTGTTATATACAAACTTGACGCCTTCCTGTTCCATGACGTTGATACGGCGGTCGATAATCTGCTTGTTGAGCTTGAAGTTAGGAATACCATAGCGGAGGAGACCTCCAGCAGCTTCGTTCTTGTCGAATACCGTTACTTCATAGCCCTTATAGTTGAGCTGGTTGGCAGCAGCAAGTCCTGCAGGACCTGCACCGATGACTGCCACCTTCTTGCCGTTGCGTGCAGGATGCTCGATAGTCACGTAGCCTTCCTGAAAAGCACGCTCTGCAATGGCGCACTCATTCTCACGGTTTGTTACTGCCTCGCCTGTTGTGTGATAGAGGACACAAGCCTTCTCGCAGAGTGCTGGACAGATACGTCCTGTGAACTCAGGGAAGTCATTGGTTGCCTTGAGTATCTTGTATGCTGTCTCCCAGTCGCCACGATAGAGTGCATCGTTCCACTCTGGGTCCTTGTTGCCAAGTGGACAAGCCCAGTGGCAGAAAGGTACGCCACAATCCATACAACGGCTTGCCTGCTCTTGGCGGTCTTTGGTGTTAAGTGTCTGCTCGACCTCTCCAAAGTCATGGATACGGTCATTTATTGGTCGATAACCAGCCTCCTTGCGAGGTATGGTTAGAAAAGCTTTCGGATTTCCCATAATCTTACTCCTGTATCTCTTGAATCTTTTGCTTTAACTTTGCTATCTTCTCTTCTTCAAGCACGCGCTTGTACTCAATAGGAACTACCTGAATGAATTCCTCTACATAGTGGTTCCAGTCATCCAGCATTCGTCCTGCGAGGGCAGAGCCTGTGTGGAGGTAATGCTTGCGGATAAGTTCCTTGAGTTCCTTGCGGTAGGATGTCTCCTCTACGAGGTTAATCTCTACCATATCCATATTACAGAAGTAGTCAAAGTTGTGGTTCTTGTCCCATACGTATGCTACACCGCCACTCATTCCGGCAGCGAAGTTACGTCCTGTCTCACCGAGTACTACTACACGACCTCCTGTCATGTATTCGCAACAGTGGTCGCCAGCACCTTCGATAACGGCAATGGCACCAGAGTTACGTACTCCGAAACGTTCGCCTACACGTCCATTGACATAGAGTTCACCGGTTGTTGCTCCGTAGAGGCCAGTGTTACCTGCAATGATATTGTCCTCAGCTACGAAGTCCTCGTTGCAACGTGCAGGAGGGAGGATGGCGATGCGACCGCCAGAGAGTCCCTTGGCAAAGTAGTCGTTACACTCACCTTCGAGCTTCATGTTGATACCGCTTACGGCAAATGCACCGAATGACTGACCGGCAGAACCCTTGAACTTGATGTTGATAGTACCGTCAGGGAGACCAGCCTCGCCATACTTGCGGGCAATGACGCCTGAGAGCATAGTGCCGACAGCACGGTCAGTATTCTTGATTGCATAGTCGAGGTTCACCTCTTCGCCAAACTCGATGGCTGCCTGTGAAGCCTTGATGATGTCATCGTCCTTGACTGTAGGTATCTTTGTGAATGAACCACGGTCCCAGTAGAGAGCCTTGTCTGTCTCTGGCTGATGGAGAAGACGTGAGAAGTCGATGGTAGCCCACTTCTCGTCAGGCTCAGCATACTTGTTGACGTCTGTGATTATATAGTCAGTATGTCCGATGATTTCCTTGAGGCTGTGTACACCAATCTCGCTGAGGTATTCGCGTACTTGCTCAGCAAGGAATGTAAAGAAGTTGACCACATACTCAGCCTTACCTGTGAAGCGGGCACGTAACTTGTCATCCTGAGTAGCAACGCCGACAGGACAAGTATTGGTGTTACACTTACGCATCATTACGCATCCGAGGACGATGAGAGGGAGAGTACCGAATGAGAATTCGTCAGCTCCGAGCATAGCCATGAGGATGACATCCTTGGCAGTCTTTATCTGTCCATCAGTCTGGAGACGTACCTGATTGCGGAGACCATTCATGACGAGAGTCTGTTGTGTCTCTGCAAGACCTATTTCTGGAGATACACCTGCGAAGCGCATTGAGCTTGCAGGGCTTGCACCCGTACCACCTTCGGCACCAGAGATGACGATGAGGTCAGCCTTAGCCTTGGCAACACCAGCGGCAATAGTACCGACACCGCTCTCAGCTACGAGCTTGACACTTACGGCAGCTGTTGGGTTGATGTTCTTGAGGTCGAAGATGAGCTGTGCAAGGTCTTCGATTGAATAAATATCGTGATGTGGTGGAGGAGAGATGAGTGAGATGCCTGTGATTGCATTACGTGTCTTGGCGATAATCTTGTTCACCTTGAAGCCTGGGAGCTGACCGCCTTCACCTGGCTTGGCACCCTGTGCAACCTTAATCTGTATCTCCTCTGCATTGACGAGGTATTCGGCTGTGACACCAAAGCGTCCACTGGCAATCTGCTTTGTCTTGGAAGACAGACTAACACCATCTACATCTGAATGGTAACGCTTGTTGTCCTCACCACCTTCGCCAGTATTGCTACGAGTACCGAGCTTGTTCATTGCGAGTGCAAGTGCCTCGTGTGCCTCGATGGAGAGTGCACCGAATGACATGGCACCTGTTACGAAGTGCTTTACGATGCTCTCTACTGGTTCTACCTCATCAAGTGGGGTTGGGACATCAGCCTTCTTGAATCCGAAGAAGTCACGGATGAAGATAGGCTTCTCCTTCTCGTCAACCATCTGTGCCCACTCCTTGAACTTCTTGTAAGAGCCAAGGCGAGTTGCAATCTGAAGGTTGGCAATAGTCTCTGGATTCCATGCGTGGAGGATTCCGTCCTTACGGTAGTTGAAGAGTCCGTTGTTAGGAAGGAACTCGTTAATCTCCTCAGGCTTGAATGCCTCGTTGTGGAGACGGATGGCATCCTTGGCAATATCCTTGAGGCCGATACCGCCGATGGTTGATATCTCTGTGCCGAAGTAACGGCGTAGGAGGTCTTCGCTCAAGCCGATGCTCTCAAATATCTTTGCTCCACGATAAGAGCGGATAGTAGAGATACCCATCTTTGACATAATCTTCTTGAGACCCTTGTCCACTGCCTTAATATAGTTTTTCTCAGCAGTAGCATATTCCTCCTGTATCTTGTGGTTCTTGACAAGGTCGTCAAGAACTGCAAATGTCATGTATGGACAAATTGCGCTTGCTCCATAGCCAAGAAGCAAGGCAGCGTGCATTACTTCCCTTATCTCACCACTCTCTACGATGAGTGCAGTCTGGACGCGTTTCTGCACGCTGATAAGATAGTGATGGACAGCACTGACGGCAAGGAGTGATGGTATGGCCGCGTGCTTCTCGTCTATGTCGCGATCTGAAAGGATTATATAATTAACTCCCTCGTCCACTGACTGCTCTGCCTTCTTGCAGAGGGTGTCGATGGCTTCGCGAAGACCGCTGGCACCTTTTTCAATGTCGAAGAGCATAGGAAGTTTCTCTGTCTTGAATCCCTTGTAACGGATGTTACAGAGGATGTCGAGTTGCGTGTTGGTGAGTACTGGCTGTGGAAGGCGCACCATCTTACAGTTACTCTCGTCTGGAGTAAGGATATTTGTGCCTACTGAACCGATGTACTCTGTGAGGGACATGACAAGTTCCTCACGTATTGGGTCGATGGCAGGGTTGGTTACCTGTGCAAACTGCTGGCGGAAGTAGTTGAAGAATATCTGTGGCTTGTCGCTGATGACTGCAAGCGGAGTGTCATTACCCATTGCTGCCACAGGCTCTTGTCCCTGTGTACACATAGGTACGACAGTCTTGTCGATGTCTTCCTGACCGAAGCCGAAGCTACGGAGCTTACGCTTGTAGTTAGGTACGGAGTTGTCAACCTTACGTCCGCTCTTGAGGTTTTCGAGCTGGATACGGTTGGTTGAGAGCCACTGGCGATAAGGATGTTCGCTTGCAAGTTTTGCCTTTATCTCACCATCGTAGTATATTTTACCTTCTTGTGTGTCTATGAGGAGAATCTTACCAGGCTGGAGTCGTCCCTTGCTCACAACGTCGCTTGGATCGAAATCCATAACGCCTACCTCACTGGCAACTACCATCATGCCGCTCTTGGTGATGGTGTAGCGTGAAGGACGGAGACCGTTACGGTCGAGCATACCTCCTGCATAACGTCCGTCACTGAACATGAGTGCTGCAGGTCCGTCCCATGGCTCCATGAGGATAGAGTGGTACTCGTAGAAGGCCTTGAGGTCTTCGCTGATAGGATTCTTGTCGTTGAATGATTCTGGTACGAGGATTGCCATTGCCTGTGGGAGTGAGAGTCCGCTCATGATGAGGAACTCGAACACATTGTCGAGGCTGGCAGAGTCGCTCATGTTGTCCTGCACGATTGGGCGTATGTCCTTGATGTCGCCGAGTGTAGGAGAAGAGAGGACACTCTCACGTGCCTTCATCCATCCACGGTTACCACGGATGGTGTTAATCTCACCGTTGTGGCAGAGGAGGCGGAAAGGCTGTGCGAGCTTCCACTTAGGGAATGTATTAGTGGAGAATCGTGAGTGTACGAGTGCGAGTCCACTTGTGAGGTAGTTGCTTGAGAGGTCTGGGAAGTAACGGCGGAGCTGTCCGCTGGTGAGCATTCCCTTATAGATGATGCTCTTACTGCTGAGTGAGCAGATGTAGAAGTCCTCATCGTCGATGCGGTTCTCAATCTTCTTACGTATCTTGTAAAGGATGCGCTCTATGTCGGCAGCCTTCTCGTCTGTAACGCCATCTATAAAGATCTGCTTGATGTCTGGTTCCACTTCTCTTGCGCCTACGCCGAGTACCTCTGGATTGGTTGGTACGGTACGGAGGTGCATAAGGTTGAGTCCCTCTCGTTCTATCTCTTCGAGGATGACTGACAATGCCTTGCTCTGGCGTGCCTCATCCTTTGGGAGGAATATGAGTCCTGTACCATAGCGTCCCTTCTCTGGCACTGGTATTCCCTGAAGAAGTATAAACTCGTGCGGTATCTGAATCAGGATACCAGCACCGTCACCTGTCTTGTCGCGTGTCTCTGCACCACGATGTTCCATGTTCTCGAGCACTTTGAGTGCGTTATCCACAAGTTCGTGGTTCTTGCCACCGTGGATATTCACCACCATACCTACACCGCAGGCATCGTGCTCGTAGTCATTACTATATAATCCCTTCTGCATTGTTGTGTTTTATTTTCGTAAAACCTTAATAATGTTTGTTATCTTCTGTTATGATGATTTCCTTGTGTCGGGTGCAAGTGGGTTGCCCCAGTGCGTTCCGACTTCCGACCGTCACCCTGTACCATTTACCTGTGCGTCCCGAAACGGATGGGTGACCGTTGTCTATGTTTATTGCAAATGAATACATGTGTTCGTTGAAACCAATACATGTTTTCGTTGAAACCAATACATGTTTTCGTTGAAACCAACACGTGTTTTCGTTGAAACCAACATGTGTGTTCATTATAAACGAATACGCGTCTTCGTTAAAAACGATTACCTCGTAATTGTTGAAACGAAACCTAGAATCGGTTTGAAATGAAACCTAGATTTGATTATACATCCATCCTCGGTGGAAGCCATGCCTCCACCAAGGAATGAATGTATGATAGTTACCTTATCGGATGAAGAGGAGTTCACGATACTTAGGAAGTGGCCAAGCCTCATCGTCAACGATAGTCTCAAGCTTGTCAACGTGGTAGCGGATTTCCTCAAGGAGTGGAGCTACTGTATCGTGGTAAGCGATAGCCTTTTCACGCTCACTCTCAATCTTGTTAGCTGCCTTGCGAGCCTCAACCATCTTCTCTACGTTCTCGATGATGAATGACTCGTGCTCGCTGATCTTCTCGATGATGAAGATGTTCTCCTTGCTAATCTTGTGAGCCTTCTCGCCTGCAAAGATGCTCATCACCTTGCTCACGTTGTCGATAAGCATTGACTGATACTTAGTGACAACAGGGATGATATGGTTGAGACAGAGGTCACCAAAGATGCGGCTCTCAATCTGAATCTTCTTAGTGTAAGTCTCCCACTTGATTTCGTTACGAGCCTCAAGTTCGAACTTAGTCATGACGTTAGTCTTCTCGAACATCTTGATGCTTGACTCCTTGAGGTAGTTGTCGAAGATAAGTGGAGCACTTGTCTCGCAGTCGAGACCACGCTTCTTAGCCTCTTCCTTCCACTCGTCGCCGTAACCGTTGCCGTTGAAGATGATTGGCTTGATGTACTTGATGTCCTCACGTATGACCTTGAGTATAGCCTGCTCCTTAGCCTCGCCCTTGTTGATGAGAGCATCAACACGAGTCTTGAAGTCGATGAGAGCCTCTGCAACGGCTGAGTTGAGTGTGAGCATTGCACTTGCACAGTTAGCTTCTGAACCTACTGCACGGAACTCAAAGCGGTTACCTGTGAATGCGAATGGTGAAGTACGGTTACGGTCTGTATTATCAATGAGAAGCTCTGGGATAGATGGGAGGTCAAGCTTGAATGCAGTCTTGCCTGCCACTGAGAGAGCATCCTCGTCTGCCTTCTCTACGTGCTCGAGGAGGTCTGTAACAGTCTTACCGAGGAATGAAGATATGATTGCTGGAGGTGCCTCGTTAGCTCCAAGACGATGAGCGTTTGTAGCACTCATGATAGATGCCTTGAGGAGTCCGTTGTGGTCATATACAGCCTTGAGAGTCTCCACAGTGAATGTCACGAAGCGGAGGTTGTCAAGTGATGTCTTGCCAGGAGCGTGAAGGAGAATACCTGTGTTGGTAGAGAGTGACCAGTTGTTGTGCTTACCGCTACCGTTGATTCCCTTGAATGGTTTCTCGTGGAGAAGGCAACGGAATCCATGCTTGCGAGCTACACGCTTCATGATAGACATCATGAGCATGTTGTGGTCAACTGCGAGGTTTGTCTCTTCGAAGATTGGTGCAAGCTCAAACTGGTTAGGTGCAACCTCATTGTGACGAGTCTTGCAAGGAATGCCAAGCTCAAGAGCCTGAATCTCTATATCCTTCATGAACTCCTCTACACGTGCTGGGATGCTACCGAAGTAGTGGTCGTCCATCTGCTGGTTCTTAGCAGAGTCGTGTCCCATGAGCGTACGACCTGTCATCACGAGGTCAGGACGTGCTGCATAGAGAGCCTCGTCAACGAGGAAATACTCCTGTTCCCATCCGAGGTTGCTCACAACCTTTGTCACCTCTGGGTTGAAGTACTGTGCAACGGCTGTTGCTGCCTTGTCAACAGCAAAGAGAGCCTTCTTCAAAGGTACCTTGTAGTCGAGAGCCTCACCTGTGTAAGAGATGAAGATAGTTGGAATCATCAGAGTGTCACCAATGACGAATACTGGTGAGGTTGGATCCCATGCTGAGTAACCGCGTGCCTCGAAAGTAGAGCGGATACCACCGTTAGGGAATGAACTTGCGTCTGGCTCCTGCTGTACGAGAAGCTTACCTTCAAACTCTTCGACCATTCCGCCTTTCCAGTCATGCTCAACGAAGCCGTCATGCTTCTCTGCTGTACCCTCAGTAAGAGGCTGGAACCAGTGAGTATAGTGAGTAACGCCAAGCTCCATTGCCCAAGTCTTGATACCCTCAGCCACTGCATCAGCGATGGTGCGGTCGAAAGGTGCGCCATTGTCGATGACGTCACACATCTTCTTATAGACCTTAGCAGGGAGATACTTGAACATCTTCTGCTTGTTGAATACATACTTACCGAAATACTCACTTGGACGCTCCTTTGGAGTCTCCACTAATACTGGACGACGCTTGAATGCCTCGTCAACGACCTGAAGTCTTAACTTTGCTGCCATAATATGTTTGTGTTACAATGTTTGTAATCTTTTTAGGCTGGTTCAAATTAGAACATGCCTTTGTCTTTTTTGTGGGAGTAACGGGAATTAATAGAGGAGTTAAAGGACGATAGTCTGTTCGTCATATCGCTCCTGAAAAGTAAAGTCTATAAACGCTAAACTCTCAGCGACTCATAACTCACAACTCATAACTCGTTGTATTCTCTCTATTGCCAATATACAATCCTCTTTCTTTCCGAAAGCAGTGAAGCGGAAATAGCCCTCACCTGCCTTGCCGAAGCCAACACCAGGAGTACCAACTACGTTAGCCTCTGTAAGCAATTTGTCGAAGAACTCCCAGCTTGTCATACCGTTTGGAGTCTTTACCCATACGTAAGGAGCATTCTCACCTCCGAATACCTCAAGACCCATAGCCTTGAAAGCCTCTCGCATGATACGGGCATTATCCATATAGTAAGCGATTGTTTTCTTAATCTGTTCCTTACCTTCTGGAGTATATATTGCTTCTGCTGCTCTCTGAGTGATGTAGCTTGTACCGTTAAACTTGGTACACTGACGACGCAACCAAAGTTTGTTTAGTTGTACCTTGCTGCCGTCGCTTGCCTTAGCTACCTCAAGGTCTAGTGGTACGATAGTGTAACCACATCTCACTCCTGTAAAACCTGCTGTCTTACTGTATGAGTGGAACTCGATGGCGCACTTCTTAGCACCCGGAATCTCATATATAGAGTGAGGAATCTTCTCGTCCTGAATATAAGCCTCGTATGCGGCATCGTACATGATGATAGCATCATTCCTGAGTGCGTAGTCAACCCATTTGGTCAACTGTTCCCTTGTGATTACCGTACCCGTAGGATTATTAGGATAGCAGAGATAGATGACATCAACCTTCTCATCAGGAAGCTCTGCTACGAAACCATTCTCCTTGTTGCATGGACTGAATACGATGTTATTTCTTCCTGCCATGGTGTTGCTGTCCACATACACTGGATAGATAGGGTCAGTCATGCATATTGCATTGTTGAGACCGAGAATATCACCGATGTTACCAGTATCACTCTTTGCTCCATCATTAACAAACACCTCATCCATGCTGATGTCAATGCCACGAGCCTTGAAGTCATTCTCAACGATTGCCTTGCGAAGGAAGTCATACCCCTGCTCAGGACCATAACCGCGGAAGGTATCGCCATTTGCCATCTCATCCACCGCCTTGTGCATAGCCTCTATTACCGCAGGGGCAAGAGGACTAGTCACATCGCCGATGCCTAATCGAATGATGCTCTTGTGAGGATTAGCCTCCTTATATGCGCTTACCCTCTTGGCAATATCGCTGAAGAGATAGCTTGGTGCAAGCTTTAGAAAGTTCTCATTTATCTGTGCCATGTTGTTGGATTCTATATTATATTGTGTCTGCGTCATGTAGCTTTTCCCATTATAGCAGGCATGAATTATCTGTTGTTACTTTTTATAGTGTTTGGTGATGTTAATTATAAATTCTCAATTGTCAATTGCGAAGCATGTTAATTGTTAATTCCCAATTATCAATTGTCAATTATCAATTATCAATTCTCAATTATCAATTATCAATTGTCAATTATCAATTACCCCCTCAAACACCGTCTCTGCTGGTCCTGTCATATAGATGTGACCATCTTCCTTATTCCATTCAATAGTAAGCGAACCGCCGTCCATTATGATTGTGTTTGTGTTGCTCATTCCCTGAGTATGTGTTGCTGCAACCGATGTGGCACATGCACCTGTACCGCATGCCATCGTGATGCCCGAACCACGTTCCCATACTCTCATCCTTATCTTTCCGTCAGGAAGGATGGTTGCAAACTCTATGTTGCATCTGTTTGGGAATGCCTTGTTGTGCTCAAGTTTAGGTCCTACATCCTCAAGGTCAATTTCATTGACATCATCCACGAATATCACATAATGTGGATTGCCCATTGATACTGAGGTGCCTTGCCAGCCGTCAACCATCGTCAGACTCTCGTCTATCACTGGCTTGCCCATGTCAACTCTTGCTCTGTTCACCTTTCCATCCTCGCCTTCATACAGTTGTAAGGTCTTTATTCCAGCAAGTGTCTCGAACGTTACTTCACTCTTCTCTGTCAAGTGATGGTCTCTCACGAACTTACCACAACATCTTACTCCGTTGCCACACATCATGGCTTCAGAACCGTCGTTGTTGAAGATTCGCATCTTGAAGTCTGCCACCTTACTCTTTTCGATGGTTATAAGGCCGTCACTACCGATGCCGAAATGCTGCCTACTCCATTTGATTGATGCCTCTGGCAGATTCTCTATCGGATTGTCTGGCAGATAGACGTAAATGTAGTTGTTGCCACATCCGTGCATCTTAGTGAAGTGTATTTGTTGCGCCATATTATTATTTGTGTTGTGTCAAACCTTTTTTGTCGTGTAGTACTTTGTGCTGTGTTATACTCTGTCGTGTCACACTTTGCATCGTGTCATTTTGTGTTGTGTCATATATGTAATATTCTTTTATATTGTATAATCATATTGCTATGTATATACTTTATTTATTGACTTATTTCTTTATTTCGCTGCAAAAGTATGACATTTTAATATTTCTGCCAAATAATTATTTACTTTTTTTCTAATATAAGCGTAAATAATTATAAAATGCAGTGCTTTTACTGTTATTTGTAACAAAAAGTCAATATAAATAATGTTTTTCGAGTATTTTGGTTTTACGATTGCGTTTATTTGTGCAAAATGGTAAATCTTTGTTCTTGGGGTGTATGTCAGTATATTTATATGTACTAAAACTAAAAAAAGAAAACAAAAAGATGAATACTTTTGTTGTTCACACATTTTATTGCATAACCTTTATACCTCATCACATCTTACAAAAAAATCATAGAAAAACAAGTCGACACTTTTTTTCTCATTTTTTGTGAGTAAAACATATTCTAACTATCTTTGTCATATCAAATTAACAATTTGTCGTTTTAACATAGTGCACATTACGTACTGTCTAAAACGATATCTTGACATAAAAATAATTTATTGGAACAATTATTGGTAATTGTTGGTAATTATTGTCTTCTTCCAGCCGAACAGGCTGGTAATATATTAGGCACACAGTGTGTGCTTAAAAGGACAATAATTACCAATCTTACCAATCTTAATCCAATAATAAATTTGGAGAATGATATGGTTGAAAAATAATTTATTGGGACAATTATTGGTAATTGTTGGTAATTATTGTCTTTACACCAGCCGAACTGGCTGGTAATATATTAGGCACACAGTGTGTGCTTGGAGGACAATA
>ODAI010349979.1_pt1 | contig 12643 bp, 10 predicted proteins | sample 1539321 | NCBI WGS metagenome assembly ODAI01 (sample SAMN02144231, study PRJEB22623) | gut metagenome | biome: sheep rumen | host: Ovis aries | place: New Zealand
CGCCCTGATCACCCTGGTCCCGGTCGCTACGATCTTCCTGGTCGCCCGGCTGGTGTTCAAACTGAATTTCTACCAGATCTGCGGTCTGATCTCGGGCGGTACGACGGACCCTGCGGTCCTTGCCTTCGCGCAGGGCATGTACGGTACGGACTATACCTCCGTCAACTATGCCACGGTCTATCCGCTGACAATGTTCATGCGCGTGCTCATGGCCCAGCTGCTGATCCTGATATCCCTGTAGCATGGAACTGGTCTATCCTCCCTTTCCCGCGCCGCGCATGCCGCGTCCGACCGCCGAGAATCCCTCCATGCCGCTTGCCGGCGGGGAAGAGATCTTCCCGGTCGTGGAACCGGGTGGCCTGGTCATCGGCCAGATGACCCGGTCCTATGCCCACAGCGGCGCCGGTCTCCTGCATCCGGTCATCCACCTGCACATCCTGAACCGGCTCGGCCAGCTGTACCTCCAGCGCCGTTCGCTGGAAAAGGACCTGCTGCCGGGTTACTGGGACACGGCCGTCGGCGGTCATGTCTCCTATGGGGAATCGGTCCGGGAGGCCTTGTTCCGCGAGGCGGAGGAGGAACTCCGTTTCCATGATTTCAACCCGATTCCGCTGGATTCCTATGTCTTCGAGGGCATCCGGGAGAAGGAACTGGTCCATGTCTTTGCCTGCGTGGGGGATTTCCATCCGCAGCCGGACGGTGTCGAAGTGATCGCCGGACGTTTCTGGGACATGCAAGAAATAGAAGATAATTTGGGAAAGTCCGTCTTAACTCCTAACTTTGAAGGAGAGTTCGTCCGGATCCGCAAGATCCTGGAATCTCTTCTTTAAAATCGGGAAAATGACTGATATTACCTTGATCACGGGACGTTCGCTCAGGACTTCTGCCGCCCTGCGCGCGCTGGTCTCCGAAGCAGCGGGAGAATACCTGCTCATCAATACGAAGAATGTACATTGCGACCTTGGCTATCTCGCTCTCGAGCGGTTCGCCGGGGTCGCTGCCGATACAGGAGCGGACCTGGTATACGCCGACCATTACGACCGCCTGTCGGACGGATCGCTGCAGAAGCATCCGCTGATCGACTGCCAGGACGGCGCCCTGCGGGACGACTTCGACTTCGGCGCCCTCTGGCTTGTCCGGGTCAGCACGCTCAAGGCGCTCGACCTGCCGGACGGCCTGGAATACGGCGCACTGTATGACCTCCGCCTCCGTCTGGACAAGATCGTCCATGTCCGCGAGTTCCTCTATACCGAGTCCGAACCGGATGAACGGAAGTCCGGAGAGAAGCAGTTCGACTATGTCAACCCGCGCAACCGTGAGGTCCAGATCGAGATGGAAAAGATCTGCACGGACTATCTCCGCCGCACCGGAGCGCTGCTCGAGGGCCCCTGCAAGGAAGTTCCGCGTCCCGCCGCCAGTTTCCCGGTCACGGCCTCCGTCGTCATTCCCGTGCTCAACCGGGTCCGTACGGTCGGCGACGCCGTCCGCAGTGCGCTGGAGCAGCAGACGGACTTCCCGTTCAATGTCATCGTCGTCGACAACCATTCCACCGACGGAACCTCGGAACTGCTGGATGCCATCGGCGATCCCCGGCTGGTCCATGTCGTTCCGCAGCGGACGGACCTGGGCATCGGCGGCTGCTGGAACCTGGCCGTCAACGATCCCCGATGCGGGGAGTATGCAGTCCAACTGGACAGCGACGACGTCTACAGCGGACCGGATACCCTGCAGAAAATCATTGGCAAGTTCCGGGAAGAAGGGGCTGCCATGGTCATCGGCTCCTATCTCATGACCGACTTCAACATGAATCCGATCCCGCCCGGCGTCATCGACCACCGCGAATGGACGGACGACAACGGCCGCAACAACGCCCTGCGCATCAATGGTTTGGGCGCGCCCCGCGCCTTTTATGTCCCGCTTCTCCGGCAGACCGGCTTCCCGAATGTCAGTTACGGCGAAGACTACGCGGTCGGCCTGCGCCTGTGCCGGGAATACCGGATCTCCCGGATCTATGAACCCGTCTACTGCTGCCGCCGCTGGGAAGGGAATTCCGATGCGGCGCTGAGCATCGACCGGGTCAATGCCAACAACCTCTATAAAGACGGGATCCGGACCGCCGAACTGGCGGCCCGCCGGCAAATGCTGAAAGGATGAAAGAGTTGGATCCCATCACGAAATTCGTCCGGGACCAGTTGTCCGTATGGCCCCTGGCTGCAGCCAATTTCCGGAGTCTCAAGCAGGCGGAAGTCCGTTCTCTGGAAGTAGGCGGGCTGTCCGTCCGCATCCAGCACAATCCCGCCCGCATCCGGTCGACGGCGGCGAAAGTCGATCCCACCTCCATCCGGGAGCGGCGCTGCTTCCTCTGCGCGGACGCCCGTCCGGCCGAGCAGCGCAGCCTCAAGTTCGAGGGCCGCAAGGGCCGCAAATACGACATCCTGGTCAATCCCTATCCGATTTTTCCGAAGCACCTGGTCATCGCCCGGGACATCCACGCCGACCAGTCGATCTGGAACTGCCTGGTGGACATGGCGGATCTGGCGCACCATTATACCGATTTCACGGTCTTCTACAACGGTCCCCGCTGCGGGGCTTCCGCCCCGGACCACATGCATTTCCAGGCCTGTCCGCGGAACCTCCTGCCGTTGGAGAAAGACGTGGACCGGCTGCTGGACCGTCCCGGCGGGGAACTGACCTGGCTGACATCCGTCAAGGAAGCGGAACTGTGGCATTACCGGAAATTTACCCGCGGCGTCTTCGTGCTCCGCGCCCGTACGTCGAAATCCCTCGCCAAACTCTTCTACCGGCTGTTGGACGCCGTCCCGGTCCCGGAAGGGGAGAAGGAGCCGATGTTCAACCTGATGATGTGGTACAAGCCGCTTTCCAGCGGCCGGCGCCCGGCCGGCAACACCCATGGACTCGCGGCTTTCGAGTACCGTGCCGTCGTCATGCTGCGGGGCAGTCACCGTTCCCATCACTACTTCTCCGACGGGCCGGACCACCTGACCCTGAGTCCGGGCTGCGCCGACATGGCGGGACTGTTCATCGTTCCGGACGCGGCAGATTTCGCCAAACTGGATGCACCGATGCTGGAGGAAGTCCTCTCCGAGGTCTCTGTCAGCGCGGACATCGAACGGGATGTGCTCTGGCGCCTGACCCGTACCCAGCGGCAACTCCAGGTCGGCATCCTGTCGGGGGACGAAATCGTCTTCGAAATCATCTCCGACGGCGCCGGTCCCCAGAAGGTCCGCTACCAGGAAGGGAAAATCAATTATAACGGCACCCTTTACGACGAACTGTATTTCGAGGCGAAGACCCTGTCGACCCTCTTCGCAGAACCGACGTTCATCTTGCACGACGTCGTGATCGGCGTGGATTTCCATTGGGAACGCAAGCAGAGCCAGCAGTTTGCCGGCGCCCTGAAATTCATCGTTGAGAAGAACCAGGTCGTCGCCGTCAACGTCATCGGCGTCGAGGATTACCTGCTCAGCGTCATCTCCTCGGAAATGAAAGCCACGGCCGGCCTGGAATTCCTGAAGGCCCATGCGGTCATCTCCCGTTCCTGGGTCCTGGCCCAGATCGAGCACCGCGCCCGTCCGGCAGACCCGTCCGGCGTCGATTATGCAGCCCTGAACAATGTCCCCTCGCTGGTCACGCATCTGGAACAGACTCTGCATCCCGGCGGGGAACCGGCGGCGGATCCGGAATCCGGCGAAAAACCGGTGACGGTTATCGAACGCTGGTTCGACCACAGCGACCACAAGCGGTTCGATGTCTGTGCGGACGACCATTGCCAGCGCTACCAGGGACTGACCATGGCGGTGGGGGAGACGGTCCGCAAGGCCATCGACCAGACCTGGGGCGAAGTCCTGACCTATGACGGCGCCCTGTGCGACGCCCGCTTCTCCAAATGCTGCGGCGGCATGACCGAGCGTTTCAGCACCTGCTGGGAAGACCGGGACGAGCCTTACCTGGCGGCCCTGCCCGATACGCCGGACCATGGAGACGGCGATCCGTTCTGCGACTCGGAAGACGCGGCCGTCCTGCAGCAGGTTCTCAACGATTATGACCTGGAGACCAGGGACTTCTATCGCTGGACCGTCGAATACGGCGTTGAGGAACTATCCGCGCTGATCGCCAGCCGATCGGGCGTGGACCTGGGTCTCCTGCAAGCCATGGAACCGCTTGAAACCGGACCATCCGGCCGGATCCGCAAACTCCGCCTGACGGGGTCGAAAGGAACGCTGGTCGTCGGGAAAGAACTGATGATCCGCCGGGTCCTGTCCCCGTCCCACCTCAAGAGTTCCGCCTTTACGGCCGCGTTTACGCCTGACGGAAAAGTCCGTCTCGACGGCCGCGGCTGGGGCCACGGCGTCGGCCTCTGCCAGATCGGCGCCGCCGTGATGGGCAGCCGCGGCTATACCTATGACCAGATTCTCGAACATTATTATCCCGGAGCATCCCTGATACGCTATGAAGCCTGACAAACATCCCTGGTGGTGGGTCCCGACCCTCTATTTCGCGGAAGGTATCCCGTATTTTATCGTCAATACCATTTCGACCATCCTCTTCAAGAAGATGGGCCTTTCCAATGCGGACATCGCCGCCTATACGAGCATCCTGTACCTGCCATGGGTCATCAAGCCGTTCTGGAGCCCTTTCGTCGACATCATCCGCACCAAAAGGTGGTGGATCATCGCGATGCAGGTCCTGATGAGCGCCGGCTTCGTCGCCCTCGCGCTTTCCCTGCCGCATCCCTCGGCGGAAGTCATGGCTTCCGGACATGCTCCCGTATCGCTCTTCGCCGTGACCCTGATCTTCTTCTGGATCACCGCTTTCGCCTCCGCGACCCATGACATTGCGGCGGACGGCTTCTACATGCTGGCCCTGGATTCGAAGGACCAGAGCCTGTTCGTCGGTATCCGCAGCACCTTCTACCGGCTCTCCTCGATTTTCGGCCAGGGCGTCCTCGTCGTGATCGCCGGCCTGCTGGAGACCCGGCTCGGGAACATCCCGCGGGCCTGGTCCGTCACCCTGCTGGTCAGCGCCGTGATCTTCGCCGCCGTGACCCTCTGGCATGTCTTCTTCCTGCCCCGGCCGGCCGAAGACGCCCGGCGGGACAATGTCCGCAAGGCCGGCGACATCTTCCGTGAGTTCGGCCGTACTTTCGTGACCTTCTTCCGCAAGCCGGTGGTCTGGCTGGCCATCGTGTTCATGCTGCTGTACCGCCTGCCGGAAGCCCTGCTGGTCAAGCTGGTCAATCCCTTCCTGCTCGACAGCCTGGCGGACGGCGGACTCGGCCTTGCCACGGAAACCGTCGGCGTCATCTACGGGACCATCGGCATCCTCGGCCTGACCCTGGGAGGCATTCTCGGCGGCGTCGCCGCGTCCAAGTGGGGACTCCGCAAGTCGTTGTGGCCCATGGCCCTGGCCATTACCCTGCCGGATCTGGTCTACCTCTGGCTGAGTCTGGCGCAGCCCGCCAACCTGCCGGTCATCAGCGTCCTCGTCTTCATCGAGCAGTTCGGCTACGGCTTCGGCTTCACGTCCTATATGCTGTACATGATCTATGTCTCGGAAGGTGAATTCAAAACGGCACACTATTCGCTGTGTACGGCATTCATGGCGCTCAGCATGATGATCCCCGGCTTCTTCGCCGGCGCCCTGCAGGAAGCCGTCGGCTATCCGCGCTTCTTTGGCATCGTGATGCTGTGCTGCCTGGCAACCGTCGCCGTCACCTTCCTGGTGCGGCGGAAAGTGGATCCCGAATTCGGAAAGAAATGAGTATGAAAAAGTATTGTCTGCTGAGCGTCCTGCTGGCCGTCCTGTCCTGGACGGCGGCCGCCCAGGTCCGTCCGGGCATCGAAGTCCTGGAAAGCCGCGGATTCATCGGCCTGCGCGGCAAGCGGGTGGGCCTGGTCACCAATCCCAGCGGCGTCGACCGCAATCTCCGTTCGACCATCGACATCCTCTTCGAAGCGCCGGATGTCGAACTGGTCGCCCTGTACGGTCCGGAACATGGCGTCCGCGGCGATGCTTATGCCGGTGACCATGTCACCGATTCCAAGGATCCGAAAACCGGCCTGCCCGTCCATTCGCTGTACGGGGCGACGCGCGAGCCTACGCCGGCGATGCTGGAAGGGATCGACGTGATGGTCTACGACATCCAGGATGTCGGCACCCGTTCCTATACCTTTATCAGTACCCTCGGACTGGTCATGCGCGCCTGCGCCCGGAAGGGCATCCAGGTCATGGTGCTTGACCGGCCCAATCCGCTGGGCGGCCTGAAGATGGAGGGCGGCTATGTCGAACCGGGCTTTTTCTCCTTCGTCAGCCAGTTCCGGATTCCGTATGTCTACGGGCTGACCGTGGGCGAACTGGCGACCCTGATCAACGAAGAAGGACTCAACCGCGGCCAGAAGGGCAACGAAGAGGCCCTGACCTGCGACCTGATCGTCGTACCGATGCAGGGCTGGCACCGGGAGATGCTGTACCAGGATACCGGCCTGCCCTGGATCCTGCCTTCTCCGAACATCCCGTACGCCCAGACGGCCATCGACTATCCGTCTGCCGGCCTGTGCGGCGAACTGGGGTACATCAACATCGGCGTCGGCTACACCCTGCCTTTCGAAACCTTCGCCGCCCAGTGGATCGATGCCGGCAAACTGCTTGAGAAACTGGAGAGTTACCACCTTCCCGGCGTCGCTTTCCGCGAGATCCATTACAAGCCGATTTCCGGCGGTTCCGCCGGCAAACTGCTCCACGGCGTGCAGTACCATTATACGGATTATGAGGCCGCACAGATCACGCTGACACAGTTTTACGTCATGCAGGCCATCGGCGAACTGTACCCGGACCGGAACCCGTTCAAGGGCGCTGCCAGCAAGTATGAGATGTTCCATAAAGTTTGTGGTACGGATTATGTAAGAATACAATTTGCAAAGAGGCAGAAAGTCGAAGACATCATCGACTGGTGGTCGAAAGACATCGACGGCTTCCGCACTCTGGCACAGAGGTATTACCTCTATGATTAACTTCTAAAACATTCATGAGTTATGAGAAACTTGATGACTTCGGCTTTCGCCGCCCTGGCACTCGCAGGCATGCTTGCGATGCCCCTTGGAGCTCAGGCTCAGACCCGTCGCAGCAGCGGATCGGCCTCGACCGGCCGCAGCACCACAACCACTTCTGGGAGTTCCTCATCCAGCAATAGATCTTCTGCTGTCCGCAGCAGTTCCTCCAGTTCCGCAACCCGCAGCTCTTCGAGCGCCGTCCGGTCCTCCGCGGCCCCGCAGCGTTCAAGCGCCAGCCAGGTGAACCGCAGTTCCTCCGCGACGCGCAGTTCTTCCGGTTCTGCTACCCGCAGTTCCTCCAGTTCTGTGACCCGCAGCTCCGGCACTTCCTCCTCGGCGACCCGCAGTTCTTCTGCGACCCAGTCTGACCAGGTGCGCCGCAGCACGACCCAGAGCGGAAACACGTCCGGCTCCTCTGCGACCCGCAGTTCGTCCGCTACGCGCAGTTCCTCCTCCTCTGCGACCCGCAGTTCTTCTGCGACCCAGTCCGACCAGGTGCGCCGCAGCACGACCCAGAGCGGGAACACCGCCGGTACCCGCAGCAGTTCCGCCGTCCGCAGCTCTTCTTCCGCTGCGACTGCCAGCCCGGGTTCCGCAACCGCCGGCCAGGCCCGCCGCAGTTCCGCTTCCGCTGCCAGCAGCAATGCCAACAACAACGTGACCCGCAGGGGCCTCAGCCCGGTCACCCAGGAGATGCAGCAGAAGAGCGCCGCCGGCAATGCGCCCGCCAACAATTACGGAGACTACCGGATTGACAACCACAATGTCACCCGCATCCCTCCGCGCGAGCGCGGCTTCATGACCTACGACCGTCCGGGATCCTTCTGGGGACGTGATCCCCACTACTTCGGATGGCGGGTCGAGGTCCTGCCTCCTCGTTACAAGAGAGTCCGCTACTTCGGTATCGACTACTACTTCTACAACAATGTCTATTACAGGCCTTACGCCGGACATTACGTCATCTGCCGCCCTCCTTTCGGCGTCATCATCGACATCTCCCCGCGTCGCGTCAGCCTCGCCACTGTCGCCTTCGCGTACTACCACAACGTCTACCGGACGTATAACGGCTGGGATTCGTACAGCCGCTATATCGACGAGCAGAACCGGATCATCGCCCAGAACAACGCGACCATCGCGGCCCAGAACGCCGCCATCGCCATGAACCTGAGCGCCGCGCAGAACTCTTACTCCATCGCCAACCAGCTTGGCCTGGCCCAGAGTTATGCCTATGCCAACCAGGAATACTTCTATGAGGACGGAGTCTTCTACATCATCAACCGCAAGGGCCAGTACGAGGTCATCGTCCCTCCGGCCGGCGCGCTGGTGGAAGTCCTTCCGGAGGACTACGAGACCCTCACCCTCGGCGGTCATGAATACTACCGTGTCGACGATACCGTCTACCGGATGGTCATGGTCCAGGGTCGTCCTTACCTCGAGGTCCTCGGCCAGATGTACGGCAACCTCGCCCGTCAGCACAGCCTCTTCGGTTAATCCGGAGAATCCATAAAACACACGAAGCCGCCCCGGAAAGGGCGGCTTCTCCGTGCTATGGGTACTGCGTTATCCGCAGTAGAAGTATTCTTCGACGAGACGGCGCATCAGGTCGGGATCGGCCTTGGCCCGGGCGTGGAGGTCGCGGTCGTTGAAGGCGTGCAGGGCGGCGACGATGCCGTCGATCATCTTCGGCATGAAGACGCCGCAGGCCTCGAAGACGTCGCGGCGGGCCTGGAGGGCATCGCCGGATTCGCTGCAGCAGACCGGGAGGGAATCCAGGGTCGCCAGGCGGGCGGCGTTCTCGGCTTTGTGGATGTCCATGTCGACATACTTGTCGGCTGCGATCTTGAGGGCTTCCTCAGCCGGCATCTCGAGACCGTAGCGGGCGGCGACGCACAAACCTGCCATCAGCTGGTAGATATCGGCGGAGCAGTCCGGGCAGCGCATCTCGAAGGTCTGCTTTTCGGTCGTGTCGAGGGCCAGGGCCGGTTCCTGCGGATTGGCCGTATGGCACATGTCCTTGCCGCTGGACCAGCCGAGCGGGACGCGGACGAGAGCGGAGCGGTTGCAGTCGCCCCAGCAGACGTTGGTCGGAGCTTCCTGGTGCGGAACGAGGCGGAAGTAAGACGTCGGATTCTTGTTGCCGAAGGCGGTGATGGCCGGGGCCATGCACATCAGGCCGGCGATGGCGCGACGGGCTTCGGCGGACAGTTTCCCGTCCGGGCCGAGGGTGACGTTGCGGCCGTCCCGCATCAGGCGCATGTGGATGTGCATGCCGGAGCCGGCCTTGCCGACCGTGATCTTCGGGGCGAAGGAGACGTCGAGTCCGTATTCATAAGCGAGGTTGCGGATGACCCATTTGGCGAGCAGGAGCTGGTCGGCGGCCGTTTCGACCGGGTTCGGCAGGAATTCGATCTCGTTCTGTTCATAGACCTTGCCGTCGAGGGTGAAGTTGCCGACTTCGCTGTGGCCGTATTTAATCTGGCCGCCGGTCTTGGCGACATAGTCCATGCAGTGGCGGCGGAATTCGTTCAGTTTGGCGAACGGACCGGATTCATGGTAGCCGCGCTGGTCGGTGGCCGGGAACATGCCGTCCGCTTCGGTGATGACATAGTATTCGAGTTCGCCCATGGCCTCGAAAGTCAGGCCGGTGGACTGGTTGAAAGCCTCTTCCGCGCGCAGGAGAGTCTGGTACGGGGCGCAGGCGAAGGGGCTGCCGTCCTTGTCGAAGAAACTGCAGAGGAAGCAGAGGGTCGGGATCTCCGCGAAGGGGTTGACGAAAGCGGTGCGGTAGCGCGGGATGACGTACAGGTCGCTGTTGCCGGCTTCGACGAAGGCCGGGAAGAGGCTGGAACCGTCGACGCGTTCTCCTTCGGAGAGGATGGTCTCGGCGTAGGCGAGGGAATTCAGTACGAAGGTGAGCGTCTTGACCCGGCCGTCCTGGGCGGGGTACATGAAGTCCACCATGCGGATATCATTGTCCTGGATGAATTTGAGAAGGTCCGCCCTGGTAAAGTCCTGCGGATGTTTCTTGAGGTACGCCACGACGGCGTTCGGGTTCATTTCTAGGAACTTGTCCATAGTTTGCAGATCGGTTTTTAGTGTTCAGTGTTCGTCCCTTTCTGGAAAGGGGGCCTAAAGTTACGGATAAATATTCATTCTGCAAGTGTTCCGGTCAAAAAACTTGAAACGTTTTATCTTTGTCCGGGTTTCTGCGATAAATTGGGTCTTCCGGGGAATGTTTCCTATATTTGTATCCGGATAATGAAGGTACCATGATCGGATTGTTTGACTCGGGAACCGGCGGCCTGTCCGTCCTGCGGGAAATCGTCAAGTTGCTCCCGGACGAGAAATATGTCTTCTATGCGGACAATGCCCATTGCCCGTACGGCGAGAAGTCCCCGGAGTTTATCCGGGAGCGGTGCCGTGTCATTACCCGGACCTTGCTGGCGGAAGGAGCCGACATCATCGTCGCCGCCTGCAATACCGCGACCGCCGCGGCGATCCGGACGTTGCGCGAGGAGTTCCCCGTCCGTTTCATCGGGATGGAGCCGGCGGTCAAGCCGGCTGCGCTCGGCACCCGCACCGGCGTCATCGGCGTCCTGGCGACCGCCGGGACCCTCAAAGGCTCCAAATATCTGGCGACCAAAGGGAATTTCGAAGACAACTGCACCATCGTCGAGCATGTCGGACGGGGGTTTGTCGAATTGGTGGAGCGGGGTGTCCTGACCGGTCCCGAAGCGGAAGCGACCGTCCGGGAAAGCCTGGAACCCTTGCTGGAGGCGGGGGCCGATACCGTCGTCCTAGGCTGCACTCATTATCCATTCCTGCTGGAGACCTTGCAGAAAGTGGCCGGCCCGGGCATCCGTTTCATCGATCCCGCCCCGGCCGTCGCCCGGCACCTGATCTATGTGATGGTGCAGGAGCGGCTTTTGTCCGAAGGGGAGGCGACCCGGGCGCTGGCCAAGGTCATCGAACTGGCCGAGGCCGAGGCGATGGGGAAGCAGCGCACGGCACCGGCGCGGGTGCCGGATGTCCGGCTGATTTCTTCCGGCGATCCGCTTCCGCTGCAGCGCATGTTCCGCCTCTTGTACCCTGTCGTGCAGAAAACTGAAAATAAATGACTATATTTGTGGACCGGCCGGAAGACCGGTCCACATTGTACTGAACCATGATCCATACCGACCAGATCCACGAACTCCGCCAGCGCCTGGAAGCCTTGCACGAGTGCCTGGGCATCGATGCCAAGCGCCGCCAGGTCGCCGACCTCCAGAAGAAGACCGAAGCGCCTGATTTCTGGGGAGACCCGAAGGCGGCGGAAATCTTCCTGAAGAACATGAACGGCATCAAGTCCTGGGTGACGGACTACGACGGAGCTGCCTCCGCCGTGGACGACCTGGACGTCCTGTACGAGTTCGCGCGGGAGAGCACCGGCGGTGACGATACGGCCGAGACCGAGGAAAGCCGCGAGTTGGATGCTGCTTTCAAGACGGCCCTGGACAAGATCGAGTCGCTGGAACTCCGCAACATGCTGGGCGGGGAAGGAGACAATCTCGGCGCCATCCTGACGATCAATTCCGGCGCCGGCGGCACCGAGGCCAACGACTGGTCCGCCATGCTCATGCGCATGTACCTGCGCTGGGCGGAACGCAACGGTTACAAGACCGAAGTGACCGGTCTTGTGGACGGCGACGAAGCCGGCATCAAGTCCGCGACGGTGGAGATCGAGGGCGACTATGCCTACGGCTATCTGAAGGCGGAGAACGGCGTGCACCGGCTCGTCCGCATTTCTCCGTTCAATGCCCAGGGCAAGCGCCAGACGACGTTTTCTTCCGTGTTTGTCTACCCGCTGGTTGACGATACGATCAACATCGAGATCAAGGACGCCGACCTGGAATGGGACACGTTCCGCAGCGGCGGCCACGGCGGGCAAAATGTCAACAAGGTCGAGACCGGTGTCCGGGTCCGTCACGTCCCGACGGGCATCGTGGTGGAAAATACCGAAGGCCGTACGCAGATCGGCAACAAGGAGAATGCCCTCCGCATCCTCAAGTCCCGCCTGTATGACCTCGAACTGAAAAAGCGCCAGGAGAAACAGGCCGAACTGGAAGGACAGAAAAAACGCATCGAATGGGGCTCCCAGATCCGTTCCTATGTCCTCCATCCGTACAAGATGGTCAAGGACCTGCGGACCGGCTATTCCACGGCGGATACCCAGGGCGTGCTGGACGGCGACCTCAACGAGTTCATGCGCACCTACCTGATGCAGCAGGGCTCCGGCGGCGCGGAACCCGTCATCGACGATATCGACTGATCCGAATCATTGATTAACAATAATTCATAACAATATGGCTGAATTCAAATATGCACCGATGTTCCAGCTGGGCAAGGACCAGACTGAGTACTACAAGATCCCCGGCTCGGAGAAGCTGGTCTGTACAGGAGAATTTGAAGGACATACCATCCTGAAAGTCAGTCCTGAGGCGCTGACGCTGGTCGCCAGGCAGTCTTTCCACGACTGCCAGTTCATGCTGCGCCGCGCCCACAACGCCCAGGTGGCCGCGATCCTCGACGATCCC
>ODAI012692940.1_pt1 | contig 12643 bp, 11 predicted proteins | sample 1539321 | NCBI WGS metagenome assembly ODAI01 (sample SAMN02144231, study PRJEB22623) | gut metagenome | biome: sheep rumen | host: Ovis aries | place: New Zealand
ATGTGATCCTTATCTCACAAATTATTTTGTCAATTTGATCCTTGTATCACATTTGTTTTTAAATTTGTTGTTAGGTATTGCAAAATCGGGGGGATTTGGGTGTCGGTTTAAAATTTTGAGAGCGAAAGGTTGTTCCTAGTGCGTGAATAGTAACGTAAAAGTACGGCAAATCTAAAGTTAAACTTTAGATTTGTTGTATTGATCTATCGGTATGCCTGGAAAAATAAATATAATGAAGAAGCAACTTGTAAATAATCGGCGGAGGGACTTGTATGCCGTATTTGGAAAGAGCTGTTTCACCGTATTTAAAAAAAAGAGCTGCCACGAGCAAATGTCTTCTGCTTACAGGAGCAAGACAGGTTGGAAAGTCTGCTGTTATCAGACACGTGTTTCCTGAGCTCAACAGAACTGATTTTGATGATCTGTTGACCAGACTGCAGGCAAAGGAGGAACCCAGGCTTTTTTTTCTGAATCATCAACTTCCGCTGTTTATTGGCGAAGTTCAAAAGGTGAACAGTATTCTCGAAGAAATCAAACGGATTGTCGATAATTCGGAGGAAAGAGGGCAGTTTATTCTGTCTGGTTCCTGTAAACCTGAACTGATGAAGGGAATGAGCGATTCCCTTGCCGGCAGGGTTTCCATCATGGAACTTCCGGGACTGTCGGTCAGGGAAATAAAGGGCGTTAAATTTAACCGGCATTTTATTCCGACGTCAGATTACATTCAGGAGCGGGAAAAAGAACTGAAGCCGTATACTGATATATGGGAACTTATTCATAAGGGCTCCTATCCGGAATTATATGATGTTGAGCGCGACTGGCAGGATTTCTACTCGTCCTATGTATCAACATACCTTGAAAGAGACATCAATGATTTGATCGCAGCGGACAGCCTGACCTTTATGAAGTTTTTGACCTGTGTTGCCGCAAGGACCGGCGAGATGCTCAATTATGCCAATATTGCAACTGAGACTGGAGTCAGTGAACCGACGGTAAAAAAGTGGCTTTCGGTCCTGGAACGCACCGGTATCGTATATATTCTGCAACCATACAGTTCCAGCGCTCTGCGCAGAGCGTTAAAGACCCCGAAGATCTATTTCAGAGATACCGGACTTGCGTGTTATCTGACCAGATGGCTTACCGCCGATGCTCTGAAAAATTCCGCTGTTGCTGGCAGTATGTTTGAAACCTTCGTGGTGTCTGAGATCCTGAAATCATACAGTAATGAAGGAAAGGATTACAGGTTCAGTATTTTCTACTACCGGGGCAGAGACAAAAAAATTTCGGTAGAGAACGAAATTGATCTGATTATCGAGGAAAACGGCGTATTGTATCCGGTGGAGATCAAAATGTCCGGTAATCCAAAGGCTGTGATGGGGGCTGCCAATCAAATCCTGGATGTGATCCCGGACCGTCAGCGGGGGATCGGTATAATACTCTGTCTTATTGATCGTAAAACCTATCTTAGAGAAAATCTGCTGGCACTGCCGATAGAATACGTCTGAGCAAATCTGCCGCCGTTTCATACATATCTGAACTTTTATTCCGCAGCGGACAGCGCCGTTTTACTGAAGCTGCCCGAAGGTGCTTCAGTCTGCATACCACGGCGGTTCCGGAGCCGTTTTGTATTTCCTGAAAGAAAAAATATAGAAATTTACTTGAAATCCGGAAATACGGCTCCATATAGAAAGTAATCAGATTTGAATTGTTTAAGGAATATGTGACATGACAGAACAGACCGAAAATACAGCAACAAATGCTGAAGATGTAGAAAAGAATACTGAGGATATCAATCAGGAAAACGCTGCTGAAACCGCAGAAAATGAAGCTCCAGCCCAGGAGGCCAAGGACGTATCCAAGGATCCTGAAGCACTGACAATTGTTATCCAGGATCTGAACAAAAAACTCAAAGAGGCGGATCTTCGCACTGCAGCTGAAGTGGACAACATGAGAAAGCGCAAGGACAAGGAAATTGATGACGCTAAAAAATATGCCATATCAAAATTCGCAGGCGATCTTCTTCCTGTCATTGATGCTCTTGAAAAAGCTCTGTCCACCATCAATCCTGAGGATGAGGCATTCAAGAATATCCATGAAGGTATCAATCTGACTCTCAAGAGCATGATGGCCACTATAACCAAATACGGCATGGAACAGCTTGATCCTGTAGATCAGCCGTTTGATCCGAATACACAGCATGCTGTACAGATGATTGATGCTCCTGAGGGTAAAAAGCCTAATACCGTTCTGCAGGTTATTCAGAAGGGCTACAATCTGAACGGCAGAAACATCAGACCGGCCATGGTTATTGTTGCCAAACCGGAACCTCTTGATGAAAAAGTTTAAAAAAATTAACAAGAATTAATTTGAAATATGAAAATAGACCCTTATATATGAAGTAAAGGGAAATTTAAAGAATTAAAAAAATTTAAAATTTACAGGAGACATTAAAAATGGGTAAGATTATCGGTATCGACCTCGGTACAACCAACTCATGCGTTGCAGTGATGGATGGTGCTCAGGCTAAGGTTCTTGAGAATGCAGAAGGTCATCGTACAACCCCTTCAATTATCGGTTACACCAACGACGGTGAAATTCTTGTAGGTGATACAGCAAAAAGACAGGCTGTTACCAACCCTAAAAATACATTATATGCAATCAAAAGATTAATCGGTCGTCGTTATGATGATGCGGAAGTTCAGCATGATAAAAAGGTTATGCCTTTTGAGATTGTAAGAGCAGACAACGGAGACGCCTGGGTTGAAGTTAAGGGCAAGAAAATGGCTCCTCCTCAGGTTTCTGCAGAAGTTCTGAAGAAAATGAAGAAGACCGCTGAAGATATTCTCGGTGAAAAGGTTACAGAAGCAGTTATTACCGTACCTGCATACTTCAACGATGCTCAGCGTCAGGCTACCAAGGATGCCGGTAGAATTGCTGGTCTTGATGTTAAACGTATCATCAACGAACCTACAGCAGCTGCTTTTGCCTACGGTGTTAACAATGTTAAAGGCAACAAGAAGATTGCTGTGTACGACCTTGGCGGCGGTACATTCGATATTTCCATCATCGAAATCGATGAAGTTGACGGTGAAAAGACTTTCGAAGTTCTGGCAACCAACGGTGATACCCACCTCGGCGGTGAAGATATCGACGGTCGTGTAATCAACTACCTGGCCGAAGAGTTCAAGGCTCAGAACAACATCGATCTGCGTAACGATCAGCTTGCTCTGCAGCGTTTGAAGGAAGCTGCTGAAAAGGCCAAGATTGAACTTTCATCTGCTGAACAGACTGAAATCAACCTGCCGTACATCACAGCTGATGCAACAGGTCCTAAACACCTGAACCTGAAGATTACCCGTGCAAAACTTGAATCTCTGGTTGAAGATCTGGTTATGAGCTCAATTGCTCCGGTTAAACAGGCTATTGCCGATTCAGGTTTACAGCTGAGCCAGATTGATGAAGTTATTCTGGTTGGCGGTCAGACCCGTATGCCATTTGTTCAGAAGGTTGTTGCTGAATTCTTCGGTAAGACCCCTCGTAAGGATGTTAACCCTGATGAAGCTGTTGCTCTCGGTGCTGCCATCCAGGGCGGTGTGCTGTCAGGAACCAAGAACGACGTTCTGCTGCTGGATGTAACTCCGCTTTCATTAGGTATTGAAACCCAGGGCGGTATCATGTCAACCCTGATTGAAAAGAATACAACTATTCCTACCAAGAAGTCACAGGTTTACTCAACAGCTGAAGACAACCAGCCTGCTGTAACAATTCACGTACTGCAGGGTGAAAGAAAACAGGCAAGCATGAACAAGTCTCTCGGACAGTTCAACCTTGAAGGTATTGCTCCTGCTCCACGCGGAGTTCCTCAGATTGAAGTTACCTTTGATATCGATGCCGACGGTATTATCCATGTATCTGCAAAGGATAAGAACACCGGTAAGGAACAGACCATCACCATCAAGGCTTCTTCCGGTCTGAGTGATGAAGATATCAAGAGAATGGTTCGCGAAGCTGAAGAAAATTCAGAAGAGGATAAGAAGTTTGAAGAATTGGTTAAGGCTAAGAATCAGGCAGACCACATGGTTCATGAAACCCGCAAGATGCTTAATGAACACGGTTCAGCTTTAAGCTCCGGCGACAAGGAAAAGATTGAACAGGCGGTTGCAGATCTGGAAACTGCTTCAAAGGGCAACGACAAGGCTGAAATCGATGCCAAAACCAATGCGCTGATGCAGGTATCCCAGTCACTTGCTCAGGCAATGCAGGCTGCACAGTCAACCGGTGCTGCAGGTGCTGATCAGTCTTCATCATCTTCAAACAATAATGATGATGTGGTTGATGCCGAATTTGAAGAAAAGAAATAATCGGTACTGACTGATTTAAATCAAAAAAAAACAGTAAGAGCGCATATTGGACTTCAGTGTGCGCTCATTTTGATATAAAGCGATAGCGGATTAAAATTATGAAAGATTATTATAAGATTCTGGGTGTCTCCAAGGATGCAACTGAAGATCAACTCAAAAAAGCTTATCGTCATCTGGCTATGAAATATCATCCGGATCGTAACCGTGACGATCCGAAGACAGCTGAGGAAAAGTTCAAGGAAGTTAAGGAAGCCTATGAAACTCTGTCCGATCCGCAAAAGCGACAGATGGTTGATCAGGGTATTGATCCTAACGATGCTCAGGCCGGTGGTTTCGGCGGCGGCGGATTCGGCGGTTTTGGCGGATTCGGCGGGGCGGATGCCTTCAGTGATATATTCTCCAGCGTTTTCGGTGATGCTTTCGGCGGCGGACGTTCTGCACACAGACAGTCCCGTCAGATGCGCGGTGCAGATATGCAGTATCACCTTGAAATCACTCTTGAAGAAGCGATCATGGGCTGTAAGAAGGATATCACCTATGATAACTATGTTCAGTGTGAAACCTGTAAAGGAAGCGGTGCTGCTGAATCAGGCAGCCTGAAGACCTGTCCTAAGTGTCACGGTACCGGTCAGATCCAGATGTCACGCGGCTTCTTCTCAACCATTCAGGAGTGTCCTCAGTGTTCCGGTCGCGGCAAGATTGTCGATAAACCTTGTTCTAAATGTCATGGCGACGGCCGTGTACGTGTAAAACAGACTGTTACCATAACAGTTCCGCAGGGTATTGAAGACGGTCAGAGAATGAGACTTACCGGCAAGGGTCAGGCACCTCTCTACGGCGGTGTTCCAGGAGATTTGTATGTTCTGGTTTCTGTTAGGGAACATGCTATTTTCAAGAGACATGAGTCTGATCTGTTCTGCGAGATCCCGATCAGCTTTACCACTGCCGCTCTCGGCGGAAAGGTGGATGTTCCGACTATCAGCGGCACAGTTAGTCTGACAATTCCTCCAGAGACGCAGACCGGCAAGATGTTCAGGATCAGAGGCAAGGGTGTAAAATCCGTGCGTACAGGTTCAACCGGTGATATTATTGTTCAGGTGATTGTTGAAACTCCGGTTAAGCTTAACAGTGAACAGAAAGATCTGCTGAAACGATTTGAGGAATCCCTCAACGGCGGGTCCAAATCTGTTCATTCAGGTGTAAAGTCTGAAGACGGCAAGGCCCAGAGTAGCAGGAAAAATTCAAAGGATTCAGGTGATGAACACAGTCCTAAACAGAGCAGGTTTATGGATTTAATTCACAAGTTCTTTGATGATATTAAGAATAAAGGCAAGAAGGAATAATACTTATGGATAAGGTTCCAATGACTGTTCACGGGGCAGAGATGCTTCGTGAAGAACTTGAACAGCTTAAAACTGTTGAAAGACCTAAAGTTGTTCAGGATATTGCGGAAGCAAGAGAACATGGTGACTTGAAGGAAAATTCTGAATATCATGCCGCCAGAGAACATCAGGGTCTTATAGAAGCCCGTATCCGTGATATTGAGGGAAAACTGTCAAACGCACAGGTTATCGATATAACTAAACTGAAAAATGAAGGTAAGGTGGTGTTCGGTTCTACCGTAACCGTATACCGTCCTGATGAGGATAAGGAGATCGTCTACAAGATTGTAGGTGAGGATGAGGCAGATCTGACAAAAAATCTTATTTCTGTCTATACTCCGATTGCCAAGGGGCTGATCGGAAAGGAAATTGATGATGTTGTAAGCATCAAGGTTCCGGCCGGTGTTATTAAGATGGAAATTGTGGATGTTCAGTACATCTAGAAGTTTTTGATCCTGTAAAAATAGAAAGTAAACACAGTCCAGAGAAGATCCGGATTGTGTTTTTTAGTTTTTAAGCAGGGATGATTGAAAGGGACTGTCTGATCAGTCTTTCGGAAGAACGTATTTTGATTCTTTCTTTTTCTGTTTGAAGATGGTCAGAACATTGCCGAGGAACTGTACGAACTCGGCTCCGGTAAGTCTGCAGATTTCGTCTGCCACAGCCTGGCGGTTTTCCTTGGTTGCTCCGTTCACCTTGATCTTCATAAGTTCATGATGTTCAAGACTGGACTTTACTTCATCGATCAGACTTTCGGTGATCCCTTTCTGTCCCACAATTACAACCGCCTTCAGATCGTGGGCGCTGCTTTTTAAATAAAGTGTTTGATTTCTTGTAAGCATAGTATTTTTTACGATTAAAATTAGAATGCGGATATGATAACATAGAGAAACTCATTTTGTAACAGATTTTAAGGATTGCAGAGATGGAGATTGATAACTGCAGATGTGTTTTTCTCGATACAGAAACCACCGGTAAGTGTGAGGACGGCCCGGCACACATAGGACACCGTGTTATCGATATAGGTGCAGTCGAAGTAATCAACCGCAGGTTTACCGATAATAATTTCCAGTGCTACCTTAATCCTCACCGTCAGGTTGATCCGGAGGCGGTTCAGGTTCACGGCATCACCGACGAATTTCTGCAGGATAAGCCTGATTTCAAGGATCTTGCCCAGAAATTCATTGATTATATCCGAGGTGCGGTGCTGATTATTCACAACGCAAAGTTCGACGTGGGATTTCTGGATCAGGAGTTTGAACTTTGCGGATTAAAGGAAAGGATCGCAGATCTGTGTACGGTGGTGGATTCATATTCCGAGGCCAAGGAGCTGCTTCCGGGACATGCCAAGTACAGTCTTGATGCTCTGAGCAAGATGTTCAACCTCCAGCATAACTACGACCGTTCCTTCCACGGGGCTCTGCTGGATTCAAAGATCCTTGCCGATGTATATCTGGCCATGACCGGAGGTCAGAATACCATGGACGGAATGCTCAAAAATATGATGCATGACGTTGACAGCGATGATGCAAAGTCAGCTGAAATATGTCCTCCCGGAACACTTACGGTACTTAGGGCGAATGAAAAGGAGCTGGCGGCACACGCAAAGAAACTGTCAGGGCTTAACAAAACCCATACCTCTAACTGGGACAAATATTATTACACGGAATAGAAATGGATTGAAAGCTGCACCTGGAACTGTGCAACTGTATGATCTCTCTAGCAGTCTGCGGTGTTGAGCGGAGTTTCTCACACACCGTCGATTTCCTCTTTGATGGCAACAAATTTGTCAAAGTTTTCAATAAACAGCCTGGTCAGTTTCGGATCGAAATGTTTTCCGCTTTCCTCCTGGAACAGTTTGTATATTTTCTCCATCGGCCATTTTGGCTTATAGCAGCGGTCCGAAGCCAGTGCATCAAAAACATCGGCAATTGCGGTAATTCTTCCGTTGAGAGGTATTTCCTCGCCCGACAGACCGTTTGGATAGCCTGTTCCGTTCCATTTTTCGTGGTGATAGAAAGCAACTTCGGCTGCAACGTTGAACAGTTCGATATTGGAGTCCTTGAGCATTTCATAGCCGATCTGGGCGTGGGTTTTCATTACCTGCCATTCATAGTCATCCAGTTTGCTCGGCTTGTGAAGAATTTCGTCAGGGATGGCGATTTTACCAAGATCATGCAGCGGTGCGGCCTGGCACAGCAGGTTTATCTCCTTCTGAGGAACACCCGCCAGTCTTGCCAGCAGTTCGCAGTATTTACTTACCCGTTTAACATGAATTCCTGATTCCTTGGATCTGGTTTCCACGATTTCGCAGATCCGGTACATGATTTCACGCTGATTGCGGTTGAGCAGATCGTTGAGATACATGTTGCGGTAATGGTTGGACAGTGTTTCCTGGAGCAGTTCTGCCAGATCCCGGTTGTGGCTGTAATGGGACGGATCATCAAGTCTGAACTGAAATACGATGCCGTGAAAGTCCGAATAGGCCAGAGTGGTGACGTCGTTTCCATCACACAGACCTTCCCTTTTCCTGGCGGTTAAAGCGATTATCGGTGATGGCAGTTCCTGCGGATCAATTGATTCACCGGAATAGTAGTTATGAAACTCAAAATGGTCGCCCAGCGGGTTTATGAATGAATAAATGTGGTTTCTGGTTTCCTGAACGGTTGGGCGACGTCTGTTCAGGTGAAGGAACAGACTTTCATATACGTACATAGATGCAGTTTTGAGATCCGGGCAACTGATGAGCTTGTGGGAAAGCCGGTTGAGCTGGAGAATTTTTCCGGTTGCCACGTAAAGCATTCTTTTGTCATTGTAGGCACGAAGATTTGAACGGATCATGGTACGCAGTTTAGGGGTACTGAGCTCGGTTTTCTCCTTGTAGTCGTTGATATCGTACTTTTCCATAATCTCATCTTCGGGAACCTGACCGGGCTGTCCGGTTCTCAGAACTATACGGACAAGCTGGTTGTTAAGTTTCCTTCGGATGAAGCTGGCTACATCCAGTCCTGCTGTATCGGTCTCCATAACCACATCAAGGATTACGAGGGCGATATCTTCGTCTGCTGCCATGATTTCACATGCCTCCTTTCCGGAGTATGCAGACAGAAATTCGATCGGCAGCTCGTCATATGTAATTCCGAGCATTGCCAGTTTGGTGATTCTATGGACATCGTCTTCATCGTCAACAATAAGAATTTTCCATGAAGAAAGATCCGGTTTACTGTTTGAATTGCAGGAACACAGACCCATGGTTTTTGAAATATTGTTGAAACTGTCCATAAAACTAACCTCGAATGCACTTTGATTCAAAATTCTACATTATATAAAAATCTAAACTAAGAAATATTGAAAAACGGGAGATAAGTTTTTGATCTGTCTCAATAATCAAATGTCTGTGACATTAAAGAATGCATCAGAAAACAGCAGTATTACATCCATTCCAGCGGTTCATCATCACTGTCGATGTCAAGTGTGAAAGTTTTGCCGCAGCGGCAGCTGACTTCGATATTGTGGCAGTCGTCATGTTCGATCTGCTCGAGTTGATTGTGGCAGCGGCAGCAGATATACTTCGGTTCGTAGCTGTCGGTGGTGTGATCGCTGTTCCTTTTGTAAAGACGGAAATAGAATCTGCTGTAGATTTTTCGGCATTTTCTACAGTAGTACAGTTTATGCTCGTAGTCAAAATCCAGGGTATATCCCTGTTCCGCCAGTTCAAAAGCCTCTTTTCTGATTTTTTTGCTTGATACCAGAAACTCCAGCAGCGGTCTGCCGCCGTTTTCAGTACTGGTGACAAAAAGACTTACCGGATTGTAAAGGGCGGTCGCACCGTAGTCGATCTCGTAGACTTTCCCGCATTCGGGACATGAGACTGTATAGGTTACGCCGCCCATATTAACTTCCGGAAATAATGATGTTATTCGTTGATTACAACCTGGGCTTCATTGTCGCCGGCTGTTTCAATAGTACCCAGCAGCCATGCCTTTTCGCCTGATGCATTCAGGGAGGCAACAGCCTTCTCGGCATCTTCCTTAGGAACAACAGCAATCATACCCACACCGCAGTTGAAAGTACGGTACATTTCGTGACGATCCACGTTACCGTTTTTCTGCAGCCAGTCGAAAACTGCAGGCCAGTTCCATGACTTGCCGTCAATAACAGCCTTGGTGTTCTTTGGCAGTACGCGAGGAATGTTGTCCCAGAATCCGCCGCCGGTGATATGCGCCAGGGCGTGAACTCTTGCATCCTTTAACAGTTTGAGAACCGGTTTTACATAAATTCTGGTAGGAGCAAGCAGTGCTTCACCGAGTGTTCTTCCGTCAAATTCCTGGTTGAGGTCTGCCTTTGAAACTTCAAGAATTTTTCTGATTAATGAGAAACCGTTAGAGTGCGGACCGGAAGATGCAATACCGATGATGGAGTCGCCCTCGGCAACCTTGCTGCCGTCGATGATTTCATCCTCTTCAACCACACCTACAGCAAAGCCGGCCATATCATAGTCACCCTTGGCATACATGCCTGGCATTTCTGCAGTCTCACCGCCGATCAGTGAGCAGTTTGACATTTCACATCCTTTGCAGATCCCGGTAATAACCTGGGTTGCCTTTTCAACATCAAGATGGCCGGTTGCATAGTAATCCAGATAGAACAGAGGTTCTGCACCCTGAACAATCAGATCGTTTACGCACATTGCCACGAGGTCGATACCGACGGTATCATGCTTATCCATTTCAATGGCAACTCTCAGTTTGGTTCCTACACCGTCGGTACCTGAAACCAGAACCGGTTTCTTGTAGTTTGCAGGAATGCGGCACAGAGCACCGAAACCGCCCAGACCGCCCATTACCTCAGGACGGGTTGTTTTCTTTACCACACCTTTGATGTTTTCAACCAGTGCTTCTCCTGCGTCGATATCAACACCGGCATCTTTATAGTTTAATTTTTGATCGGCCACTTGTAACTCCAATTATCCTTAAAAAATTTACTGCATATTTTAACCTATTTGCGGCAATTTTAGAAATGATATCAATCTTCAGGCGGCAAAGAAAAATTACAGTCATTCATCGATGGCGGACTGCAGCTGTTTTTTTAGAATACAGAGACTCTTATGATCGTCCGTTGCATGTTTACTCAGCAGGTATGAACAGATAATTGGCATAAAAATGCATGATTGCAACAGAGACGATCTTTTTTGTGATAAAATGCACACAAGTACATGATTAATCCCGGATGTCAGACCGGGTTCAGATTTGACTGGAAATATATTATGAGAAACAACAGATTACTATCAGCAGTGCTTGCCGTGCTGCTGCCTCTGTCGGTGCAGGCCGGCTCGCTGTCACGCAGTCTTACAGATCAGGAGTTCACTGTGGCTGTGCCGGGGCAGGACAGTTCATCCAAAGACAAATCAAGGATCTTCAAGGATGCTCTGAACAGACTGACGGAGAAACTGTCCGGGGGTGTTTACGATTCGGTAAATCTCAACGGACGTTCAATTGATTATTTTGTTGATAATTTCGGTTTCCGTAACAGTGATTTGGTGGTTAATTTCGACCGTATCAAGGTTATGCAGCTCTTAAGAAGCCAGAATATCCCGCTCTACCTTGATGCACGTCCTGACATTATGGTGTGGATGAGTATCTACGATGAAAAATACAATGTCAGCGATATTATGAGTGAAAGCAGCGCCAACTCCTTCACATCAAGTCTTATGCAGACAGGAAGCGGTTACGGCATGAAATTCTTCCTCCCGATTATGGACAGTGACGATGCATCGTTTGTGAATGACAAGGTGATCCATGATTTTGATGCCAACGCATTAAGTTCAGCGAATGCCCGCTATGCGACCCGCTACTATATAACCGGAACAGTGCAGGGGTACAACACCGAGAACGGGGATCTGGTGTGGAAGCTTTTCGAAGCCGGTTCCGGTACTCCGCTGTTCCAGTCGGTTGCACACGGACTTCCTTATGATCTGGGAAATATAGTTGCAAAGGATGTTGTAAAGTATTTTGCCAAACAGCATCCGGAATACATATCAGATGATGATGTGCCTGCGGTTGCAGAAAGTTCCGGCTTCAACAGTGCTCCTGCCACCGGAGAGGAACCGTCTATCTCCGACAGCAGTTCGCAGACGGCAACACCTGCTGTTTCAACGGCTTCCAACCGGATTGAACTGTTCGGCGGGGGGGTATCGGCAAACAAGGTCCGCATTGTCGTTGTGAATGTGGTCAAGTTCCAGGATGTGGTGATGGTGGAGAAATCGCTGAAGAATATCGACGGGATCAGCAAGGTTATGCTCAGCCAGTCACAGTCCGATCAGCTGGTTTACGAACTGACTCTCGGTAAGGACTACAAGGAGGTTTCCTCAAAAATCGGGGAAATTCCGGGGCTGTATATAGCCGATCAGAGCAAACCTTACAACTTCTATTTTGATTCCCAGAGAAAGAACAACCCGGCTGTTCAGACGCTGAATACATCTGAAACCCAGACGGTAAGTTCGGAAACAGTCGGCAAGGAGAAAAATTCAGGTACTGCCGCTTCCGCAAAAACAGAATCAGGTAAAAATACCGCGGCCAGGAACGAAAATACCGGCACTGGTGAAACAGATGAAAAGACAGCAAACAGTGCTGCACAGTCTGAAAGTAAAAAAGCTGATTCAGGAACTCAGGAAACCGGCGGCTATGAAGAAATCGAGGCAATCCCGATCCTTGATCCTAATTCTGTAAAAGATACGTCCAACCGGAAACTGTAGACTGCGGATCTCCATATTTGACCATGTTATTACTGGTAAACGATCCATAATAACCTCTAAGGTAATTATGGCTTTTGCTTAGTCTAAGTGATTTCACTGAAAAGTGAATGAACTACGTTATGAGAGAATGAATTTATGCAAATAAA
>ODAI014055530.1_pt1 | contig 12643 bp, 15 predicted proteins | sample 1539321 | NCBI WGS metagenome assembly ODAI01 (sample SAMN02144231, study PRJEB22623) | gut metagenome | biome: sheep rumen | host: Ovis aries | place: New Zealand
TATAAGTAAGGAAGATTATAGAAAGCAAATAGATGAAATTATCAGCATCTTAGAAGGAAAAATTGATAAATTAGTAAAAGATTTAGAAGCGGAAATGAAAGACGCATCTAAAAAAATGGACTTTGAAAAAGCTGCGTATATTAGAGATAAAATACTAGCAGTTCAAAGAATTTCAGCAAAACAAAAGGTATCTAATATTAATGAAAATGATATTGATGTTATTGGGATTGCAAGAAATGATTTTGAAATATGTGTGGAAGTGTTCTTTATAAGAAACAGCAAAATGGTTGGAAGAGAACATTATTTCTACAAAGAGTTATTGGATGAATCAAACGCAGATATTATTCAAGATTTTATAAAACAATACTACATAGGCAGGGAGATTTTACCTAGTAAAATTATGTGCAAATACGATATTGAGGATAAGGAAATTTTAGAAGTATTATTAACTGGTCAAGCTGAAAAAAAGGTTGAAATAAAGACACCACAAAAAGGAGAAAAGCTTCGATTAGTTGAAATGGCTGAGAATAATGCTAAAATTACTTTGGACAATAAAGAATTAGATAGTTATAGTGTTGTTAATGAAATTAAAGAAGTCCTTGGATTAGATAAAGTTCCAAGAAAGATTGAAACATTTGATATTTCCAATATTTCAGGAGAGTTTATGGTTGCTGGAATGAGTGTTATGCTAGATGGAATTATTAGAAAGAAAATGGCAAGACGTTTTAAAATTAAAACTGTATTTGGACAAGATGATCCTAGATGTATGAATGAAGTTATTACTAGAAGATTAAAGCAATCTATTGAAAACCCTGAGGGAGGATTTGGAAAACTTCCAGACTTGATTTTTGTTGACGGTGGTATTACTCAAATTCATGCTGCACAGCAGGCTGTTGCATCGCTAGGACTAGCTAACGATATATTAGTATATGGAATGGTTAAAAATGATAAGCATCAGACAAGAGCATTGATAAATGACCAAAAGCACGAGTATGAAATATCAGAAAAATTAAAAAATACTATAACTTTATTCCAAGATTCTGTTCATGATACAGCTATTGGATATCATAGAAAATTGAGAGATGCATCTATTACAAAGTCAGCTTTGGATGAAATAAAAGGTGTTGGCATAGCGAAAAAAGCAATGTTATTAAAACAATTCGGGAGTGTTCAGAATATTGCAAAAGCAGATGTAGAGGAAATAGCTAAAATCAAAGGTATTAATGAGGATTTAGCAATGAAAATAAAACAATCATTACAACAAATATAATAAGTTGGATATCTGGAAATATATAGAAAAATATGTTATAATTTAGAATATTAAATCGAAAACAAATGAAATCAATATAATAATAAAGAAATAACTCAATCAAAATATTTCATAAAACAAATAATCTAAGCATATAATCTTAATAGCAATATTGTGTGTATCAATATGTTGGGAGGAAAAATTATGGAATATACAAAAGATGTTATTTTTAATGTACGATGTAGTAAAAACAAAATTACAAATTTTAAATTTCGGAAAGAATAGAAAATTAGTAAAGATATTAAAGAAAATTGAAGATGATCAATATTTTACATTTACTATATGTATAAGTATTATAGCAATTTTAATTGATTTTTTAATAGTTAAACAATTTATAGAAATAATAAATTTATTATAAAGGAATGATTTAAAGAAATGAAAGTAGCTGAAAATTGGAAAGATTATGAAATAATTGATATGGCAAACGGAGAAAAGCTAGAAAGATGGAAAGATGTAATTTTAGTACGTCCAGACCCTCAAATTATATGGAAGGACAAGTCTTTTCCTGGAAAATGGAATAAAATAAATGCACGTTACAACCGTAGCAATACAGGTGGAGGAGCATGGGAATATACTAAAAAGATGCCATCATCATGGGAAATTATATATAAAAATTTAACATTTAATATAAAACCTATGGGATTCAAACACACAGGTTTATTTCCTGAACAAGCTGTAAACTGGGATTGGATGATAGATAAAATTAAAGAATCAAAAAGAGAAATAAAAGTATTAAATCTTTTTGCATATACAGGGGGAGCAACAGTAGCATGTTTATCAGCAGGTGCATCAGTATGCCATGTAGATAGCTCAAAAGGAATGGTTTCATGGGCAAAGGAAAATGTTATTTCATCAGGTTTACAAGATAGACCAGTTAGATACATAATTGATGATGTTGTTAAATTTGTAAATAGAGAAATTCGTCGTGGAAATAAATATGATGCAATTATTATGGACCCACCATCATATGGGAGAGGTGCTAATGGAGAAGTTTGGAAGTTTGAAGAAAACATATATGATTTAGTTGAATTATGTACAAAAGTTTTATCAGACGACCCATTATTTTTCTTGATAAATTCATACACAACAGGAATTTCAAGTACTGTGTTAGAGAATATATTAAAGCTAAATATTAAAAATAAAGGAAGCTTTAGTAATGGTGAAATTGGGTTACCAATGACTAATTCAAAATTAATCTTGCCATGTGGAATTTATGGAAGATGGGAGAAATAAAATGCAGAAATTAAATGTTCTATATGAAGATAATCATGTAATAGTTGTAGAAAAAATTGTAAATGTTCCATCACAAGGTGATAAAACTGGCGATGTTGATATGCTTTCTATAATCAAAGATTATTTAAAAGAAAAATATAATAAACCGGGAAATGTTTATTTAGGATTAGTACATAGATTAGATAGACCTGTTGGAGGCGTTATGGTATTTGCTAAAACTTCAAAGGCGGCATCAAGACTAAGTGAACAAGTTAGAGTAAAAGAATTTGAAAAGAAATATTTAGTTGTTGTAAATGGAAAAGTAACTCCAAAAAAAGGTGAATATGAAGACTATTTATTAAAGAATGAAAAGAAAAACATGAGTAGAGTTGTTCCTGAGGGAACTAAAAACTCAAAGTATGCTAATCTTGAATATGAGGTCTTAAAATACAATGAGGAGATTGATTTATCTGTTGTGAAAGTACATTTACATACAGGAAGACATCATCAAATTAGAGTCCAATTTTCTAGTAGAAATCACAGTATTTATGGTGATCAAAAATATGGAGGAAGAGGTCACGGAAAGCAAATTGCTTTGTGGGCATATAGCTTAAGCTTTATTCATCCGGTTACAAAGGAAAGAATGGAATTTCATGCTTTACCTGAGTTTGTAGGTAGTTGGAAGATTTTAGAAGATATAGATGAATTAAATAAAATATAAATAATAATAAATGAAGTATAAAAGTAATAAAAAAAGGAATGAAAATTGAAATCAGAATTTTCATTCCTTTTTTGTATGTGTTTATTCCGTAAATAATAAAAAAACATTTGTCAGCTATAAGATTTATTCAGAAATAGCTAAGAGGTGAGCAAAAAATGATTGATAAATTTTGTGAATACCTAACAAATAAAATAAGAAAAGAAATGACAGATGTTGATGATGAAAGAGCCGAAATAATTAAGTATGGCTTACAACTGTTATTTGGCGAAATACCTAAGATTTTTATTATGGCTGGAATTGCATGGGCTTTAGGAATTTTTAAATGGACTTTGATAACATTTGCCTTAATGCTTCCATATAGAATGTATTCAGGCGGATTTCATTTGAAAACACATATAGGATGCATAATTGGAACATCATTGATGTATACAGGAAATGCGTTTATTAGTAAATATACCGTTATTCCAATTCAGTATAAAGTCTTAAGTGCTTGTTTTATTTGGGTATTTGCATTAATTATGATTCACAAATATGCTCCAGCAGATACAGAAGATGTACCTGTTATTTCAAAAAAAGAAAGAAAAAAGAGGAAGTATGTATCGTATGTAATTGCGACTGTTATGGTTGTGGTTGGATGTTTGGTGCCTAATAATATGATTTCTAATATTTTGCTATTCGGGGCATTATTTCAAACAATCACAATTACAAGGATTGCATATAAGTTAACTAGAAATAAATATGGATATGAGGAATACTTGAAAAATAAAGAAGAAGTTGTTAATTAAACATTATATACCGGTAATGATGTTTTATTATAAAAAATAATTTTAAGGGGGAATAATTATGTTAAAATTATTATCAAAAATAGCTGAAAAATATGCTAAATCTACAAATAGTGCTTGTGTTTGGTGGGGAATATTCCATCAACCAAAAATGCCAAAAGCTTTAATTAAAGAAGATTAATAAAACAATTAAAAAATAAAGATAAATCCAACTTAAATATAAGTTGGATTTCACTTTAATAATAAATTGCTAATTCTTGTTTAAAGAATTTTTCATCTTTACTTGTATCTAAGATTATATTATTATGTTTTTTAATCATCTTATCTACTTGCCATAAACCAATGCCATGAGAGCCTTTTTCTTCTGTCTTAGAAGTGTATCCTTTTTCAGAAAGTCGACTAATATCAATATTTTTATCAGAGTATGTATTTTCAATTGTAAGAACTTGACATTTATTATGTCTAATGTCATGTATTTCAATATTAACTATTTTCTCGTCACATTTTGATGCAGCTTCGATTGCATTATCCAATAATATACCAAGAATTCTACAAAACTCATAAACATCCAATTTCAAAGTGTTTAAATTTATAAAAATTTGCAAGTTTATTGTTATTCCAAGTTCATCCGCTTTATAGTATTTCGTAGCTAAAATATTATATACAGCAGGATTGTTTATAACTTCAGGATTAAGTGTAGATAAGTTATTATTAATATGACACTCATCTATGATTTGATTATAATATCTTTCTAAACCATCTAAATTTCTGGTATCAATATATCCTCCAAATGCAGTTATTATATTAGAGAAGTCATGCTTAAAAGCACTGACATTATTATATAATAATTCAAGTGTTTTATTATGTAATTCAGATTGCTCTAGGTAACGTTTGGTTATTTCTAAATTTATAGATTTTATTATACTATAAATACTTACAATTGAATAAGCAATTAAGCTTGTTAAACTTATAAGTGTTATATATACTGGAAGTACATTATTGTAAAAAATAACTAAATAAAACTGTATTGCTATTAATATAATAATTAGTATGAAATTTATAGTTAATTATTTTTTTCTATATGAGTCTATTTGTTCAAAAAGAGTTATGTTATTCTTTATAATTTTTACCAGAGTTGAAAGTAGATAAATAGTCAGGTAAATTACTAACATTATTGGAACTCTGTATTTTAAAACGTATTGAATTTCTAAATACGTTTTTTCCAATATTATAAAACATAATCTAGAATATAAACTTTCTATAATAACTGAAACTAACATAGGTATAATTTCTGCAAGAATAGATTTAATAATAGTTGTTTTAAATACAAGTTTTATAACAATAAATGTAATAATAAGATGTATAAAAATTGAAATTTCTTTTGGAATCAAAAAGGTTGAAAAAATCATTAAAACTTCCATTATTATAACATATAAATTTTTCTGCTTTTTTGTGTATTTTATATCTAGAATAGTTGTAAAAAAGCGCATCATTACAAATGATTCTATAATTCCTAAAAATACAAGCACATACTTCGTCAAATTCTCATCTTCTGTACTAACAACATTCCACAAATTGTGCAATAGTTCCATAAAAAAATTAACCTCCTGTAAATAAATTTTCATATTTAGGTCCAATTTGACATTGGATATTTCCGTTATCCTTAAAGAAGATAGTGTTATTTGATTTTATATGAGAGATTTTATTAAGATTTACAATGTACGATTTGTGACATCTTATAAAGTTATTTGGTAAATGACTTAAAATATCAGAAAAAGAAGAGTTCAATTCTACATCACTGCTAGTTGTCTTAAAAATAGCTTTTTTTCCTTGCTTTTGAATACACAAAATATCATTGCAGTTAATATAGCCATTCTTTTTATTAAGCTTGAAAAAGCTAATTTCATTGGTTGAAATGTCATCATATAAACGAAAAATAGTTTCTTCCAATCGTTCTAATGTTATTGGTTTGGCCAAAAAATCAAAGGTCTTATATTTATAAGCAACCATAGAATACTCTAAATGAGCGGTTGTGAATATAATATAAGCCTTTTTGTTTCGTTTTCGTATAATATTAGCTAGATCCATACCTGAATAATCTGATTTTAAATCAATATCAAGGAAAACAACATCAAATGAATTTGTTTCTAAAAAGTTAATTAAATCATTTGGATTAGTAGTTTTATAAACTATTTGTCCTGGTAGATTATTATTTATTAAAATCGATTCTAGAAATTTTTCTAATCTATTTAAGATACTTTGATTATCGTCACACATTACAAAATTTAACATTAAATCAACTCCTGCAATATATAAATATAGCATCAAATAACATCAAAAGAGTAAACATAAAATATCTTCTTTGCTTTTGTTTCAATTACCAAAAATATACCGCAAAATTCGACAAAAGTCAACGAAAAAAGGCTTGAAACACCTAAAAAATCAGGCGTTTTGTAAACCTTTATAAGTAGGTTAACATAAATTGAAAACTGTACTTTTTGTATGAAAATAATACATTCAAAAAATGATTTATTCATAAATTGATACAAATCTTAATATTTATTAAAAAAGAAAATAATTATGGGGTGATTTTGATGATTAAACAAAAAAATGTATTTTATACTTTATCTGTATGTGCGGTTATTTTTTTACTTATGTTTTCGGTTTTAAAATATAATTCATCAAGTTTGGGTGAAAAACTATTAATAACAAATGCAAAAGGTGAGTTAAGTAATAAAAAAATATGTTGGGGAATAAAGAGAGAACCAAATCATAAACAACCGGATGTTGGAACTGCAAATAAAAGTGTGCTAGATAATTATAATGGAATTTGCATGGGAAACAGTGAAAGTAAAAAGGTGTATTTAACTTTTGACTCTCGGATATGAGGCAGGTTATATGGAAAAGATTTTAGAAGTTCTAAAGCAAAATAATGTAAAAGCTTGCTTTTTCATTACAGCTCATTATTTAAATACTCAGCCGGATTTAGTTAAAAGAATGATTGATGACGGACATATTGTAGGCAACCATACTGTTAATCATAAAAGTATGCCAGAAATTGACAATGAAACAATAAAAAAAGAGGTAATGGATTTACATGAGGCTGTGTATGATAAATTCGGTTATGAAATGAAATACATTAGACCACCAAAAGGTGAGTTTAGTGAAAGAACAATTGAGTATACTAATACACTCGGATATAGAACCGTAATGTGGAGTTTGGCCTATGATGACTGGGATGAAGCAAAGCAGGGAAGAGAGTCTTATGGGAAGAGTAAGGTTTTAGATAATGTTCACAATGGAGCTGTCATTTTGTTACATTCTAATTCTAAAGATAATAGTAATATTCTAAATGATGTTATTAAAGAAATAAGAAATATGGGGTATGAATTTGAAAGCTTAGATAATTTTGAAGGATAACTGAAAGGAGAAATTGTAGAATGGCAAAACGAAGAACAAAATTTGTGAAAAGTAGAATAAATAAAGTCTTGGAGGTTCCTGATGAGGTTGCTTTAAAAGTTCCGAAGCTAACTATTTTGAAGTTTGAAGAAGTACTTATTGAAAACTATAAAGGTATTCTAGAATATCAGGATTTTTTTGTAAGAATTCAAACATATATTGGAATTATCAACATAAATGGATTCAAGCTCACATTAGAGGAAATGACAATAGATGATTTAATTGTAAAAGGTCAAATTGAGAGTATAGATTTTGAAAGTATAGTTGATAGTGATGAATAACTTTAGGAGGAAAGAAATTGTATTTAAAAATATTTATTTATTACATATTAGGTTATGTTAATGTAGTTGTTGAAGGTTTTTTTATAGAAAAATTTATAAATAAATGTATTAGTAAAAGAATCTTTTTCTGGAATACTAAAAGAAGCAAATCAACAATATTTTCGGCTAATATAGGAGTTAACAATTATAGAGATGTGGTTAAAATTGCAAAGGAGTGTAAATGTAGAATAAAAATTAAGAAGAAAAGCGGACTACCCTTTTTATTAAATAGATATAGAAAAAGAAAAATATTTGCAATTGCTTTGGCTGTGATTATTGTTGTAATTATTGCAATATCTAACTTTATATGGAACATTGAAATTAGGCGGAGTTGATGAATCTATGCAAAAAGAGATTCTTGAGTTTGTTCAAAATGAGGGTGTTGAAATTGGAAAGTATAAAAATAAAATTGATTTGCAAAGCCTAATTAATAAAATAAGAATTGCAAGAGAAGATGTTGCGTGGATTGGAATGGAAATTAAAGGAACAAATTTAATTATAGATGTAGTAAAAGCAGATAAGAAGCCTGATATTATTGATGAAAAGGAATATTGCAATATAGTAGCGTCTAAAGATGGAATTGTTACTAAGGTTGAAGCTCAAAATGGTACACCGATTGTAAATGTTGGAGATACAGTCAAAAAAGGAGATATACTTGTTCAAGGATGGTTAGAAGGAAAATATACTGATAACAGATATGTGCATGCTGAAGGTAAAATTACAGCTAAGGTTTGGTACTCACAAAAAGAAAAAGTTTACTATAATCAGACTTATGAAAACCAAACTGGAAGTAAGGAAAAGAAATATTCAATAAATATAAATAATTTTAAAATAAATTTCTTTAAAACCCTTTCCAAATTCGAAAATTATGATACAATAAGTACAGTTAAGAAATTAAAATTAACTTCTAATTTTTATTTGCCGATAGAAATTGTTGTAAACGAAAATTTTGAAAAGCAAAATAATCAAATTACATATGATAAAAATGAGGCAAAGGAGATTGGAATAAAAGACTTAAAAAGCAAGTTAGAAGAACAAATTGAAAATAAAGATAATATTTCAAATATATACATAAATTCAAATGAAACAGATGAATATATTGAAGTAGAAGTTATATATGAAGTTCTTGAAAGCATAGGAACTAAAGAAAAAATTTTGAATTGAAAGGAATGATTTATTATGCAAGAAAAAAGCCTAAGAATCTATAATACAGAAAAAACTTTTATGAGTAAAGTAACAAATAAACTATCAAAACTTTTAACTCCAACTAGAGTTGGAATTAACGGAATATTGATTTCAATGAAGAGAAACAATTTGATTAAAGCATATGAGAATTATACAGTAAATTTAAGAAATGATAATGAAGATAAAAGAGCAGCAGCTACTAAAAAATATGAAGATGCTTTTACTTTATACTTAGAATCAATTGACAAAAACATCATGGATTCAGTATATAAAAAAGTTAAAAATGATACCGCAAATGAGTTTGAAAAAAATGCTTTATCAAAGTATTATATGATTACAGGACTTAAAGACTCTGAATATGCAGAATATAAATACAGAAAACAAAAGTACCTATTAGAATTGGATTATGAAAATATAAGATATAATGAAAAAAATAAAGTATTAGAAAAATACAAAGGTTTCTATTGCTCAAAAATGGAAACTTTGTATAAAGGCATAATAAAACATTACTCTGTTAAATTGACAGAAAATTTAACTGCAGCTGAAAAAGCTGAAATATATGAAAAAATATTTGACACATTAGAAGAATATATAGCAAACATATTCCCATTAAAAATTGTAAATAATGATTCAAAAATTTACAAAGAATTATCAGAAGAATATGAAAAATATTCAGTTGGTAAATTGGATCAAGCAGAAGTTATAGACAAAAATATGATTTTATTGGGAATAAGCAGAAAGCTATTTACACATAGTTTACCACTTGTTGTTGCAGAGCAATGCTATATAAAATTATTAAAAGATACGAGAGCTTTAATAGTTGATACAAGAATTATTAAGAAGAGAGAAAAAGCTTATAGTTTATTACTTAACTTAATTGACGAGTATAACTTAAAAGTTCTTTCTACTAAAGTATATTGGGACAAGCCAGAACACAGAAATGAATATAAAGCTTTTTGGAACAAATATAAAGAAATTTCTGAAATAAAAAATAAAGATGAATACAATAAACAAAAAGAAATTCTATTTATTACAAATGATTTAAAACAAGTAAGTGCAAATGAAAATAAATATTGTAAAATTATTAAATTCTACAAAGACAAATTAGTAGAGTTAGGTGTAATGAGAAAAATGCCTAATAAATGTGTTACAAAAGATGGAGAATTTATAAAAAAGAAAGCAGTGGCATAGATGGAAAATAGTAAATTTGTTGAATTAGTTTATAAAAATGTTGAGGAAAACTCTGAATATGAGAAAATAATAAACATTGTTGTTGATAAATGTTTCAAAGTTGAAAAGATAGAAAAGCTTAATTTATATATTAGCATAACATTAACAACTCCAGCGGAAATTAGAAAGATTAATAACGAGTTTAGAAATATAGATAAAGAAACTGATGTACTTTCTTTCCCAATGTTTGAAAAAGAAGAGTTAGATTCAATGGTTGAATCAGGAACAAATGATATTCCTGAAACAATTGGTGATATTATAATCTCAGTTGATAGAGTTAAGGAACAAGCAGAAGAATATGGTCATAGTTTTGAAAGAGAATTAGCATATATGGTTGTTCACGGATTTTATCATGTAATGGGATATGACCATATGGTAGAGGAAGATAAAGTTGTTATGAGAGCAAAAGAGGAAAATGTTTTGAATATGTTAAATATAATCAGATAACGAATTATATAAACAAATGAATGTGAATAAATGGAGGAATATTTATGGAGAATTTTGGTGGAGTTGAAGTTGAAAAGAAGGATAAAAAGAAAAAAGCTTTAAAGATTACTATCATTGTATTATCAATTTTACTTGTGTTAACAATTGCAGGTTTAACAGTATATTTTTGCTTAACATATAATAAAACAAAACCTGTTGAAGAGAGTCAAAATGTTCAAGAAGAACCAATGGTTGTAGAAGTTCAAGAACCTGAAGAAAAAAGCGTTAAAATATATTCAGGTACTCAAAGACCTGTAGCAGTTATGATTGATAATAATGTTAATGCATGGCCACAATATTCTTTAAATAAAGCATATGCTGTATATGAAATAATAGTTGAAGCAGGTGAAACAAGATTAATGGCATTGTTTAAAAATGTTGATGTTGATGCAATTGGACCTGTTAGAAGTTCAAGACATTATTTCTTAGATTATGCCTTAGAAAATGATGCTATTTATGCACATTTAGGTTGGAGCCCACAAGCACAAGGAGATATTTCTTCATTAGGTGTTAATAATATAAATGGACAAGCATATGACACAGGTGCTGCACGTACTTCATCATCAAAATATTGGAGAGAATCTTCAAAAGCAGCTCCACACAATGCATTTACAAGTTTAGCTTCTTTATATCAAATTGCACAAGAAAGAGGATATAGAACTACTTCAGATTCAAAGAGTGTGTTAAACTATGTTACAGAAGAAGTAAACTTAGAAGATGGGCAAGAAGCAAATTCTGTTACTATTCCTTTCTCATCTGGAAATGTTGTAAAATTTGTATATAATAGTGAAACAGGAAAATACGAAAGATATTCAAAAGGAACAAAACAAAAAGACGGAAGTACTGGTGAAGATGTAGTAACTAAAAATATAATTGTAACATTTGCTGAAAACTATACATTAAATGATCCTGAAAGAAAAGGAAGACAAGGATTATATGATGTTGGAACAAGAGATGGGTACTACATTACAAATGGAAAAGCAATTAAAATAAAATGTAAAAAAGATTCAAGAACAGCACAAACAGTGTATACAGATTTGGAAGGAAATGAAATTAAAGTAAATGATGGAAATACATTCTTTGAAATCTGTCCTGTAAATGCTAATGTAACTTTAAACTAGAAAGGAAGTAAAATGGACCAAGAATTTAAATCTGGATTTGTATCTATGGTAGGCAGAACAAATGTAGGAAAATCAAGTATAATCAATAGCTTAGTTGGCGAAAAAGTAGCAGCTATTGCAAACAAACCACAAACAACAAGAACAGCAATAAGAGCAATAGTAAATAGAGAAAATTCTCAAATAATATTTATAGATACTCCAGGCATACATAAACCAAAAACAAAGCTTGGAAACACTATGATAGAAACAGCTTTTGGTACAATAAATGAAGTTGATTTAACATTATTTGTAATAGATGCAACATCTGAAGAAATAGGTAAAGGCGATAGAATAATTTTAGATAAAATTAAAGATGCTAAAATTAAAACAATATTAATAATAAATAAAATAGATTTAGTTACAAAAGAACAGTTAGCTAAACTTATTGATTTATATAAAGATGAATACAACTTTGAAGCTGTTATTCCAGTTTCTGTTGTGAAAAATAAAAATATGGATGCTATACTTGATGAAATAGAAAGTAACTTAAAACCAGGACCTGCATATTATGATATAGAAGAATATACAGACCAAACTCTTCGTCAATTAGCAGAAGAAACAATTAGAGAAAAAGCATTAAGACTTCTAGATGATGAGGTTCCACATGGAATATATGTTGAAACTGAAAAGATGAAGACTAGAAAAACACAGAACAAAGAAAGAATTTATGATATAGATGTTACAATTTATTGTTTGCGTGAATCTCATAAAGGTATTATCATTGGTAAAAATGGTTCAATGCTTAAAAGGATTGGAACTTACGCAAGACAAGATTTAGA